>Ga0272447_1000661_pt1 | contig 24578 bp, 25 predicted proteins | sample YNPCB0133_FD_194589 | JGI IMG/M metagenome (GOLD analysis project Ga0272447, IMG submission 194589) | Hot spring microbial mat communities from Yellowstone National Park, WY, United States - YNP-CB-013-3 | ecosystem: Environmental > Aquatic > Thermal springs > Hot (42-90C) > Sediment | place... | reverse complement strand
GCCTGGACCCAGTCGGAGGCCTTCCGCCGCGGGCACGCCCAGTCCGGGACCCTGCCCCGGGAGGCCTTCCGGGGGCCCTCGAAGCTGGAGCGCTACGAGCTGTTTTTGGACTCCGCGGCGGAGAGCAGCGCGACGCCCTGGTAGGAGCGTATCCGGAAAAGCCCCTCCGCGGAGGGGGGGCCTGAAAGACGTCTTGAGGCCCCTGCCGGGGCGCGGCCGGCAACAGGGCCACGTGGGCTGGCCGGGGAAGACGTTGTCCCGTATGCTGTTCGGCAGGGAGAGGTCTGGAGGTGCGGTGTGGGTGAGCCGGTGATCGTGGACGCGGTCCGTACCCCCATCGGCAAGCGGGACGGGGTGCTGCGGGCGGTGCGGCCGGAGGTCCTGTACGCGAAGGTCCTGGACGCCCTGCTGGAGCGCTACGGACTCGCACCGGAGCTGGTGGACGACGTGATCACGGGCTGCGTGACCCAGGCCGGGGAGCAGGGGATGAACGTGGGCCGGCTGGCGGTCCTGTGTTCCTCCCTGGGCCACCGGGTGCCCGCGGTGACCCTCAGCCGCATGTGCGGCAGCAGCCAGCAGGCGGTGCACTTCGCGGCCCAGGCCATCGCCGCGGGCGACGCCCGCCTGGTCCTCGCGGGCGGGGTGGAGTCCATGACCCGCGTGCCCATGTTCCTGGACGTGGGAGACTGGAAGAACCTCAGCCCCGCGGCCCGAGAGAGGTACGAGCTCGTGCACCAGGGCGAGTCTGCGGAACGCATCGCGGAGAAGTACGGGATCTCCCGGCGGGAGCTGGACGAGTTCGGCTACCGCAGCCACGTGCGTGCGGCCCAGGCCACCCGGGAGGGCCGGTTCCGCCGACACCTGGTGCCCGTGGAGGGCCTGGACGGACAGGGCCGGCCTGTGCGGGTGGAACACGACGAGGGCATCCGGTTCGAACCCTCCCTGGAGCGCATGCTGCAGCTGCCGCCCGCCTTCCGGCCGGACGGCCGGGTGACCGCGGGAAATAGCTCCCAGGTCTCGGACGGTGCCGCCGCGGTGCTGGTGGCGGACTCCGAGTTTGCCCGCGCCCACGGCCTCCCCGTGCGGGCGCGGTTCCGAGCGCGGGTGGTGGTGGCGGGAGACCCCACCCTGCAGCTGATGGAGGTGGTGCCCGCCACCCGGGCGGCTTTGGCGCGGGCGGGGCTCACTCTGAAGGACCTGGACGTGATCGAGATCAACGAGGCCTTCGCTAGCGTGGTGCTGGGTTGGGCCAGGGAGCTGGAGCCGGACCTGGAACGGGTGAACCCCAACGGGGGAGCCATCGCCCACGGCCACCCCCTGGGTGCCACGGGGGCGGTGCTCATGGCGAAGCTGGTGGAGGAGCTGGAGCGCCGGGACGGCCAGTTCGGGCTGCAGGTGATGTGCATCGGCCACGGCATGGCCACCGCCACCGTCCTGGAACGGGTGAGCTGACCTCGGGCTATGGCAAACGGGAGCGGCGAGGCGCCGCAGGGACTAGCGGCTTTCTTCGCGCCCCGGGGCGTGGCGGTGGTGGGCGCTTCCGCGGAGCCGGGAAGCCCCGGCCACCAGATCGTGGCGCAGCTGCAGCAGACCCACTACGCGGGCGGCCTGTACCCGGTAAACCCCCGGGCTCAGGAGGTCCGGGGCCTGCCGTGCTATCCCGGCGTGCTGCAGGTACCCGGACCCGTAGACCTGGCGGTGGTGGTGGTCCCGGCCCCCGTGTGCCTGGTGGTGGCAGCGCAGCTGGCGAGCCGCCGGCGGCAGCGGGGGGACGTGGCTGCCGCGGTGGTGGTCTCAGGCGGGTTCGCGGAGACGGGTCCCGACGGCCGCAGGCTGCAGGAGGAGCTGGTCCGCACCCTGCGGGGTGCGGGCATTCGACTCGTGGGGCCCAACTGCGTGGGAGTGGCAGACGGGCACACGGGACTGACCACCAGCTTTGACCTGGGCCCGTACCCGCCCGGTGGGGTTTCCGTCCTGAGCCAGAGCGGTGCCTTCGTCATGTCCTTCCTGCACTGGGCACGGCCCCTGAAGATGGTGGGGCTGTGTAAGCTGGCGTCCGTGGGCAACATGGCGGACGTCACCCTCACGGAGCTCTTGGGGTACCTGGCGGACGACCCCTGCACCCGGGTGGTGGGGGTGTACCTGGAAGGGGTGCGGGACGCCCGGGCCTTCGTACAGGCCGCGGCGGAGGTAGCGGCCCGCAAGCCCGTGGTGGTCCTGAAACCGGGAAGGACCGCACAGGGAGCCCGCGCCGCCCAAAGCCACACGGGCTCCGTGGCCAGCCCGGACGCCATCTACCACGGCGCTTTCCGCCAGGCGGGGGTGGTGCGGGCCCGCACGGTGTTGGAGTTCTACGGAACCGTGCGGGCCTTCGAGCGGTTGCCCCTCCCCCGCGGGGACCAGGTGGCGGTGCTGAGCGCGGTGGGCGGCCCGGGTACCGTGTGCGTGGACGAGGTGGCTTCTCAAGCCAACCTGCGCCTGGCGCAGTTCTCCCCGCCTACCCGCACCCGGCTGCAGGCGGTGCTGTCCGACATCGCCGCCATCGGGCAGCCGGAGGGGTACGTGGACATGACCGGCTCTCTCACCGCCCGGACCCACGGGGACGCCCTGCGAATCCTGCTGGCGGACGAGGGGGTGGACGCGGTGATCCTGCTGACCCCGCCCCCCACCTTCCTGGAGGAGGAGGAGGTGGCACGCCACGTGGTGGAGGCCTACCAGGAACAGCCCCCGGAGCTTCGCAAGCCGGTGCTGGTGGTGCTCACCTTCGGGAACGCGGCTTTGAGGGCCCGCAGGGTCCTGGAGGCCGCGGGGCTGTGCACCTTCGAGTTCCCGGAGGAGGCGGCGCAGGTTTTGGCCCGGATGGTGGAGTACGCGCAGGCCCGCGCCCGCCTCGGAGTCTCTCCTGGAAGGCCCCCCGTGGGGAAGGCGGACGGAACATCACGCGGCGACGCAGGGGTGGTCTAGTCCCATGAGCCACCCGGTGGTGCAGCGGGCTTTGGAGGAGGGCCGTGGGAGCCTGCTGGAGTGGGAGGCGTACGAACTCTGCGCGGCCTACGGGATCCCCCACGCGCCCTGGGAGCTGGCCCGTGACGAGGCGGAAGCCGTGGCCGCCGCCCGCCGGCTCGGGAACCCTGTGGTCCTCAAGGTGGTCTCCCCGGACGTGCTCCACAAGTCCGAGGTGGGCGGGGTGTTGGTGGGGCTGGAAGGGGAGCCTGCGGTGTGGGAGGGCTTTCGGCAGCTGCAGGAGGAACTGGGCCGCAGGGCTCCCGGAGCCCGCTGGGCAGGCGTGCTGGTGCAGCCCTTGGTCAGGGGTTCGGCGGAGGTGGCGGTGGGCGGCCTGCGGGACCCGCAGTTCGGGCCCGTGGTGATGGTAGGGTCCGGCGGGGTGTTGGTGGAGGTCCTGCAGGACGTGGCCTTCCGCTTGGCGCCCCTGGACAGGGAAGAAGCCCTGCGCCAGATCCGGGAGACCAAGTGCTACCGGCTGTTCCAGGGGGTGCGGGGAAGACCGCCCGCGGACGTGGAGGCCCTGGCCGAGGTGTTGGTGCGGGTGGGGGACCTCGTGGCGGGAGAGCCCGCGGTGCAGGAGCTGGACCTGAACCCGGTGGTGGCAGGCCCGGAGGGCTGCTGGGCCGTGGACGCCCGGGTGGTGTTGGGGGCCACGGCTCACACGTCGTAGTACAGGTAGAACTCCGAGGGGTGGGGCCGCAGGCGGATGGAGTCCCCGCTTACACCGCGTACGCCCCGCCGTCCTGCTACAGCACCCCCAAAATCGCGCAGCGGTCTTTGGAAACCCCCGGTCCCCGTTGCTCAAGGCCTTTCCGGCAGGGTCCTGAAGGCCTCCATGGACTCCGCAACCCCCTACACTGTCAAGGGGACGAGGGTGGAGTTCCCCTCGCCTCCCCGATTCCTGGACAGATTCCCGGGGAGCCGGAGGGAGTGCGGTGCCGCAGCCGGACGTGGCGGTGGTGGGAGCCGGAGCTGTGGGGCTGTGCTGTGCGTGGGCCCTGGCGCAACGCGGCCTGCGGGTGGTGGTCCTAGAGCGGGACCGGCCCGGGGCCGGAGCCTCCTGGGCCAACGCGGGGTGGGTCGTACCCTCCCACAGCGTGCCCCTGGCGGAGCCGGGGGCCCTGCGCCGTGGGCTGCGGTGGCTGGTGGATCCCGCAAGCCCCTTGTACGTGCCGCCGCGGGCAGACCGGGCGCTGTGGAGCTGGCTGTGGCGGTTCCGGAAGTCGAGTACCCGCGCCCACGTGCTCCGTGCCCTCCCGTGCCTGGTCCGCCTGCAACGCCGCAGCCTGCACGTGTACCAGGACCTGGCGCGCCGTGGGCTGGAGTTCGGGTTTTCCAGGGCCGGATCCCTGTCGGTCTTCCTCGACCCTCGCGAATACCGGTCCTTCCTCGCGGAGCTGGACCTGCTGCGGGAAGAGGGGATCTCCGCGGAGGTTCTGGAAGGGGACGCGGTGCAGGGGCGAGAGCCCTTGCTGCGGCGGGAGGTGGCCGGAGGGGTCTACTTTCCGGAGGACGCCCACCTGGACCCGGCGCGCTTCGTGCGCGCCCTGGTGGAGTACGCGGGGGACTTGGGGGTGCGGGTACGGACCGGCTGTCTTGCGCAGGCCCTGCGGCGTCAAGGCCGCACGGTGCAGGTGGACCTGGGGGAAGGCCAGCTGCAGCCGCGGTGGGTGGTGGTGGCCGCGGGTGCCTGGAGCGCCCCCCTCCTGCGCGGCGCGGGGCTACGTCTACCTGTGCTCCCGGCCAAGGGCTACAGCGTCACCTTGACGGCGCGGCCGACACCTGCACGCCCGGTGATGTTGAGCGAGGCCCGGGTGGCGGTGACCCCTCTTGGCGGCCCGGACGGAGCACGGCTGCGGCTGGCTGGGACCTTGGAACTCGGGGTGTGGGAGGGAGGGGTGAACCCGCGGAGGGTGGGGGCGATCCGACGCGCCGCGGAACGCTACCTGCAGGTCGACTCCCAGGGAGGCGAGGTTTGGGCAGGGCTTCGGCCCTGTACCCCCGACGGCCTGCCCGTGGTGGGGAGGCCCTCGGGGTTGGACAACCTGGTGTTGGCCACCGGCCACGGGACCCTGGGCATCTCCCTGGCCCCCGTGACCGGGGAACTCGTGGCCTCCGTGGTGGCCGGCGAGGAACCGCAGGACCTGGGGCTGCTGAGCCCCGACCGCTTCCGCTGACCGCCCTTCCACGGTCACCGCAAATCCGGCGCGTGGCTAAAGAGATGCGGGTCCAAGGAAGCCACCTCCGCCTCCACCTCCCGCGGCATGGGGTGCAGCCCCGGGGAGTAGCGGTGGCCGTGGTCCACGAGGTGGGCGATGCCTGCCAGCAGCAAAGCCGAGGTGAGGTCGAAGGCGTCGTACGGGTCTCCCGGACCCGCGGCCAGGTTGAACATGGCACCGCCCGCCAGGAGGTACACCCGGCGCCCGGGCAGCTGCACCTCCTCCAGATGAGGCCGCAGCCTGCGGCTGGGGTAGCGGCGCAGGGCCTCCACGTCCAGTTCCCGGTTGGTATGTCCCACGTTCAGCAGGAAGGCACCCTCCCGGAGGAGGCGGAAGTGCTCCTCGCGCACCGCACCCTCCCTGCCGGTGGCGGTGACCACCACGTCCGCGCTGGCTAACGCGTCTTCCAGGCGTGCCACCTCACAGCCCGCGTACCGGGCCAAAAGTTGCCGGGTCGGGCTGAGCTCTACCACCACCGGAATACCTCCCAAGAGCCGAGCGTACTCCGCAACCCCCTGTCCCACGGGGCCGTAGCCCACCACCGCCACCCGCCTCCCGTACAGCGTGACCCTCGCCACTTCGAGGAAGGTGGTCCAGGTGACCAGGCCCACCAGGTAACGGTTGTGCAGCCCCTCCTTCAGGGGCAGGGCGTTCCAGTCCAGGACGGGAAACGGCAGAGCTACTTCCCGCAGTCGCTGGACGCCTGTGCCGGTAGCTTCCATCCCCGCCCGCACGGACGCTCCGAGCTTCCGGTTCGCCGCCGCCCGCGTGGCCAGCTCCGCGCCCATCTCACACAGGTAGTGGGGACCTTGGTCCAGGGCCCACCGGAAGCTGTCTTCCCACTCCTGGTGGGACATCTCCGCCCGAGCCCGCACCAGGGCCCCGCGGTTCTGCAGGTACCGGGACACCTCGTGCCGCACCGTGGCGGGGTTGCAGGTCACCACCACCACCCGCGCCCCGGCTTCCAGCACCGCCTCCAGCACAGGCACCGTCTTGATGTCCAGGTGTACGGAAAAGGCCATGCAGACCCCGCGGAGGTCCCGGGACCGGAAACCGTGCGCCACCCGCGCGGTGAGAGGGGTCTGCTGTCGCAGGTACTGCAGCTCGTCCGCTAAGCCCATGGGGCTTCCCTTCCCACAGGGTTTTCGGGGAGCAGTTCGTGATCCCCTGCCGCAGGCTTCGCCCCAGCCTCCCCAAGAAACGCGGACACGCGGGTTCCCAAGGCACCGGCAGGAGACGCGGCGGGCCGCAGCGTACGCATCTTCCAAACCCACGCGGAAGGGGGGTGTGCACGGATGTGCGGTCCCGTGGTGATGGAAGCGGTGGCGGAGCAGGTGAGCCGCCGGGGGTTCCTGAAGGCCGCGGCGGGCGTCCTGGCAGGGGCGGTGGGATCCCAGCTCCTGGGCCCGGGGGAGGTCTTGGCCGCGCCCAGGATGGGGGGATTCCGGAGGGTCCAGGACCTCACCCACACCCTGAAGCCCACCTTTCCGTCCTTCTCGGGCGAGCCGGTGTTCAAGAGCGAGGTGGCGGTGACGATTCAGAAGGACGGCTACTACGGGCTCAACATCAGCTACTTCGAGCACATCGGAACCCACATGGACGCGCCCGCCCACTTCGGCGACGGAGCGCGGACCGTGGAGCAACTGCCGGTGGCGGTGCTGGTGGCGCCCGTGGCGGTGGTGCACATCCACGAGCGGGCCAGCAAGGACCACGACGCGCAGGTGACTCCGGACGACGTGCGGGCGTGGGAACGGAAGTACGGCAGGATCCCGAGGGGTGCGGCGGTGTTCATGCACAGCGGCTGGGAGTCCCGGGTCGGTAGCTCCCGGGCCTTCCGGAACCCCGACAGCGCCGGCGTGATGCACTTCCCGGGCTTCCAGCCGGACACCGTGGAGTTCCTCCTGCGGGAGCGGGAGGTGGTGGGGATCGGGGTGGACACCTTGAGCTTGGACTTTGGGCCGTCCAAGGACTTCAAGACGCACCGCACCTGGCTGCCCGCCAACCGCTGGGGCCTCGAGAACTTGGCCAACTTGGCCCGGATCCCGCCCGCGGGCGCCTGGGTGTTCGTGGGAGCTCCCAAGGTGGCGGGCGGCTCGGGAGGGCCCTGTCGGGTGTTCGCCCTTTGGTGAGGGCCGGGCACGGCTCCCCGGGCAAGGAGAGCGGAGGGGGGATCGCGTAACAAAACCCCCGAGGGCCTGCGGGGAGGTGGCGCCCATGAAGATCACGTACTTCGGGCACGCGTGCTTCCTCCTGGAGAGCCGGGAAGGGAAGCGAATCCTCATCGACCCCTTCCACCCTCAGGTGGGTTACCCCGTGCCACGGGTGAACGCGGATCTGGTCCTCGTCAGCCACGAGCACTCCGACCACAACTACGTGGAGATGGCCAAGGGTTCGCCCCGGGTGGTCCGCGGGCTGCGCGACGGTGGGAGGGAGCACGCGGAGGTGCGGGAGACCGTGGAGGGCGTGCGGGTGGTGGCCATCCCCACCTACCACGACGGAGCGCACGGGGCGCAGAGGGGCAAGAACGCCATGTTCCGCATCGAGGTGGACGCGTTGAAGATCCTGCACTGCGGGGATCTGGGCCACGACCTGGAGGGTGCTAACTTTCACGAGGGTGCCTACAAGGGAGCCCTCAAGCCGGACATCCTGATGGTGCCCGTGGGCGGACACTTTACCATCGACGCCCGCACCGCGGAGCTGGTGGTGAACCGCCTGCAGCCGCGGGTGGTGATCCCCATGCACTACCGGACGGAGGCTAACCCCACCTGGCCTCTGGCCCCCGTGGACGAGTTCCTGGCCGGCAAGCGCAACGTCACCCGCGTGGGCCACCGGGTGGAAGCCACTCCCCTACCCAGCTACCGGGAGATCTGGGTGATGGACTGGAAGGAGAAGACCCCGTGACCTCCCGGAGCGTCCTCGCCCGGGTGGAGATCCCGCGGGGGAGTCGCAACAAGTACGAGTGGGACCCCGTTCGGGGTGTCCGGCTGGACCGGGTCCTGTACTCCCCCCTGCACTACCCCGCGGACTACGGCTTCCTAGAGGACACTTTGGCGGAGGACGGCGACCACCTGGACGTGCTGGTGTTCACCTTCGAGCCCACGTTCCCCGGGTGCCTGGTGGAGGTCCGCCCCATTGGCGTCCTGGACATGCGGGACGAGAAGGGCCGGGACCAGAAGATCCTGGCGGTTCCCGTGGCGGACCCGCGCTTCGACGATGTGGCGGACCTGCAGGGGGTGCCTGCCCACTTCCTCCGGGAAGTGGAGCACTTCTTCACGGTGTACAAGGAGCTGGAGCGCAAGCCGGTGGAGATCTACGGGTGGGCCGGGGCGGCGGAGGCCTGGCGGATGGTGGAAGAGGCGCAACGGAGGGCCCGCGAGCTGTCCTAGGAGCTTGTCCCGGAAAAGCCCTGCAGCACAGCGGACCGGGGTGGTCTACGGCGGGGTGCGTGCTCCCCGCGTGGCCCCGTACACCGCGATGCCCAGCCACACGGCGTTCACGAAGGCCGAGGGGACCGCGCCGTAGTACAGGCTGTTCAGGCCCAGCAGCACGCTGCCCGCGGCGTTCAAGCCCTGGTACAGGAGGCTCCCACCGTCCACCCGCCGGCTGGACACGAGGAAGTAAGCGAACAACAGCACCCCAGCCCCGAACCAACCGAGGGCGTCCACCCACACCACGCGCGCCACGCCTACACCTCCGCGAGCCAGCGCAGCAGGGTCCGGACGCCGAAGCCCGTGGCTCCCTTGGGCAGGTGGGGGGCCTGTCCCTCCTGCTTGTCCAGGAAGGCGACCCCCGCAATGTCCAGGTGCGCCCAGGGGTGCGGTCCCACGAACCGGCTGAGGAAGGCAGCCCCCTTCTGGGCTCCCCCGTACCGGCCGCCGGAGTTCTTCCAGTCCGCCACCTCACCCCGCATGGCCTCTACGAACTCCTCGTAGAGGGGGAGCTCCCAAAGCCGCTCGCCCGCGCGGGCACCCGCCCGCACTAGGCCTGCCACCAGCTGCGGGTCGTTGCCCAGCACCGCGGCCGCGTGGTGGCCCAAGGCCACGATGGCGGCCCCCGTGAGGGTCGCCACGTCCACCACCCCGTGAGGCCGGTAGCGCCGCGCGTACGCCAGGCAGTCCGCCAGCACCACCCGCCCCTCCGCGTCGGTGTTGGTGATCTCGATGGTCTGGCCGTCCAGGGCCCGGACCACGTCCCCCGGCTTGAAGGCCGCCTCGCCCAGGAGGTTCTCCACCGCGCCCACCACGCCCACCACCCGGTGGGGCACCCCGAGGTCCGGAAGGGCCCGCAGACACGCCAGCACCACCGCGGCTCCCGCCATGTCCGCCTTCATGGTCTCCATGCCCTCGTGGGTCTTGATGTCCAGGCCCCCGGCGTCGAAGGTGACGCCCTTGCCCACGAGGGCGTAGGTGTGGCGTGCCCGAGGCGGCCGGTACTCCAGGACGATCATCTGGGGAGGCTGACGGCTGCCCGCCCCCACGGCCAGGATGGCGCCTGCTCCCATGCGCCGCAGCTGCTCTGGCCCGAAGACCAGCACCCGAAGGCCGAGTTGGCGCGCCATGCGCCGTGCCGTCTGGGCCAGGAAGACCGGGTGAACCTCGTTGGGCGGGCCGTTCACCAAGTCGCGGGCGAAGCAGGTGGCCTCCGCCAGGAGCTGCGCCCGGCGCACCGCGGGGGCGGCTCCGGGGACCCCGGCCAGCTCCACGGATTCCAGGGCGGGGCCTTCGGGGACCTTGTACCGGATGTACCGGTACGCACCCAACAGGGCGCCCTCTGCCAGGGCCGCGGCCACCTCCGGGGTCGCGGGAAAGCCGCCGGGCCAAAGCCCCAGGCGCCTCGCGCCCACCGCCTGTGCGTGGCGCGCCGCCACCGCCGCGGCCCGGCGGGCCGCCTGGGAGGTGTCCTGCTCCGGACCGGTGCCCACCAGGAGGACCCGCGGCGCGGGAAGACGGCCGTGGGTGAAGAGTTGGAGGGAAGTGTCCCGTTTGCCCTCGAAGCGGTCCAGCTGCACGGCCTCCCGGAGCCAGCCGCCCAGAGCCTCGTCCAGGGGCTGCAGACCTGCCAGGGGCTCGGGAGGCCGCACGGGCACGGCCAGGACGTCACATGCAAGCCGGCTCCAGGGTCGAGCGGAAGCTACCACCCTCACGGTGTCCCCTCCTCCGCAGTGCTCACGCTTCCTCCACGACCAAACACGTGCCTGCCCCGTGGCAGTGGGAGGCCGTCAGGAGGTTGACCCGGCTGCCCGCGGCGCGGTCGGCCAGGCCTCGCAGGGCGGCCTGCAGCTCCGCCACGGGGATGGTGCCCACGCCGAACACGAAGTGCCGGCACGGAAAGGTCACCAAGGGGATCTCCGAGTGGGCCTCCACGGTACTGCCCAGGTCCCAGGTGCGGGCTCGCCGGGTGGCGGGGCAGACCTCCGGCTCCGGGCAGGTGGCAGGGCAGCGCCACGCCGCCTCGCTCAGGTACCGGCGGTCCTGGATGGTCACGTCGTAGGGCACCGGGTAGGAGCCGGAAAGGGGTTCCCGTCGGACCCGTAAGTCGGGACGAAGGCGGCGCAGGGAAGCCGCCAGCCACTCGCCCAAAACGTGGGGTGCGAAGGGGGCGGGCACCAGCTGCGCGTCCTGCGGGGCTTCGGGCACGTAGTCCACCAGGTACGCCACCCAGTCCGCGGTCACCACCCGGACCCTGTCCGCCAGCTCCGCCCGGGCCCGGCAGTCCGGGTTGCGGTCCACCACCAGCAGGCTCCCGCACCGCAGCCGGCCGCGCTCGGTGGCCTTCAGGAGCTGGCGTGCGTGGAAGCACCCGTAGCATCCACCTCCGAGGACCACCACCTCCGACGCCTGCGCCACGGGACCGGTGCGGGCGGTCACGGACGGTGCGGTCCCGGACCGGCCCCAAAATCGCCGCGCGATTTTGGGGGACCCCCGTCCTTTGCGCCAGAGAGCCCTTCGGGAGACCCTTCGAGGTCCAGGTGGCGCCCCACGCCCCGGGCCCGGGCGCGCTCGTACACGAGACGGGCGGCGACAACGTCCTGCAGAGCGACGCCCTGGGAGCAGAACAGGGTGACTTCCTCGGGGGCGGTGCGCCCCGGAGCCATTCCTGCCACCACCTCCGCCAGCTCCACGGCCCGGTCCCACCGGAAGCGCCCTTCTCGGGCCGCCTGGATCAGATCCCCGCACTCCACCTGGGCCTGCGGCAGGTCGTCCACCACCACCCGGTGTGCGAGGGCCACCACGTCTCCGTCCAGCTCCCGCCGGTGCGCCCAGTTGGACCCCGCGGCGTTCACGTGCACCCCCGGCCGCAGCCAGCGGCCCAGGAGCACGGGCTCCCGGGAGGTGGTGATGGTGCACACCACGTCCGCCTCTCGCACCGCCTCCTCCGCGGAGGAGACGGCGGCGGTGGGCACCCGGAGGCGTTCCCGCATCTCCGCGGCGAAGCGCTCCCGCCGCTCCCGCGTCCGGCTGTACACCCAGGCCTGCTGGATGGGACGGACCGCGCACACCGCCTCCAGCTGGGTGCGGGCCTGCCAGCCTGCGCCCAGGATGGCCACGGTGTGGGCCTCAGGGCGGCTCAGGGTGCGGGTGGCGAGCCCCGTGGCCGCGCCCGTGCGGCGCTGTCCCAGGGTGTCCGCCTGCATAAGGGCCAGCAGCCGCCCCCCTTGGTCGTACAGGAGCACCAGGAACCTTCCGCCGTCCCGGGAGGTGGTGTAGGCCTTCAGCCCCATCACCCCGCCGCCGGCCCAGGCCGCGGACATCACGTGCAACACCGTGCCCGAGGGCAGGGCTGCCCGGGTCCTGGGCACATTCACCACCTGCCCCGCGGCCTTGTCCCGGAAGGCGGCCTCCAGGGCGTCCACGAGCTCCGCCACGGAGACCAGCGACGCCACCTCGGACTCCGTCAGGAACAGGGTCATCCCTGCACCAGCTCCTCCACCACCGCTGCCAGGCGCGAGGCCGCAGGACCGGTCACCTCCAGGTACGCGTCCCACCGCCGACGCAGCTCCACCGTCTCCGGCGTCCACGCAGCGAGCAGCTGCCCCTCCCAGGGCGGGACCTCCGGGTCCAGGGCCGCCCGGTCCAGGTAAGACAGGGTGTCGTCCAGGAAAGAGCGTACGTTCTCGGCGTCCAGCCCGGGGGCGTGGAAGGGCTGGCCCGAGAGCTCCTCGCACAGGGCCACCACCACCCTCGCGGTGGCAGCCAGCACCGCCAGGGAGCGGATCTCGTGCCAGCGGGCCTGGATGTCGGTGGAGGCGGGATCGGCCTGTCGCTGCGCCCGCATCTCCGCCATCCAGCCGTCCGCCACCCCCACCAGGGCAGCTGCGGCGCGTCGGAGGACTTCCCCGGGTTCGGGTCGACGGAAGGCCGCGCGCCCCACCGCCACCACCGCCTCCTGCACCTTGGCGGCGTACGGAGGGGTCACGATGCGGGGCATGAGGAGCTCTCGCTCGTACACCCCGTGCGCCACCAGGGGCAGGTTGTCGGGGGTGACGCGGTCGGGGAACTGGTCCCGGAAGGCCGCGCGGACCCGCTGGCCCCGGGCCCCCAGGAGTTCCACCGCCAGCCGGAGGGGCACGAACACCCCTGCCCCCCACAGCATGGCCCAGAAGAACCACCGGTCCCAGCCGAACACCGCCGCGGTGGCGGAAAAGCCCGCACCGCAGGCCAGAAGGAGATAGCGGCCGAGCCGCCGCCGGCTCTCGCCGACGGCCAGCCGCGCCATCCACAGGGTCAGGTCTCTCACGCCACCAGGCGCTCCAAGGTGGCCGCGTCCAGGCGCCGGAGGAGGGCGGTGACCAGCCGCACGGTGTTGTCGAAGTCGTCCCGGTGCAGCACCGCGTTGTGGCTGTGGATGTACCGCACGGGAGCTCCGAGGACGACGGACGGCACGCCCACCCCGAAGGTGTGGATGCGGCCCGCGTCGGTGCCGCCGCGGGATACCCGGTCGAACTGGTAGGGGATCCCTTCTGCCTCCGCGGTCTCCACCACCAGGTCCCGCAGCCGGACGTGGGGGATCATGGTGGCGTCGTACAGGAGGATGACCGGTCCCTTTCCCAGCTTTCCCTGGGCCTCGTCCGGCTTGACCCCCGGGGTGTCGCCCGCGATGCCCGTGTCCAGGGCGATGCCCACGTCGGGCTGCACCAGGTAGCTGGAGGTCTGGGCGCCCCGGAGCCCCACCTCTTCCTGCACGCTGGCCACGCCGTACACGGTGTTGGGGTGCGGCTCCTCCTGTAAGGCCCGCAGGACCTCCACGACTGCCGCGCACCCGAACCGGTTGTCCCACGCCTTGGCCACCAGGAGCTTGGGGTTTTGCAGGACGGTGAAGGGGGAGTCGGGTACTATGGGGTCGCCGGGCCGGATCCCGAACCGCTCGGCTTCTTCTCGGCTTCCCGCACCCACGTCGATGTACATGTCCTTGGGGTCCACGGGCTTCTTGCGCTCCTCCTCCTCCAGGAGGTGGGGAGGCTTGCTGCCGATGATCCCCAGCACCGGGCCCTCCCGGGTCCACACCCGCACCCGCTGGGCCAGCATGACCTGGGACCACCACCCGCCCAAGGTTTGGAACTTCAGGTAACCCTCGTCCGTGATGCGGGTCACCAAAAACCCGATTTCGTCCATGTGGCCGGCCACCATGACCTTGGGGTGCGGGCTGGTGCCTTCCTTGCGGGCCACGAGGCTTCCCAGGCGGTCCTGGAGGATCTCTCCCAGTGGGCTCAGGTACTTGCGCAGCACCGCCCGCACAGGCTCCTCGAACCCGGGCACCCCTGGGGCTTCCGTGAGCTCGCGGAACATCTCGAGAACCCGGTCCGTCATCCCGGTCCTCCCTTCCCGCCCCCGCGCCGCGGCGGTAGCCCGCCGGATGGCCCGGTTTTCCGCCGCCAGGCGGCTGCACCCATGATACCGGATCCGCTCCACGGCAGGGTTCGGGGGGTGCGGGGTCGTACAGGGAACGTGGCTTTCGGGGTCGTCGAGGAAGAGCGAGTCCTGACGGCCCTCGGGAGGTTTGCCATGGAACGCGCACTGGCCTACGCCCGGGAGCGCCGCGCGGCTTTCCTGGAGGAACTGAAGGAGTGGTTGGCCATCCCCAGCGTGAGTGCCCTGCCCGAGCACGGCCCGGACTGTGAACGCGCGGCCCAGTGGCTGGCGGAGCAGCTGCGCAGGGCCGGGCTGCGACGGGTGGAGGTGGTGCCCTCCCACCGGCAGCACCCCTTGGTGTACGGGGAGTGGGTGGGACTCCCCGGCGCGCCCACGGTTCTGGTGTACGGGCACTACGACGTGCAGCCCGCGGACCCCCTGGAGCTGTGGGAGAGCCCGCCCTTCCAGCCCACGGTGCGGGCTGACAACCTGTACGCCCGGGGAGCTTCCGACGACAAGGGCCACGTGTTCGCCACGGTCAAGGCCCTGCAGAGCCTGCTGGCCACGGACGGGCTGCCCGTGAACGTCAAGGTGCTGGTGGAAGGGGAGGAGGAGAGCAGTGGCGTGGAAATCGCCCGGTACGTGCCGCGGCACCGGCGCCGCCTGCGGGCGGACTGCGCCCTGGTGATGGACTCGGGGTTCGTGCTCCCGGGCATCCCGTCCATCACGGTGGGGCTGCGGGGGATCCTGTACACGGAGGTGGAGGTCCGCGGGCCAGCCACCGACCTGCACTCGGGCACCTTCGGGGGCGCGGCGCCCAACCCCTTCCACGAGATGGTGCGGCTGCTGGCCTCCCTCCGGGACCGCCGCGGCCGGATCCGCATCCCGGGCTTTTACAAGCCGGTGCGGGAGCCCTCCGAGGCCGAGCGGGCCGCGTGGCGGGAGGTGCCCATCCGGGAAGAGGACTTCGCCCGCAGCATCGGGGCCCGCGGCGTGGTGGGCGAGGAAGGGTGTTCCGTCCTGGAGCGGCTTTGGGCCCGCCCCACCCTGGAGATCCACGGAATGGGGGGCGGGTTCGCGGGACCGGGGGCGAAGACCGTGCTGCCCAGCCGGTGCGTGGCCAAGGTCAGCATGCGCCTGGTACCGGACCAGAACCCCGACCGGGTGTACCGGGCCTTCGAACGGTACCTGCTCCGCAACGCCCACCCCGCGTACGAGGTCACCGTCCGCAAGGTGCACACGGGCCGGCCCTGGGTGGTTTCGCCGGAGGAGCCCGCGGTGCAGGCGGCGGCGCGGGCGTGGGCCACTACCTACGGGGCACCTGCGCGGTTCGTGCGCATGGGGGGGTCGGTCCCCGTGGTGGACCTGTTCAGCCGCGTCCTGGGGCAGCCGGTGGTGGTCACGGGCTTCGGACTGCCGGACGACAACCTCCACGCCCCCAACGAAAAGGTGAACCTGCCCTTGCTGTGGGGTGGGGTGGAGGCGGTGGTCCGGTTCCTGTACGAGGTCCGCGGGTCCTCGTGAGCCTTCCCCGCGGGGGGCCGGTGGGCCATACTGCTGGGGGATGCGGATCCTGCGGGTAGCCCTGGCTCAGATGAACCCCGTGGTGGGGGACCTGGAGGGCAACGTCCGCCGCATGGTGGAGTACATCCACCGGGCGCGGCAAGCCCAGGCCCACGTGGTCCTCTTCCCGGAGCTGGCGGTGACCGGGTACCCTCCGGAGGACCTGCTGCTCAAGCCGGACTTCGTGGAAGGCAACCTGGCCGCGGTGCAGGAAGTCGCACAGCACGCCACCGACCTCGTGGCGGTGGTGGGTTTCGCGGACCGCGCCAACTACCTGTACAACGCCGCCGCGGTGTGCGCGGGCGGCCGAGTCCAGGGTGTGTACCACAAACGGCTGCTCCCGAACTACGGGGTGTTCGACGAGAAACGGTACTTCGCCCCGGGCCAACAAGCCCCGGTGTTCTTGCTGGGCGACCTGCCCGTGGCGGTGAACATCTGCGAGGACATCTGGTTCCCGGACGGGCCGTGCGCGGTGCAGGCCCGGGCCGGGGCTTTGGTGGTGTTCAACATCAACGGTTCCCCCTACCACCGGGGCAAGTGGCGGGAGAGGGAGGAGATGCTGCGGACCCGCGCCCGGGACTGCGGGATCCAGCTGTGCTACGTGAACCTGGTGGGCGGGCAGGACGAGCTGGTCTTCGACGGGGACAGCGTGGTGGTGGACCAAACCGGGCGCATCCTGGCCCGCGCCCCCCAGTTCGAGGAGACCCTCCTGGTGTGTGACCTGGACGTGGCCGCAGCCCGCCGGCAGCGGGCGCGCCGCACGGGGGTGGACGAGGCGGAGCGGTTTCCCGTGGGCGACGTGGCCCTGTGCCCCGCCGTCCCCGTGGAGGTCCCCCTGCGAGAACCCGGCGTGCCCGCGGCCCCCCTTTTGGCGGAACCCCTCCCCGACCTGGAGGAAGTCTACCGGGCCCTGGTGGTGGGCACCCGGGACTACGTCCGGAAGAATGGGTTCCGGCAGGTGTTCGTGGGGCTTTCGGGTGGGGTGGACTCCTCCTTGGTGGCCACCCTGGCCGCGGACGCCCTGGGGCCGGAGGCGGTGGTGGGGGTGTCCATGCCCTCCCCCTACACCTCGGGGGAGAGCGTGCGGTACGCGGAGGAGCTGGCCCGCAACCTCGGCATCCGGCTTTTGACCCTGCCCATCCGGGGTCCTTTCGAAGCCTACCTGGAGGCCTTGCAGCCAGCCTTCCAGGGGCGCGAGCCGGACGTCACGGAGGAAAACCTGCAGGCCCGGATCCGGGGCAACTACCTCATGGCCCTCACCAACAAGTTGGGTGGGATCGTCCTGACGACGGGCAACAAAAGCGAGCTCAGCGTGGGCTACGCCACCCTGTACGGCGACATGGCGGGCGGGTTCGCGGTGCTCAAGGACGTGCCGAAGACCTTGGTGTACGCCCTGGCGCGCTGGCGCAACCGGAAGCAGCCCGTCATCCCCGAGGGCGTCCTCACCCGGCCGCCCACCGCGGAGCTGCGGCCCGGCCAGACGGACCAGGAGACCCTCCCCCCCTACGAGGTCCTCGACCCCATCCTGGAGCTGTACGTGGAGCAGGACACCCCGCCGGAGGACATCGTGCGGGCGGGCTTCGACCCGGAGACGGTGGCCAAGGTGGTGCGCATGGTGGACCGCAGCGAGTACAAGCGCCGCCAGGCACCACCGGGGGTGAAGATCACCCCCAAGGGCTTCGGCCGCGACCGACGCCTGCCCATCACCTCCTGGTACCGGGCTTGGGCGCGGGTGGAACCCACCTCCGCGAGGCCGACCGGGGCTGTCTGAGTCCGTCCATGGCCCGCACCCTGAGCGTGGCACACACGCGCACGGAGACCGTGCAGATCGTTTTCCCGGAGCACACCAACGCCCGGGGGTCCCTGTACGGCGGCCGGATGATGAGCTGGATCGTGACCGTGGGCACACTCGCGGCTTCCCGGCTGGCCCGGGGCCTGGTGGTCCTGGGCTCCATGGACGAACTGGACTTCCTCCACCCCGTGCTGGCGGGTCAGATCCTGCAGCTCGTGGCCACCGTCCCCCTGGTGGGACGGTCCTCCATGGAGGTGGGCGTGGAGGTGTACGCGGAGGACGCGGCCACGGATGCCCGGAACCTCGCCACCCGGGCCTCCTTGAGCTTCGTGGCCGTGGACGGAGACGGTCGGCCGCGTCCCGTGGGGGTCCAGGTGTTGGCCTCCGGGCCCCAGGAAGAGCAAGTCCAGGAGGAAGCCCGCCAGCGGCGGGACCGGAGGCGGGTGCGCCTGGCCGGCAGGCGCCATCCAGAGCCGGAGGAGCCGCCTCCCCGCCACCACCTGGAGACCTGTCGCGTGGTGTTTCCGGAGGACGCCGTGGTGGGCAACCTCATGTTCGCGGGCAAGCTGGTCATGGACCTGGACGAGGTGGCCTCCATCGTGGCCATGCGGTACGCTCGGGGCCCCGTGGTCACCGCCTCTGTGGACGCCCTGGACTTCGTCCACCCGATCCGGGTTGGGCAGGTGGTGTACTACCGGGCTGCCCTCAACCACGTGGGGCGCAGCTCCATGGAGGTGGGGGTGCGGGTGCTGAGCGAGGACCCGTTTTCCGGGGAGGTCCACCACACCTGTAGCACCTTCGTGACCATGGTCCACACCGACCTGCAGGGTCGGCCGCAGCCCCTGCCGAGTTACGAACCGCAGACGGAAGCGGAACGGCGGCGGTGGAAGGAGGCGGAGCTGCGCCGCCAGGCCCGGCAGGCGCGGCTGCGGGGGATGCGGTGAGCGAGCTCTGGTGGGTGGCGGCCTTGAGCCTGGTGCCGTGGGTGGAGCTCCGGGGTTCCATCCCCTTGGCCCTGGCCCTCGGGTACCCTCCTGGGCTGGCCTTCGCGGTGTGCACCGCGGTGAACCTGTTGGTCGTCCCCGTGGGGTGGCTGGTTCTCGACTGGTGCTACGCCCGCTGGCTGTCGCGCTTTCGGTGGCTCCGCGGCCAGGTGGAGCGGGTACGGCGGCGGGGAGAGGGATACGTGCGGCGGCACGCGGTGCTGGGCTTGGCCCTGTTCGTGGCCGTGCCCCTGCCCGGCACCGGGGCGTACGCGGGTACCCTGCTGGGCTGGCTCCTGGGGGTGTCCCGGCTGCGGGCGTGGGGCGCGGTGGCTGCGGGCGTGGTGGTGGCGGGGGCGTTGGTGACGGCCGCGGCCACGGGGGTGGTGGCGGGGGTGCGCTGGCTAGTGCGGTAGACCACCCGAAAAATCGCGCAGCGCTTTTTGGGGATCCCGGTCCCCTCTCCCCGAGGGTCTTCGGGAGGCTCCGAGGATCCTAATCTCTCAGGAGGTTCCCCGCGACACGCCCGCCGAGATCGCTACCTCACGGTGTGTCCTGTCTGAGATGCCTTGACCCCAGGCCCGGTTGTCCTTAGCATGGTCGTGATCAAACGAGCCGTCCCTGGGCGGGGCGTGTGCCACGCCCGGGGACGCGCGTGTTTGGGGGTTGAGACCGCGGCGACGCGACAAACCGGAGGGCGCCCATGGACACGGTGGGACACCACTACATCGTGGAAGCCTCAGGGTGCGACCCGGAGGTCATCAGCAAGGTCGAGCGCGTGGAGCAGATCCTGACCCGGGCCGCGGAGGTGGCGGGCGTACAGATCTGGGCGATCTCCTTCCACCGGTTCTCCCCCGTGGGCGTGAGCGGGGTGGTGGTCATCTCCGAGTCTCACCTGTCCGTCCACACGTGGCCGGAGACCGGCTACGTGGCCCTGGACATCTACACGTGCGGGGAGGACGCCAAGCCGGAGGCCGCGGTGGAGTACGCCCTGGGGGAGTTCGGGGCCAAAAACGTGCACATCACGGAGGTCACCCGGGGGTTGGACGAGGGCGACCAGGTGTACTTCCACAGCATCGTGACGTGGGAGGAGGAGCGGCTGCCCAAGACGGCGCCCGTGGCGCGGCCGCGCGCCAAACGCAAGGCCGCAGCCCGCCGGCCCTCCGGGCGGTAAACCCGCGACCCCGGGGAGCGATCAGGGTCAGGAGCGTGTCCGGAAAAGCCGCGGGGCAGATGGGACCCGCGAGGTTGATGGGACCGGGGTCCCCAAAAATCGCGACGCGACTTTTGGGGTAGTTCAGGGAGGCGGGAGCGCGGGGGCCTTGCTGCTGAACGTCGTCGGCCCTGTCCTCTTGCTGGTCCTCACCGGCTACCTGCTGGGGCGGTACCGGCCCGTGGAAGTCTCTTCCCTGGCGCCGGTGTCCATGTATCTGTTCGCTCCGGCCCTGGTATTCGAGTCCCTCACCCACTCCCCGCTCACCGCGGGCTACGCGCCGCGGCTGCTGGCCGCGTGCGGTGTGCACCTGTTGGCCATGCTGGGACTGGGCTTCGCCGCCTCCCAGGCCCTGGGCCTGCGCGGTCCCCGGCGGGCTGCCTTCCTCCTGCCCACGTTCCACTACAACGCCGGCAACTACGGCCTTCCTGTCTCCCTGTTCGCCTTCGGCCCGCCGGGTTTCCAGGCCGCCACCCTGATCTTCGTGGTGAACGCCACCGTGGCCAACTTCACCGCGGGCGTGACGGCGGCGTGGGGGAGCCGGGGAGGCTTGCGGCGGGCGGTGTACGACATGTTGCGCCTGCCCTTAAGCTACGCGGTGGTGGCGGCGCTGGTGGTGCTCGCCACGGGCTGGAAGCTGCCCGAGTGGCTGGAGCGCACCGTGGGCATCCTGGCTTCGGGCGCGGTTCCCCTCCTGGTGGTGACCTTGGGGATCCAGCTGGCGCAGGGGGGAGGCGTGCAGCCCTCCCCGGGGCTCTTCACCGCGGCGGCGCTGCGTCTCGTGGCCTCCCCCGCGGTGGCTGTGGGGGTGGCGGGTCTCGCAGGCCTGGAGGGGACGAGTCGGGACGTGTTCGTCCTGGTGGCCGCCATGCCCGCGGCGGTGAACACCTTCCTGTTCGCCTCCGAGTTCGGGTGCGAGCCCGGCTTTGTGGCCAGCGCGGTGTTCACCACCACCCTCGCCAGCTTCGTGACGGTGAGCGCCCTCCTGTACCTGCTCCTCTGAGGATCAGGGGGCGGCCAGGGAGGTGACCACCAGACGCCGCAGGACCTCCAGGAGGAGGAAAGCCACCACGGGCGAGACATCCAGGCCGCCCACGGGAGGCAGCAGCCGCCGCAAGGGCCCGAGCAGGGGCTCGGTGAGGATCACCACGAGGTGCAGGGGCGGGCGGCGGGCGTGGAGTCCGGGAACCCAGCTGGACAGCACCCGGACCAGGAGGACCAGGCTGTACAGGAAGAAGACGTCGTTGACGAGCTCCGCCACGGACCCCACGCGGACTTCCCTTCGGCGCGGAGGGCGGCTGTCCCTCCGGGAAACTCAGAGGGCCCCGCGGCGCGGGGCCCTCTGCACGCTATCCGGAACCGCTAGGCTCAGAGGGGCGTGACGTTGGCGGCCTGCGGGCCCTTCCGGCCGTCCACGATGTCGAACTGCACCCGCTGGCCCTCCTGGAGGGCGCGGTAGCCGTCCATGTTGATGGCGGTGTAGTGAACGAACACGTCCTTTCCGCCGTCCACGGAGATGAAGCCATAGCCCTTCTCCGCGTTGAACCACTTGACCGTGCCTTGTGCCATTCCCTTGCTCCTTTCGGCCTTGCCTTGGATTTTGAGCGTCCCGCCCGGGCGAGGGCTCCGGCCGAGCGTAGCACGGCCTGCAGTCCGTGTCAAACCAGGGGGGGCGTGCCCTTTACGGGAGGGTCCAGCGCAGCGTGCCGCCTTCGACGGTCCACCGGACTTCTCCCGCCTCCAGCAGGTACGCGAGGTGCGCCAGGATTGTGGCCCGGAGGAGGAAGTACGTGGACGGGTTGTTGGGCGGCGACCGCAGGGTCGCGGCCACCCGGTGCACCACCTCGTCCGAGGTGGCACCCCTTCCCACCGCCTCCCGGACCCGCTCCGTGCTGGCCCGCACCGCCTGTCGGTTGGCTTCCACCACGCGGGCCAGCTCCCCACGGGAGACGGGGTTTCCGTGGCCCGGCACGAACCACTCGTAGGGCCAGTCCCGGATCCACTCCAGGGTCCGGAGCTGACCCGTGACCTCGTGGGTGAAGGGGACCTCGTACTTTTCCAGGACCTCGGGCCCGAAGAAGGCGTCCGCGGCGTAGCACACGGGTCCGCGCCCCACGGCTGCCTGCCGCACCGCGTGGCCGTCTGCGCGGTGCACCCGGAGCCGGAGTCGTGCCACCTCCAGCTCGCCGTCTGCGGTGTCGTACACGTGGTGTACCGGGGAGGGCTTCGCCATGAGCCACTTGTTCTGTAAGGCCTCCGGGGGCCGTGCGCCGTACAGGGAGAAGGGCTCCAGGTACGGGTACCGCAGCACCGCCTCCTCGAGGACAGGGGCCCACACCTCCAGGTCCGGGAGCTGGCGGCTCAGGTAGTCGTTGCCGCCGTAGTGGTCCGCGTGGGAGTGGGTCACCACCACCGCCCGCAACCGCAGGGAGCGGGCCTGCACCGCCCGCAGGAGCCAGCGCCCCGCGTCCCGGTCTGGCCCGCTGTCCACGGCCACCGCGTCCCCGCCGGGCCCCCACACCACGCCCACGTTCACCCCACCGGGCAGGTAGGCGCACCCCTCCGCCAGCTCCACGAGCTCCGCCACCTTCCACCTCCCGTCAGGGACAGATTCAACCCGGCGGGTGGTGCTCCTGGTGCGAGAACGGTGAAGTGCAGGGGCGGGGGCTCCGGTGGCGAAACTCGCCAGGGGAGGTGCCACGTGGCGTACTACCTGGTGCGTGCCAGGCCCCGCGCAGACCGGGTGGAAGAGCTCCGCCGCAGGCTCGCGGGCGGGGAGTTCGCTAGCCTGCGGCCCTTCGGCCAGGCCCTCACCCGAGCCTTGGAAGGCGCGCGGTTGGACCCGGCCACGGGGGAGGTGGTGTGGGAGGAGGAAGACTACTGCTCACCACCTCTCGCCATGGAGCGGGAGGCGGTCCTGGACCGTTACTTCCAAGACCTGCGGGTGCAGCCAGTGCAACAGGGTCAGGGTTGGGCAGCGGTTTCGCACCTGCCGCCTTTTTGGCGGTCCCCGGTGGGAGGTCCGTAGCCGGCACGTTTCCCAGGAGCCTGTCCTGGAAACCTTCCGGCACGGGGGGCCCGGTCCGCCACGGGAGCTGCGCGAGTTCAAGAGTGGTCTACCGGGGCACCCGGCAGGGGAGCGCGCTGCACAGGTCCCCCTTGCACCGGATCGCTTGGCCGGAGGACACCGCATACCATGAAGGCGTGCGTGACGACCGCGGTCAACTCTCCACCACGCCTCGGGACACGGTTCCCTCGCAGGCCCCGGCCTCGGAGGAGGTGGTGTCCCGCCTGAGTGCCGACCCACACCACGGGTTGCCCGTCCCGGAAACGGCCTTGGCGGTGGTGTTCTCGGAGCTGCGTCGGGTGCGGGCAGGAGCGGTGCCGTGAGGGTGCAGTACGTCTGCCAGTCGTGCGGCTACCGGGCGCCCCGCTGGCTGGGCCGCTGTCCGAGCTGCGAGGCCTGGAACAGCATGGTGGAGGAGGTAGAGGTCCCCCGCAAGCCCGCCTCCCGCACCGCGAAACCCGTGCCCCTACCCGAGGTGTCCCCCCTCCCGGAAGAGCGGTGGCCCACGGGGATGGCAGAGCTGGACCGGGTGCTGGGCGGAGGGTTCGTCCCAGGGTCCTTGGTGCTGGTGGGCGGAGACCCCGGCATCGGCAAGAGCACCCTGGCCCTCCAGGCGGCACACCGGCTGGCAGAGGCGGGCCGGACAGTGCTGTACGTGGCGGGCGAGGAGTCTCCCCAGCAGACCCGCATGCGGGCGGAGCGGGTGGGGGCGCTTTCCCGGGGCGTGTGGGTGGTGTCGGAGACGGACCTGGACGCGGTGCTGGCTACGGCTCGCAAGCTCCGTCCGGCCCTGCTGGTGGTGGACAGTATCCAGACCGTCTACCGCCCGGAAGTCCCCAGCGCTCCCGGGAGTGTGGGGCAGGTGCGGGAGTGTGCCGCAGCCCTCCTGCAGCTCGCGAAGTCCGAAGGGGTGGCGGTGCTGCTGGTGGGCCACGTGACCAAGGAGGGAATGCTGGCGGGGCCCAAGGTCCTGGAGCACCTGGTGGACACCGTGCTGTACTTCGAGGGCGAGCGGCACCAGGCCTACCGGATCCTGCGGGCGGTGAAGAACCGGTTCGGCTCCACCAACGAGATCGGGGTGTTCGAGATGCGGGGGAGCGGGCTGGTGGAGGTACCCAACCCCTCCGCGGCGTTCCTGAGCGAGCATCCCCCGGGAGCTTCCGGCGCCGCGGTGGTGTGCACCCTGGAAGGCAGCCGGCCCCTGCTGGTGGAGGTGCAGGCCCTGGTGAGCCCCTCCGCCTTCGGCACACCCCGGCGGGCCACCTCCGGGGTGGACTACAACCGGTTGCTGCTGCTCCTGGCGGTGCTGGAAAAACACGCGGGGCTGGCTTTCTCCCAGGCGGACGTGTACGCCAACGCCGCGGGCGGGGTGCGGGTGGACGAGCCTGCCGCGGACTTAGGCATCGCCCTGGCGGTAGCCTCCTCCTACCGGAGCACTGCCCTAGATCCCAAGACGGTGTTCTGCGGGGAGCTGGGACTGGCGGGAGAGGTCCGACCCGTGCCGCACCTCCCGCGCCGCCTGGGGGAGGCGAGTAAGCTCGGGTTTGTCCGGGCCTTCGTGCCCAAGGCCGGGCTGTCCGGGGCTGAGGGCGCGGGAGTTGAGCTGGTGCCGGTGGGGACGGTGGCGGAGGCCATGGACCTGGCGCCCTGGCGCTAGACATTATGGCAGGGACCGGACTCTCAGCTCGCAGCGTCGTAGGTTACGCTGGGAGCGCGCCTGCGCGCACAGCGCAGAGCTACATGCGAGGAGGTCCGGTCTATGGAGAAGGGTAGCACATACGTAGGGTTGGATGTGCACAAGGAGACGATTGCGGTGGCGGTGGCAGAGGGTGAGGGGGGTGAGGTGCGCTCGTTGGGCTTGATTCCGAATCGTCCGGAGGCGCTTC
>Ga0272447_1000659_pt1 | contig 24588 bp, 32 predicted proteins | sample YNPCB0133_FD_194589 | JGI IMG/M metagenome (GOLD analysis project Ga0272447, IMG submission 194589) | Hot spring microbial mat communities from Yellowstone National Park, WY, United States - YNP-CB-013-3 | ecosystem: Environmental > Aquatic > Thermal springs > Hot (42-90C) > Sediment | place... | reverse complement strand
CAAAATTTTAAAAGTTGAAGAAGAGAAAGAAGAAAAAAGGAAAAAAAAGGAAAAAAAACTTAAGCTTGAAGGCTGTCTTTCCGTGCCAAAAATTTGGGGCAATGTTAAACGGGCAAAAAGAGTTCTTTTGGAATACCAAACCGATGACGAAAACTTTGAAAAAAAACAAGCTTGGTTTTCTGGTTTTGAGGCAGTGATTATCCAACATGAAGTTGATCATTTAGAAGGAATTCTCTTTACCCAACGCGCCCTTGCCCAAAATCAACCCCTTTATGAAGAAAAAGAAGGTAAGCTTTTAAGAATTGAGAAATATTAGGCTAATTATTTTTTTGTTTCTTTTGAAGAAGTTTTTTTAGAAGAAGTTTCTTTTTCTTCTTTCTTTGGCAAAACTTTTGTTGCCAAAGTTAAAAATGGTTTTTTCCCCTCTTTTAAATCTTTTTTAATTCTTTTAATACATTTGGCGCAAAGCTTGACTTGCTTTTCTTTACCTTTTTCTAAAATGGTTACTTTTTGAAGGTTAGGCCGAAAGATTCTTCTTGTTTTTGAAGCTCGTTTTTTCCACCGACCACCAGCAACACCTCGATGATGAGTATGACTTCGACCAAAAAGAACCGTTTTGCCACAGTGATAACATGCATTTGTCATAGTTTTTTATGGTATCATAAAAAAAGGGAAAAAGCAAGAATAATTTAAGTTTTAAAACTTAAAATTTAAAATTTAAATTTCTTATGCTTTCCTATCTTTTCTCCAATCCGTTAATGTTTATTTTTTATTTGATTGCCTTAATTTTGGCAATTGCCATTCATGAGTTTTCTCATGCCTTGGCAGCTGATTTTTTAGGTGATCCTACTCCCAGGCTTCAAAAAAGACTTACTTTAAACCCAAAAGCCCATCTTGATCCTTTTGGACTTCTTTTTTTATTTTTCTTTGGCTTTGGTTGGGGGCGGCCGGTGGAGTTTGACCCATTTAATTTAAAAAATCCCCGTCGCGATGCAGCTATTATCTCTTTGGCTGGGCCAATATCCAATTTAATTTTAGCTTTAATACTTTCTATTTTATTAAAATTGTTTATATTTTTTGAAATTAAAACTTTATATACTATAGGTAGTTTATTTTTTGTCCCAATGATTTATATAAACGTTGTTTTGGCGGTTTTTAATTTTTTACCTGTCCATCCTTTGGATGGGTTTAAAATTGTTGGTGGCATTTTACCCGAAAAACAGGCAAAGGAATGGTATGAACTAGAAAAATATGGATTAATTTTTCTTTTGATGATGTTTTTTCCTTTGGGAAAAAGTTCGATGGTTGATCTTTTAATTCGACCGGCAGTTGGTTTTTTAACCAATCTTCTTCTTCCTTTTCCTTCAGGAATAATATAAATTGATTTGACTATCTTGTTAAAGTTGTTATAATATAAAATATGTCAAACCAAAACAAAGTCAATCTTTCAGATCTTCCTGATCTTTTAACCATTAAAGAAGTTGCCTCGATTTTGCGCGTTTCTCCTTTAACCATCAAACGTTGGGGCAAATCGGGAAAACTACCAGCAATAAGAATCAACTCCCGCGGTGATAGACGGTATCGAAAAGAAGTGGTTTTGCGGCTTTTGGGGATGGAAAATAATTCTGCAGTTTAAAATTTTTCGTTAGTAAGTGTAATTTATCTTTTATTTACCCCATCATCCCTCCTCCTTGTCCTCCACCTTCTGCTATTAATCCTCTCCAGATAAAAATAAAAAACAAGGCGGCTAAACCAAAACCAGCATATTTAATATAAATTGGGGCTTTCTCTAAAAAAGCTTTTTTTCTTTGGGTTTTTGATGTTTCGGATTGATCTTGCGATATTTCACCAACCCGACTTTCCATTTCAGTTAAGGTGGCTAAAGTTTGTTGGTTTTGATTAAGCTCCTCTTGTTCCTCTTGAGTTAAAAATTGACCGCTTTGTTGTTTTTGTTGAAGTTGTTGGATTCTTGAAATAATTTGCTGTTTTCTTTCGGTAATTTTTGCTCGCATTTGTTCTGAAGTTAATGGTTGATCAGCTTTTTGAAGTTCTTCGTTGATTTTTTTAAGAGTTGCTTTTTGTTTATCATTTAATTTCATTTCATCATTTTCTAATAAATCTAAAACTTGCTTCATTTTTTCTTTATTCCCTAAGTCTTCTTTAGAAAATTGATCTAAGGCAATCCCTCTTTGTTTTGCCAGCTGTTGCAGTTTATTTAACTGTTCTTCTTGTAAATTAAATTCTTGTTGTAAAACTTGAGTCATATTTATTATTTCATTAGAAAACTGTTCTTTTGCGAAATTATCTGTTGGTTTAGAAGCATCTAGTCGGGCACTGTCTTTTTTTGGTTCTCCTGATTGAGATTGTGCTGTTTGAGACGCGGGTTTTGTTTCTGGCGGAGTTGCTGATGTTTGTACTGGACCAGTTAGTTTTTCGAAAGAGGGTGGTAAAGTTGCCAAAGAAGGTAGCTCTTGTCTTACTGACGATTGACTTATTGCACTTGATTGTTCTGGACCACCACCATTTCCCTCACTCATATATTTTTATATTAAATTATTTTTTTACTTTTTGTCCTAAAAAGAGTAATTTATCTTATCCACGAGAAAGAAGTCCGGGTATCGATTGAGCTACCGATGAACCAATCAAACCAAATAGCATAAGAAATGCGATTATTCCAGCAATTTTCCACCAATTGCTCCTTAACCACTCACCGGTTGTCTTTCCACCTTTTATTTCATCTAATGTTTTTAAGACTCCTTTTCCCACCTGACTCTCTAAAAATTTTTTTTGTTCTTCTGATAATTTCAATCCATCCTCAATTATACTTTTCCCCCAATCTGTATCAGCAATAGCAAAAATATCATCTCTTGACAATCTTCCACCAGCTGATAAATAATCACATAAAACTTTTTTAGCTAAGTTTTGACCAACAGTTTTGACAAACTCTGGATCATTTTTTTTAGCTAAAATTGCATCTGCTTCTTCTTGAGTTAATCCGTAGCTCATTAAAGTCCTCTGATTATTAGCCACTTCATTAATAAATCCTTGCAGTCCGGAAGGCTGAAAAAGAAGAATCAAAAAACGCCTTGCTTGTTTTTTATCAGGAACTGGTACGCTTTCTCCTCCTTTTCTTTTTTCTTTTCTTCCTAAGCTACGACCAAGCTTTTCAATCGCCTGCTCTTCTAATCGTTTTTTTTCAGCTTCTTCTTTTTCAGCGGCTTTTTTTGCTTCTTCTTTATAGTAATTTGCTGCCTCACCTAATGCTTCATTGAAAAATTCTTTCGCTGCTTCGGCAGGAATAGCGATAATATCTGAAGCATATCTTATCCGTTCTGCAGTTAATTGGGCTTGAGTATCTTGCAGTTGTAATAATTTTTCTTGAAGTTGGGCTCTTAATTGTTTCTGTTCAGGAGTATTGGCTTGTTGCTTTTGTTGCTCTAAGGATTGAATTGATGCTTGAAGCGAAGAAGCTTCCTGTTGGAGTTGATAAATATTACTAAATCGTTGATCATTTAAACTACGTTGAAGACTATTAATCTCTTGCTTTTTATTATTGATATCTTGTATTATTTGTTGGAGTTGTTGAGGGTTATTAATTCTGGCTTGTCTATAAATTTCTTCGAAAGTTTTTAATTCATCTTGCGCTGTCTCTAATTGTCCTAATAAATTTAAATAATCTCCATAATTTTGATCCTGCATGATCGCCGCGTTTTTTTGACCTAATTTCATTTTTTTTTGCGCAATTTCTGCATCAATCTTTTTAGGATCTATAATTTGCGCTTCTAATTGCTTTATTTCTCTTTCCAAAGCTGTAACTATACTTTCATGCTCTAACCTTTTTTTCGGATCCAATCTTTCCGTAAAAATCCGATGAATGATGCGACGGTATTGAGGTTGACGAAGAAGGGTTTGAGCAATAGTTTGAGCTTCTTGTTGTCTTAACTGACCGTTTTGATCATATAATATATCTTTATACTGTGGCATATGGCTTACATAGACAGCCAGTTCTTCCATCAATACTGGTGGTATTTGTTGACCATTACTTTCTAAATACAATCGCATCGCATCAGCTACTTGTTGAGTTTTATCATATCGGGCTCTTTCTGGTGTCCCTGTTTTTGGTTCTTTTTTTTGTCCGGTTTTGGGATCGCGATATTGACTGCTTAAATTTTCCAGAAGCACGCCTTTAACATCTTGTTCAGTATAAGGACAAACATCACCAGCCAACATCTGAAGACTTTTTTCTGCTTGACCATCTTGATAAGCGTTAACGGCTTTATCAACTAACGCAGGAAGATTTTGGACCTGAACTCGCGGTGACTCTACTAATTTTAAAGCTAAACCCTTGGCTACTTCGGGAGTAATTTGAGTGTCAGCCATAATTTATTGAGTAAATTTTAATAACTGACTTTTAATCGCCTCAATTTTTCGTGCGTCTTCTTTTTGAATTTGTGATTCTTTTTCAAAACTATCTAAAAAAGAGGAAAAAATAAAATATTTATCTTTTATTTCGGTTAAAAAATTATTTAGCTCTGAATCATTGGTGATTGTTTTTTTTCTTTCTAAAATAAATCGGGAAATTTCAGCTGCTTCATCTTGATCAATATCTTCAGCAATCAAACTATCAAGAATTACTTTTGTTAAACCATCAATTAATTTTTTTAATCGCAGAGCAAATTCATCCATAATATAACTTTATAAATAAAATTTTTAGTTGTCAATGGAAATGATTTAAAAAAGATTTTTTGCGAGGGATTTTGGTTGGGGTGGCTCATTTTTTTGGGGCACTTTTTTTATTTTTTGGTCTTTCATTTTTCAATCTTTTTCCCAATAAAAATTTGGGGCTTAATATCTTTCTAATTTATCTTATTTTTACTGTCTCCTCGCTTATGTTTTCCTCAAAACAAGATTTGGTTGATATTGGTTATTTAATCCCCTTTATCTTATTTTTGTTGATTATCGTCTACATTTTTCAACCCTTTATCCCCTCGTTCAATCTTTCTTATTTCAAAAATATTATTGCCGGCTTGGAATTTTTTTTAACCAATGTCAATTATTATCTTTTTTTGTCGATTCTGATTCATGTTTTTTTAATAGCCATCTTTTCGTTTGTCAATAGAAAAAAGTAAATATTAAACGTTCAACGTTAAACATCTTTAATAAATCAAATATCAAAAAGCAAAAAGCAAAATCACATATCAAAAATGAATAATGAGCAAAGGAATTAATTTTTTAATTTATTTTTTTATATGTTTCTTTTTTCCCTCCGAATCGGAGGGTGTCATTTTGCTATTTGATATATGATTTTTGACATGTGTTTTTTAGTATTAGATGTTAGGTGTTAGATGCTTGGTGATTAGTGTTAGAAGTTAGATGTTTGGTGTTATCTGACTTTTAATTTCTTCCGCCGCATCTTTTGGATCAACAATATTGACGGAAAGCCCTGTCCCAAGCTCAAAACCAGCGCGATTGACAAAACGAGGAATAAGCCGTAAATACCAATTTTCTTTTGGGTAAATATAAAAGTTATAGGCAAAAGGAAGGGTGGAAAATTCATATTTCTCGTAAATTTTTTCCAAAGCTCTTAAAACTTTTTTAAAAATCAAAACCATATCCTCAATCTCCTCATCAGTAATATCTCCAAAATAAGTATTTTGTTTTTTTGGGGCAAGCCAAACCTCAAAAGGCCATTGAGAAAAATCAGGACAGTAAAGGTCGAAGTGTCTATTTTGTTCAATAATATTATTCATTGGCTCACGGGCTAAAGTATCTAAATTTATTTGAAATGGCAAAACTACCAATTGTGCATGAGAGTGTTTTAGTGATGCCCCGGCGTTTTCTCGATGATTGCAAAAAATTATTACTTGCCCCTTTTGTCGGTAAAAGTTAAACCGCGCCCGATAAACTTGAAAGATTTTTTTCAAATGCTCTTGTGAAAAATGTTCCAAATCTTTATGGCAATACGGAGTATGAACAATCACCTCATGAAAATCAGTAATTGGGTATTTGTTGGGAATTACTCTTATTTCCCATCCCGGTTGATTGGGCTCTCCCTTACCAACACGCATTACTTCAGGCGGAGTCTTTTTTTCATTGCCTGGACAAAAAGGACAAACAAACTGTTCTTGCTTTTGATGCGACCGGTTAATCCGCTGGGGGGAAATAATAACCCACCTTTTTGAGGAAATATCTGGGACGTACTTTGACATAAATTAAAATTTAAAATTTAAAATTTAAATCTCAAAATTAAAATTTAAAATGAAAAATTATTTTTTTCTTTTCATCGTTAATATCCCGGCGGCTAAAATATTGGCTATTTCTTCTGTTTCTCTTGATAGTTGATTTATTTTTTCTTTATGATCTTTAGTAGTTTTCAAAATTATAAACAACCAATACTTTGTTTCATTAGCTGATTTTAAAGCAATTTGAAAATATCGTAAATACTCAGTTTTTGAACTCGATGATTTTGCTTCAATAACATTTGCCCCAATTGAAGTAGCACTTCTTAATAGCTGATCAATAATTACTAAAAAATATTTTTCATTCTTTAATAACTCACAAAATTTAATAATATCAATTGAGAAATTTACTAATCTTAAAATAAACTCTTTTTTAAATTTTGAATTTTGCATTGTCATTTTGAGATTTGAGATTTGAGATTTGAATTTTGAATTTATAAATAAAATATATAAAAAAATGTTTAAGAATTCAATATAAGTCGATTATAATTTAATCATGGTTATTATCGGACTCGGCAATCCAGGGAAAAAATACGAAAATAACCGGCATAATGTGGGAAAGATGTTTATAGACTATATAAGTCAAAAGTCAAAAGTCAAAAGTCAAAAGTTTAACTTAACCCTAAAAACTTTTAAAACTAATTGCTTTATGAACGAAAGCGGAAAAGAAGTAGAAAAAATTTTAAAAAAGTTACCAGTTAAAAGTTACAAGTTACAAGATGTATTCATCGTCCACGACGATTTGGATATTCCTCTTGGAAAATTTCGGATTGACTTTGGCAAAGGTCCAAAGCTTCATAATGGTCTAAAATCAATTGAAGAAACTTTAAACACAAAAGACTTTTGGCGCATCCGAATTGGCATTGACAACCGCCAAAAAACTGGATGGATTGATGGTGAAGCTTATGTATTGCAAGATTTTCTAAAAGAAGAAAAAGAAGTTTTGGAAAATGAAGTATTTAAAAACATAAAAGAAAAATTAACAACGATTTTTGCTAAAAATATTAAAAATTAAAATTTGCTTTTTAAAAAAATATAAATTAAAATCATAATTTATATGAAAAGTCTTAATCGCATCTGTATGCTTAACCCTCAAGGATATGTTTCCTATCCTCCGCCGTTGGGAAAAACTGATACCGGTGGACAAATTGTCTATGTTTTAGAATTAGGAAAAGCTCTGGCAAAAAAAGGGATAAAAGTTGACATTTTTACCCGCGCTTTCAAAGATTTTCAAAAAGAAGAAGAGCAAATAATTCCTAACTTAAAAATTGTAAGAATTCCTTGCGGCTCAAATAAATTTGTTCCAAAAGAAAAACTCTACGAACTGATGCCAGAATTTAGCGAAAATATCATGAAATACATCGAAAAAAGAAGAAAAAAATATAACCTAATTCACTCCCATTACTGGGATGGTGGATATGCAGGAATTATTTTATCAAAAATGCTTGATATTCCCCATGTCCATACACCTCATACTTTAGGAAAAGCAAAAAAATTAGAGATGGAAATTGAAGAAGCTCCAACTGAAAAATTAAAACCTTATTACCGATTTCATGTCAGAATCGCCATTGAACAAAAAATTTATAACAAAGTTGATTCTATTTTAGTAATCTGTGAAACCACCAGAATCCAACTTTTACACTATTATATGGTCGATTTTGAAAAAATTCATGTTATTTATCCAGGTGTTGATCTTGAAATTTTTAATCCTAAAAAAAATGTTATCGACAATAAAATTAATCTAAAAAATAATTCGATTTTAACCATGAGTCGCCTTGTGCCAGCAAAAGGAATTGACCGTTTGGTTGAGGCATTAAATTTTATAAAAGATAAAATCAATTTTCATCTTTATATCGGCGGTGATTCTAATCCAGAAATTGGAAACTCAAAAGAAGAAGTTGATTATAAAAAATATCTTTTTAACCTCATCAAAAAATACAAAATGCAAGAAAAAATTACTTTCACGGGTCAAATGGAACATAAAATGGTTGCTGCCTATTATCGTAATGCTGATATTTTTGTTAATCCAGCTCGCTACGAACCTTTTGGTCTAACCACGATGGAAGCAATGGCTTGTGGAACAGCCCCTCTTATTTCTCATGTTGCCGGTAGTAAAGAAATAATTATCGACGGTTTAAATGGCTTTATTATCAACAGTCATGATCGAAAACTTCTTGGTAATCAAATTTTAAAACTTTTGTCTGATAAAAAAATATTAAAAAAAATCTCAGAAAATGCCGCCTTTACGATCAAAGAACACTATTCTTGGGATAAGATTAGTGAAAAAATAATTAATCTTTATACTAAATTAATATTTAAAAAAATATGAAAATCGCTTTAGTCTCACCAATTGAAGAAACAGTACCTCCCATTTTATATGGAGGAATAGAATGGGTTGTTTATTACTTAGCTAAAATTTTAAGTGAAAAAAAACACGACGTTTATCTTTTAACCACTAAAAACTCACCTAAAAACGGCAATTACAAAATCATCCCCATATACAATCAAAGCATAAGAAGAATTGAACCATATAAATCTAATCTAAAAGTAAGAGAAACAGCAAAATTTATTGCTGTCGGTAATGCATTAGAATTTTTACTTAAAGAAAAATTTGACATCATTCACAATCACGCCAGTTGGCGTTTCTTAATTTTTGAAAAACTCTTCTCTCCCCAGAAATTTATCACCACTCTTCATGGGCCACTAAACATAGACTATCAAAATTTAGTTTTTTTAGAACATAAAGAAAGCTTTTATATTTCCATCTCTAACAATCAAAGGAGAGACTTACCAAATTTAAATTATGTTAAAACTATTTATAACGGTGTTGATACTAATTTTTTTAAATTTAAAGAATATGAAAAGCAAGATCATCTTCTTTTTTTTGCTAGATTTTCTCCCGAGAAAGGAATCAAAGAAGCAATTGAAGTCATTGAAAAAGTAAAAAGAAAATTTGTTGTGGCGGCAAAAGTTGATAGAAACGATCTTAATTTTTTTAATTCTTTAAAAGAAAGAGTAGAAAATAATCCAAAAATCGAATTTCATGGAGAAGTTGGTCTTGATAAGAAAACTCTCTATTATCAAAATGCAAGAGCTTTGTTTGTCCCAATTATGTGGGAAGAACCATTTGGTTTAATGTTTACAGAAGCTATGGCTTCGGGAACACCAGTCATCACCTTCGCTCGTGGATCTGCCCCTGAGGTGATAAAAGATGGCGAAACAGGATTTATTGTCAATCCGTCAGATGATGATATAAGAGGAGACTTTATTATCAAAAAAACCGGCATTGAAGGGCTTTGTGAGGCAGTTGAGCAAATTTACTCAATGCCCGAAGAACAGTATAGAAAAATGAGAAAAGCTTGTCGAGAACATGTTGAGAAAAATTTTACGGTTGAAAAAATGGTTGATGAGTATGAAAAAATATATAAGGAAATCTTAAATAAAAAAACCTCCTAACAACTCTTTCTTTTAAAACTAAAATGATAAAATAATAATAAATCTCAAATGTCAAAAATTTTTCTATATAAAACATTAAAAATCAAAATAAAAAATGAAAAATTAAAATTCAAAAATAAAATGATTTTGATTTTTAATTTTTGATTTTTGATATATTTATTATGCAATCCATCAAAGATATCCTAAAAAACTTTGACCCATTAAAAGACAAATACATTTCTCGCGACTTTCAGGCTTTTGGGATTTACTTGGCTGAAAAACTGGGTGAGCCAAAAAGAAAAAGTTTGTATATAAAACTGGCCAAAACTATCCCCCGGCCGGTTTTAGAAGAAGCGTTACGCTTTGTTATCGACTCAAATGCCCGAAAAAAAGGGGCTTTATTTATGTGGAAGCTTAAACAATTAGGAATTTTTGATAAAACCAAAAATTCCAAATCAGTTAAAAATCAGTCAAAGTCGGTTAAAATAAGCGATTAAATACCTAACTCTAACGCTTTTTTATATATTCTTAAATTATCTATACTCCCCATAACTTTAATTATAACCAATTCTAACTCTTTTATTTCGCTTAGATTAAACTAATTCCAACTGATTTTAACTGATTATAACTGATTTCAACTTTAAAAATGTTATTGACAAATAAAAAATTTTTATTTATAGTTAATTTATACTATGAAAATTACTGTTTATACTGTTTCTGATTGTCAATTCTCCAAAGCGGAGAAAGAATATTTACAATCTCAAAATCTTCCTTATGAAGAAAAAAATTTAGAGCAAAATCGAGAATGGTTAACAGAAATGTTGGCCGTTTCCAATAACTTTGCCGGAACCCCAGTAACTAAAATTGAAAAAGACGACGGACAAATTATTGTTTTAAAAGGTTTTACGAAAGAAGAGTTTGATCAAGTTTTAGGCTTTAAAAAAGAAGAATCAGTTACTCAAGCATCGGCTGATATTTCTGTTGCCTCACCAGTTAATGAACCATCATCCCCCTCTCAACCACAAACTCCCAACCCTACCCCACCCACATCTCAATCAACCCAGCCAACAACACCACCGCCACCAGCGCCAACCCAAGAAGTTAATCCACAGAAAACTAACAATCTTCCTCCCTCATACGACCCATTATCCTCAGTTCTTTCTGATTTAGAACAAAAAGCCAATCTTAATCAATCAACACCTCCCCCACCGCCAGCTAATATACCCAATATTCCCAATTTTAATGGGTGAAACCATGTCATACTTGGTAGAAATTTTTAAATTTATGCTGACTTCAATTGTAAACTGGATTAAAAAAAATAAACTCTCTACTTTTTTAATCTTCATCATTCTTTTTCTTATTTTAAAAAATAAAATCCCTATCGTTTATCCTTTTGCTTTTAAAGAACAAAACTCTTACCCAAAAGCAGAAAAATTAGCCATTGGTGGCGCGGTACCTGAATCATTTTATTTTCAACCATCTCAACCAACTGAATCTCAAAACCGTCTAATTACTAAAGAGTCTTATCTTTCTTTAGTGGTAAAAAATGTTTCTTCCACCCAAAAAAAGATTTTAGAAAAAACAGAAAAAATGGGTGGTTTTATGGTCCAAAGTTATTTTGATAATCCCCAAGAAGCCGCCTCAGCTACCATCACCGTTCGCGTTCCTGCTAAAAAACTTGACCAGGCTTTGGTTGAATTTAAAAAACTTGCGGTAAAAGTAGTTTCTGAAAACCTTTCTGGAACCGACGTCACCGAAGAATATACTGATATCGAAGCTCGCCTTAAAACTTTATATAAGACTAAGACTAAGTTTGAGGAAATTATGGAAAAAGCCAGTAAGGTCTCAGAAATTTTAGAGGTCCAAAGAGAACTCATCGATCTTCAACAGCAAATCGATGCCTTAGTTGGTCAAAAAAAATACTTAGAAAAAAAAGCTCAATTAACAAAAATAACTATTTATCTTTCAACGGATGAACTTTCTCTTCCTTACGCCCCGGCTGAAAGTTGGCGACCACAGGTAGTTTTTAAAGAAGCAGTTCGTTCCCTAATCTTAACCTTAAGAAAGATTGCTAATTTATTAATTTGGATTTTTGTTTATCTGCCACTCATCCTTCCTCTAATTATTGTTTATTACTTTTGGAAAAAGAAAAAGAAATAAAAAAATTTTTCTTTTTTTATCTTTTTTTATTTAATTTCTACCAATCTTCAATCTCTTTAAAACAATCATTATCTTTATTTTAATAAAATTTTAAAAATATCTTATTAAACTATTTTTTAAAATTAGGTTTTTATAACAATAAATTTAAAAATTAACTTTAATTAAAAAACCACGATCGTAGCATCATAATTAAATTCTTATAGTAAATATAATTTAACTAAAGGCTTTATTTAACAATAATTACACTAATTTTTACAACGATATTTAACACTTTAACACCTCCTAACGTATTATAGATTCCGCACCTTGGTATTTTATGGCATAAATTATTAAACATCAAACTTTCAATGTTAAAAGTTAAAGTTCTAACTTTTTACGATTGGTAATAAGATAGAATTTAATTTTTATAACAATCTAAAAACAAGCTAAAAATTCTATCTTTTACCTTTTTGTTGCGATCGCACTAAATTGGTAAAGTTTGATGATGTTTAAAGCTCAACGTTTTAAGTTTCAATTTTGTTTTTTCCGATTTATCCGAATTTTTCCGAATTATTCTGATTTATCTGATGTTAGCCAATCCTCCAAGTTGAAGAGTGAATTGAATTCTTATGATTTATCAGATTTTAGCAAACCGTTTCAATCTAAAATCAAGAAATAATAATTTTATAGATAGATTCCTGGTCAAGCCAGGAATGACATATAAATTCCTTGTCAAGCCCGCCCTCCGATTCGAAGAGTAAAGAATGACATAAAGTTGCAAATTGAAGTAAACTTAGTATATCATAACCTTATGCATTTCTTAAAACTTTCTTGGGAGCAATTTTACAAAGACTGTCTTTTTTTGGGAAAAAAAATAAAACAGACTCACAAAAAAATCGATCGCATCATTGCCATCTCGCGTGGTGGTTTAATACCAGCAAGGATTCTTTCTGATTTTTTACAACTTCCTATCTCCAATATCGTCATCTCCTCTTACAACAATCTCAAACAACTAAAAGAACCAGAAATTATTGAAGTTTCAGAAATTGATTTAAAAGATAAATCGATATTGATCGTTGATGAAGTCTCCGATACCGGCAAAACTTTTGTTCGGGCTTTAAAGTATTTTAAAGAAAAACCAGTTAAAAATATCTCAACTTGCGCCCCCTATATTAAACCAAAAACCCAGTTTATTCCTAACTTTTATCAAAAAACCATTGATGCCTGGATTGTCTTCCCCTACGATCTTCACGAAACATATGAAGCGTTTTTAAAAGAAGAAAAAGACAAAGAAAAAGCCAAAGAAAAATTATTAAAAATCGGTTTTAAAAAGTGGGAGATAAAACTTTTAAATTTTTAATTCTTAAATCATACGAAACTTACCCAGTATCAAATCATCAATGAAATCTTCAATCTGAAAAAAGTTTTTTTTAACAATTTCTTCAACTTTTTCTTGAATTTTCTTATCCAAATCCTCAACAGAAACTGAAATCAAAGCCGGTTGATTAACAGGCTTTCCGATTTTTGAAACCAACCAAACCGTATTTTTTTTACCAGTTTTTTTATAAATCTCATCGGCGATTTTAAACGATAAAAGATTGTAAATTTTTCCAACATGGGAGACACAGTTTTTACCAGCTGAAGCCTCGCTTCCTGCCACTCGATTTAAAGGAATAACCCCATTAACCCGATTACCCCGGCCCACTTCCCCGGAATCTCCCGAATCAGCCGATGTGCCAGTAACGGTTAAGTAACAACCTGCCACTCCCCGGCCTTTTTGATCTAACGTATTTATCTCAAAACTGATTTTTTGGGCAAAATTTTTTTGCAAAAACTTTTCAATTGCCAAAAAAACTTGTCTTTTTTTTTCAAAATAATCATCTTCATTTTTGACAAATCGATCAACAAAGGCAATCGCCAAAACTAAATGAATTTTTTCTCCCTCTCGATAGCCCATAATCTTTACATCTTCCCCAGTTTCAGGAAATTGTTTTTTAAAAGAAGAACTATTGATAAATCTTTCTAGATTAAAAACAATTGTCTCAAGCTTAGTCATTGGCGCATAACCAACCAAAGCTGAAGTATCGTTAGCTGGCAGAATTTTTCCTCCCCGGGCAAAAATGTCAGCTAAAGATGAGGAAGCAGGTTTTATCTCATTTTGGATAATAAAGTTTTTCTTATTTAAAAACCGATATTTTTCTTTTAAAAATTGATAAATTTCTAACTCAATAATTTTTTTTAGATTAATTTTTTTTCTACCCACTTTTTCGGTAGCTCGATCACCGATGACAAAAAGCATCGGCTTTATGATCTTTCCTCCACCAAAACGATTTTCTGCAGTACCGGCAGCAAGAAGGGCTTTGTCAATATTAAAATGAGGAATTACCCCAAACTCTTTTTTGTAAATTTGAGAAAGACGAATTGATAACTGATCAACTACCAAATCACAGATTGTATCCGGATGTCCCAAGCCTTTTCGCTCAACTATTTCAACCGACGAATCAACTTCTTTTTGAGGATTGATTTTGAGATTTAAAGTAATCATTTAATAAATTATAGAATTAAAACTCATTAAAAATCAATAGCGCCGTTGAAAAAAAATTCTTTTGGTCCAAGCACTCGACCTTCAAAATCAGTAAGATCTTCTCCTTCTTTTAACGGTAAATCAAAATCTTCCCTGTTTTTAATAATGGTAAAACTTACAGAAACAATTCCTTTTTTTCTTAAAAATGAAGAAACCAACTCACATCTAAAAGAAAATTGAAAGCCGTTTTTTTCTAAAAAATTAACAATTTTTTCCCACTCTTCTTGATAAATTAAAACCCCGTTGGCAAAAAAAATTCCGCCATTTTGCAAAAACGGCCAACTCTGTTTAATAATAAAAAAGGGGTTGGGCAAATGATTTAAAACATTATGAGCAAAGATTATCGAAAAACAAGGCTTTTTCTCCAATTCTTCAATCGCCTCAGAAAATCCTTTTTGAAAAAGGTAATAACGTGATGTTTTTTGCAAATTTTTTCTCACTTGATAATCGACTTCTCTTTTTTCGACTTCAAAAAGATAAAGATTGGGAAATCGTTCAAGGATTTGACTCGCTGCCACTTGATTTACTCCACCACCAATCTCCAAAACAGAAAAACCGTATCCATTACTATTTTGTGAAAAAAAATCCAACCATTGAGAAAAACTTTTACCTCCAATTGGAGAAAAATCTTCATTTATTTTTGTCAATGGCGAATTTTCTTGATTAAAATTAAGATTAGGTAGTTTTTGTTCCTTTTGTCTTAATGCTTCTAAATTATTCATCGCCAATATTATATACTAAGTTTTATGCAATACCAAATCGCCAAAGATGTTAAGGAAAAAGTCGGTAAGTTAATTAAAAAGTTAGAAATGGATTATATCGATGAAAAAAGAATCTATTGTATCCGTTCTTTTGACGCTAAAACTCGGGCGATTGCTCGAATTTGGGGAATGAGCCGGTTGTTTGCCGAAGTTTGTGGGATAAAACCGTGTTATATCATTGAGGTTAACGCAAAACGCTTTGATAAACTATCAAAACGTGATCAAATAAAAACTTTAATTCATGAGCTTTTACATATTCCCAAAACTTTTTCTGGCGCTTTACTTTCTCATCGTGGAAGATATCATCAGATAAATGATAAAGTAATTGAAAATATTTTAAAGAAGGCAAAGATTTAAAATTTTTAATTTTAAAGTATAATCATTCTTTATGAAAAAAATCTTCTTAATCATTCTTGGGATTTTTTTAGCCTATCTTGTTTTTGTTGGTTTAAAAATCAATCGCTTCTATCAAAAAATCTACACTCCAAAAAATGATCAAATCCAAAATGATAAAACCGAATTTAACTTCTTAATCTTTGGTTATGGGGGTGGAAAACACGAAGGAGCTTATCTAACAGACACAATCATGATTTTTCACTTAGATACCAAAAACAAAAAAGCAGCTCTTGTTTCCCTTCCTCGTGATCTTTGGGTACCTCTGCCAACAAAAGATGGTTCAAAATTCTTTTCAAAAATTAATGCCGTTTATCAGATGGAGCTTTTTCCAAAAAACTATCCTCAAATTGACGAAAAATTTTTAGGCAAAAAAGATGATGCCACTTTTACCAAATTTATTATCGGAAAAATCTTTGATATCCCAATTGACTATTATGCGGCCGTTGACTTTGAAGGGTTTAAAAAAGCAATTGATATTTTAGGGGGTGTTGATGTTGAGGTTGAAAAATCATTTACCGATCCTGTCTACCCTATTGATGGTAAGGAAAACGATCTTTGCGATGAAGAAACCGAAAAAATGTTTAAAGAAGTTGAACCATTTTTAAAGCCAGGTTATAATCCAGAAGATAAAGAACGTCTCTTAAAAGACAATTCAAAACTGGATGAGTTTTTAAAAAACGCCACCGAATCACCTCATTTAGCTTTTCCTTGTCGCTATCAAACTTTGGTTTTTAAAAAAGGAAAAACTCATATGAATGGAGAAACGGCTTTAAAATTTGCTCGCTCCCGTCATTCTTTAGAAGATGGTTCTGATTTTTCAAGAGCCCGTCGTCAACATCTTCTTCTTGAAGCGGTTAAAGATAAGATCTTATCCCTTAATCTAATTACTAAAATTCCTCCTCTTTTGGACCAACTGGGCGATCACTTTAAAACCGATTTTCCTCTTTCTCAAATCCCAAAATTTTCCAAAGAAATAGTCTATGCGGAAAAATATCAGTTTTTTACTTACATCTTATCAACTAAAAATTATTTAGATGAAAGTATTTCTGATGATGGTCAATATATTCTTATCCCAAAAGCTGGTGAAAACAACTTCGAAGAAATTCAAAAAGCAATAAAAATAATCTTTCAAGGTATCGACCCTCAACAAACCCCAACTCCAAAAATCACAAAATCACCCAACATCTAACTTCTAACACCAAACGTCTAACACCAAGCATCTAACTTCTAACTTCTAACATTTAACGCCTAAAAAGTGAAACGTGTAACATATAACGTTAAGCGTTAACAATTTAACACCTCCTAAGGTATTATAGATTTCGCACCTTGGGATTTTATGGCATAAATTATTAAACATTAAACTTTAAACTTTAAACGTTAAAATTCTAACTTTTTACGATCGGGGCTAAGATAGAAAATGTTATGGGTTTTACCTTTTTGTTGCGATCGCAACAAATTGGTAAAGTTTGGATAACGTTTAACCTTGAAAGTTGAAAGTTTAACTTCTTTTTCTGATTTATTTTATTTATCTCGTCTTCTGATATAAGCTGATTCTAGCCGAATTCTTCTGAATTATTCTGATTTATCTGATGTTAGCTTACTTATCTAGTTTTTTGATTAAGCTGATGTTAGCGAACTTTCTAAATTAGAGCGCTAATTCCAACTGTTTTCAACCATTTTTAACCACCTTCAAAATCTCCTCTACCATCTTCTCAAACTCTCCCTCAACCGTTGCCCCAGCGGCATTTTTATGACCTCCTCCTCCTAATCTTTGAGCAATTTCCGCCACATTAATTTCTTCTTTTGAACGAAAACTTAACGACAATTTATTTTTCTCTTTTTCCAAAATCAAAAAACCAAAATCCACTTCTTTTATCGCCGCTAAAAACAAGTCGGCGACAAAACTCTGACCAGTAGCTGGTAAGCCAAATTGTTGATATTCTTCAAAACTCATTGCTGCCCAGGCAAATTTTTTACCATCTTTTTTTTCAATTTTTAATCGTCTTAAAAACTCACCCAAAAACTGCAAAAATGGCAAAGAATAAGAAAAATAATTTTTACGAATTAAGAAAAAATCAGCTCTCAATCTCAAAAGACGCGCCACCAATTTCCATTGATTTTTTACATCAGAAAAATATCGAAAAAAAACCGTATCTCCAGCCATTCCCGCCAAAATCAAAGTAGCCAAATAACGGTCGATTTTTATCTGCCAATCAGAAAAAAGTTTGAACAATATTTCACAAGTAGCACATGCTTCTTCATTAATTAACTTAATATCAGCAACAATTTGATTATTTAAATGATGATCAACAACAATTTTTTTTATCGACCTTGGTAAAAAAATTTTTTTTGAACCGGTGACTCGATCATAACTTGAGGCATCTAAAATCAAAAACAAATCAAAAGAGGAAAAATCAAACGAAGAAAAATCAATCACTTTTATATTTTTGACTTCTTCTCCTAAAAAAGAAAAATCTTCTTTAATCGCTTCTGGCGAAACCACCAAAACCTTTTTTTTACCATCAATTTGTTCAATTACTTTTTTAAAGGCTAAAGCACTACTTATTGAATCTAAATCGGCATGGGGATGAACATTAATTAAAATATTATTTGCTTCCTTAATCGCCTTTAAAATTAAACAAGATTTATTTTTTTTCATTTAAAAATTTTACCAAAAAACGTTATTTTTTCTCCACTCCAAAAACCTCTTTAACAAAAAAATCCACTCCATCCGATAAAACTTTAATAAAAGCTAAATTTTTAATAAAAACCTGACGTGATTCTTCCTTGGAAAGATAGCCTAGTTTTGTTAAAAAAACCCGCATCACACTTCCGTGAGTAACAATCAAAACATTTTTACCCCGATAAGCAACCGCAACTTCTCGCAAAAAGCGCAAAAACCGCTCCATCATTTTTTCATCCGATTCAATCCCCAGTTTTTTAGCCACTTCATCTGATAAAATCCTAAGCTCTTTAATACTCATTCTTAACTCCTTTTCCACCTCTTGCCAATGTTTTCCTTCAAACGGACCAAAATCACGCTCGCGAAGAAGAGTTGATGTTTCAACCGCCATCTTTTTCTCCAAAGCGATAATTTCAGCTGTTCTTTTGGCGCGAACTAAATCCGAAGAAAAAATTGCCGCAAATTTTATTTTTTTAAAATGTTTTTTGGCTGCCTCAATTGCTTGTTTTTCCCCTTCTTTATTTAAAGGAATATCACTTTGGCCTTGCAAAAGCCCCTTCGCGTTCCAATCCGTCTCCCCATGACGCACAAGATAGATTTGACAGTAGTGGTTTTTCATTTAAATATTTTACCAAGTAAGACTAAAAAAATTTTATTTTCGATGCGACCGTCCTTACGATAGAATAAGGCTTAATAACAACCTGGAATAAAATAGTTTCACCTTGGCAAGATTTTTTTAATATACGCCTCAACCTCTTTTTCTAAAAAAGATTTGATCTCATCATCAGTATATTTTTCTTCGATAAATTCAATCGGTGTTTTTTGTAAATCAGCAAAATAAGGCAGTTGTTCAAGAAATTGCGTTTCTACAAACTCGCCTTTGAATTTTTTCTTTGCCAGTTTAATAATTTGTCCCAAAGTCAAAATCTTCCATTTTAATAAAAAAAACAAATCAACATAATCACGCCAAACTGCCCGTCGACCTAGAGTTTCGGCCTTATCAGCCGCTATATCAAAAACCGAAGCTAAACCAATTGAATCTGTTGATACTAATGAAGCAATCCTTGGATAATAACATCAAACAAAGGTTACTCCAACACCGTCTTTGGTATTGAAACTTATTTGATCGGATGAGTTAATATAAAAGTCAACTGCGCCAAAAATTTTTTTTACTTTAAGCTTGAAATTTTTACTAATTGGTTTGTTAACAAAGATATCAAAATCAACTGATCGACGATGATTTATCTGAAGCGCCAAAGCCGTACCACCAGCTAAATAACCATCTTTTTTAAAAGATGATAATTGGTAAAAAATCGCCTGCCTTTTTTTATCTAATAATTCGAGGTGTATTTTTGACATAATACCTTTCATCAGGCTGCCAGTTTTTAAGAGATAAAAGATAATTTTTAACAAAGTAAAATCGGGACTGGCGATAGTCTTTAAATGATTGTTTGAAAATAGAAATAATCGTTTTGGTAGAGTAGTTTTTAAAAACCCACATTATCTCTTTTAAAGTACCATAAGCCAATATCTGATGAATAATATAATACTTATCCCTTTCCTTATCCAACTTATTAACATCCGCCGACCACAAAACCCATTGTAAAGATTTGGGAATTTTTGAAGAAGTTTTTTTGGACATAAGGAGATTATACTATTTTTTTATTGCGGATTGACTCTATTTTTATGTTATCCCCCCATATTTAATCAATCTTTTTGCCTCAATCTTTAAAACTTCGGGAATAAGGGCCTTATATACAGCACAATAGGGAGAATTTAAAGTATAACCTCCTTTTTGAGAAAAAGTAAGCAAAGGACAACCACCACAACAAATATAACGCCACTGACATTGATGACAAGGACTTTTTTTGTAAACTGATAAGTTTTTAAGACTTTTAGAATTAGTTTTTTTCATTGTGTTTATTACATCTTTATCATCGATACTTCCAATTGGTTTATCAAGAAGCATCTGACACGGGACAATTTTTCCATCATGTTTTAAAACAATATAACTTCGCCCAACACCACAAGTATAAAGATGAGGTTTTCTAAAAGACACTCTATCTAGCAAACCATCAATTATTCGATATGGGGGTGGGTTATCATAAATAATTTGATAAGCTTTTTTAAGAAAAAAAACCATTTTTTTATCATCACCTTCCAACTCTTCAGAAACATAGGGATTTTCACGATAGAAATTAAAGGCAAAAGGAATATTTATTTTTAATAAATAAGAAGTTAACTCCGGAATATTTTCTACATTTTTTTTAGTAATTGTTACCGTGACATTAAAATGAACTTTTGCTTTTAAAAGATTTTCTATTCCTTTTTCTACAAATTTAAAACTCCCTAAACCACTGGGGAAAACTCTTTGCAAATCATTATATTTTTCCAATCCATCAAGAGAAACCGCAACTCGCAAATCCCTTTCTTTTAAAATCTTGGCCACTTTTTCGGAAATAAGCACTCCATTGGAAAGAAGAACAAAATCTAACTCCATCTCTTTATTTTTCCCAATTCTCTGGCAAAATCTACTAAATTTAAGATATTTTTTAACTCTAAAATACTTTCTCCGCCAGCAAATTTAAAAAGAATTTTTTTAAAGCCGTTTTTTTAGCATCGTCTATGATTTTTTTAATTGATTTTTTTGCCAATTCGAAGTTCATTTTTTCTGCTGTTTTCCATACATAACAATAAGTACAACGAAGATTACATTGATTAGTGATATGAAACCACACCTCCAATTTTTTTGGTTTTTTAAAAAGGTTAGTTTTTTTAATTTTTGGTTTGTCAAAATAAACAATTTCTGCCTCTTCAAAATCAAAAAAAATCTTTTTTATCTGGTCAAAATCAACATTTGAGTCTACTTTTTTTGCTTCCTCAAAAATTTGCCCAACTGTTCGTTTGCCATCAACTAGATTAAATAAAAAATAAGCTTCTTTATTTAAAACAGTGATACCTCTCTCAGATAAAGGATTATAAACCAATAAATAATCTTCTACCTTTTGGCTAAAGGTATCAGCATATAAAAAAGGGACACTTTGCCAAGCAATCATAATTTTTTTAAAACTCTTAATTTAATTACTCGCTATGAGAACAAGCACAATCATCATAAATCTCTTGCTCATAAGCTAAATTCGATTGACACAAACAATTTTTTTCTTCACAGCAATTTTCTTTTTTAGATTTTAAACTTTTTTCTTTTAAATTTTTTCCACTGATTAAATTAGCGTTTTTAAAATTCATATTTTTCACCTCCTTTTATTTTTATATCTTTATATAAAATAACATAATTCTACCACTAATACTTCCTTTTGTAAAGCTTTAAAAATATTTGTTTTATTTTTTATATCGAATCCACTCTTTTTCCATCGCCACCATTTTTTCCATTGTATTGGTCAACAAAAACATCAATCACTCTACCTTTCTCTATTTTTAAAATAAAATTATACAAAACAGGTAAATTACCAATAAATCCTCCTGAAATCCATAAATAACCATTTTCGCCAATTGTATTTAAAGCATTTAATATTACTCCTCTTTTATCGACTAAATGAACCAAAAGATTGTGTATACCTATGACTAAAGGCGATGAAATACCAGCAGGTATTTTTTCCGCTAAATTATCTTCTGTTGCATTAAATCCCCAAACAAAATTCAGTTTTTCTTCAACTTTTCTTCTTAAATTATCATCGAATGCTATTGGTCTTCCTTGTTTAAAATCAGTAATTTGTGTTATTGTCAAAGCCTCCTCTTTACTCATTATATCTAAAGAAAAAACTTTTGAAAAACCCACCCTTTCTCCAATTTCGAAAGCATTGACTCCAACTGATCCGCCTACATCAACATATGTTCCTCCACCCCATTCTTTTTGAAAAACTGAAAGAACCGCCAAATTTCTTCCTATCCCAGTGGTTGTCCAAATATAATAAGGATTTGTAGATGATAATAACCTTTGATAAATAATTTCTGCCGGAATATTGTTAAAATCTAATAAAACTTTTTGCCAACCGTCTTGTGTCAAATCACTAAAAGGCTTATTTATCCCTGCTTCTTTAGCCAAAGCTTCAACTAACATTTCAGTTGAAAAAGGGGTGGCAATGCCTTCTTCTTCTCTTTTTTGCTGTATAAAATCAATTAAATTTCTAAGAAGACCATTTTCTTTTTCTAAATCAATTATTAAATAGCGATAAAGCTCGGAAGAAGAATTAGTTTGAAAATGATTATCAGTTTCCAAAATCCTTCTCAATCTTCTTGCTTCCAAAAGAAAATGAGGAGCCCCAATTAAACGCGGATCAGAAACATTGATTTCAAGTAAAACCGCCAGTCTTCTTGCTATTTCTTCTCTTTTTCTCTCCCTATTTTCTAATCCTATAAGTCCCTCTATTCCCGCCCACAATATCTCCGCTTGATATCTTGCGACAAAATCTTCTACTGTTGGATCTCTCCTTAATTGCTCAGGAGTAACTGTTTCCCAGAAATCATTAAAAGTTAGTGTTTCTGACATCAACTTATTGAATTGATAAAAATAACCTATAATATTATAACATATTTTCATTTAAAATCTTTAATTACGGTAAAATTTCAAATTATTCAATTCTTTAATATAATTTCCTATGCGCCGCGGAATTGCTACTTTTGGTTTAGACTATGGTCGTTGTCCCCCTTGGCTTTTTGAGCGGATGGTCAAATTGGCCCGTTCGATTGTGATTTTGATGGTTTTGAGTACTTTGGACCGGAAGTTTTTTTGAGAATAAGAATATTATATTTGCAGCTTAAATCGTTGTCATGCTAAACTTATTTCGGCATCTCGTTGAGATCCTGAACCAAGCCCGACCTCCAATTCGGAGGGTAAAGAATAACAATTAGCTCAATTAGGTTAATTAGGTTAATTTCTTACCCTCTTTTCACAATCAAAAAAGTCGTTTTGTTTTCTTTATCATCTTGCAAATCAGCATCAACAATCTCAAAGTCATAAATTTCACTTAATATTTTTGGTCCTAAAATGGCGGTGTTTTTATCTATTTTTCCTTGTGATAAGGCTTTGGCGGCTTTGGCCGTGTCAATCATCTCGTTTTTGCCACTTATAAGTTTTAAATTGGGATATTTTTTTCTTAAGTTATTTTGACACTGGGCAAAAACCTGGGGATGAGCCATAATTTGAGATATTTTGGAAAAAGTAATTTCTTTTTTCTTCATTAAAAAATGGCGGATAAAAATGGTCACTTTATCAACAATACGAAATTTATAGTTAACCATTGCCTCAATTGATTCTTCAACCATCCCGCCTTTCGAGTTAACAATGGCAAAAACGCCATAATCAATCTCCCCTCGATATAAGGCTTTAAAAACATTCTTGGTTGTATAAAGATAGCGGATTTTATAATTTTTTATATCTTTTTCTTTAACATATGTCAAAAGTGCTTCTTCATTAAAACTCCCTCTTCCTCCTTGAATCCCAAAAACAAGATATTTTTTATTGACTCGTTTTGGCAAAAGCTTATTAAACAAAAAATCATAAGCCCGCCCCAACTTTAAACGCATGGTTTTAGTGTAGGGATTAAAAGTTTGTAAATCAAAAAAAAGCCGCCAAGTATCATTGCAAGTTTGCTCCATCACCTCGTGAAGTTTTTTTGCTCCCAAAGTATCAATTGGTGTTTTTTTAAAGTTAAACTTTTGAAGAAGACGCCCGATAAAATGAGTCACCCCTTGAGAATAGGCTGCCATTTTATCGTGTTCTTCCGCTTCTAACTCCACTACCCGCAGTCCCTTTTTTTGAAAAAAACTTTTCCAAAATTGATAGTTTTCATCTGAGGCTTTAAATTGATTCAAAACAATGGGTAGTCCCAAAAAACCGTTTTTACTGCTATCGGGACCAAACATTGGATGGGTAAGCATCGCCTGCGTTTTTTTTCCTTTTAAAATCCTTTCAAAAACTTTTTTGGGGTGAACTTTTACTGATAAAACATCAATCAGCAAATGATCGTCTTTAAAATAATTCTTATGACTTTTTAACACTTTTTCAAAAGAAGAAATCGGAACAGCATAAAAGACAACCCAAGCTTTTTGAATATCAAAGGGATTTTCTCTTTTAACAATTATCAATGAAAAATCATCTTTTAAAAGCCGCTCCAAAACCTTTCCAAACCGACCATAGTCAACAATGGCAACCGTTTTTTTCATAATTTTTTTTCAATTTTTCCTGAAAAACTAACCCGAATATATTTTTTTCCGCAGCTACCAAAAGCCTCGCCTGGGGTGACGGCGATTTGATATTTTTCTAAAAGATAATCAGCAAAGAAAAAACCATTGGAAAAATCTTTTGGTACTTTAATCCACAAATAAAGCCCA
>Ga0272447_1000657_pt1 | contig 24715 bp, 21 predicted proteins | sample YNPCB0133_FD_194589 | JGI IMG/M metagenome (GOLD analysis project Ga0272447, IMG submission 194589) | Hot spring microbial mat communities from Yellowstone National Park, WY, United States - YNP-CB-013-3 | ecosystem: Environmental > Aquatic > Thermal springs > Hot (42-90C) > Sediment | place... | reverse complement strand
ATTCTTTTGGGGTGACTGTCATCATGACCAGCCACGACCCCTATCTTGTGGAGCGGGCCGGCCACCGGGTGGTGCGCATAGAAGGAGGACGTCTGTATGATATGGGCTGAGGAGCTGCCGGGATTCCCAACGCAAGGCGGCGCTCCAGAGGGCTGGAATCCCAAGCTGGGTTCAGGTGGCGGTAGGCAGCATGCCATTTCTCTATAAGATCCGCTATCTCCTGCAGGAGACTCTTTTGGGGTTGCGGCGGGGAGGCTGGCTGAACTGGGCTGCTATCAGCACCCTGCTGGTGTTGCTGTTTTTGGTCGGGATCGGCGTGGAGCTGTCTTGGGGCGTGGAGGCGACGGTGCGCTCCTTGGGAGGACAACTGGAGATCTCCGTTTATCTAGAGCCGGGGCGCCGAGGGGTGGAGCTGGAGCCGCAAATTGCCCAACTGCCTCATGTAGAAGCGGTGAGGGTGATCACCAAAGAGCAGGCCTGGCGCGACCTTTTGCTGGAGATGGGGATCCAAGAGGAGGCGGCCCTGGAAACCCAGTTGGGAGAAAACCCCCTCGTAGATACCCTGCGGGTCAAGGCGGATTCTGCCGCAACCCTGGCTCAAGTGGCTGAGCAGATCCGTCGCCTGGAAGGGGTGGACGAAGTATACTACGGCAGCCGTGTTGTGGAGGAACTGGCCCAGCTTCAGGAGCTGCTGCGGCTGGGATCCCTGGGCGTCCTTGGGGTGCTGACCCTGGCTGCGGTGGCTGTAACCACCACTACCATTCGCCTTGTCGTCATCGCCCGGCGGCGGGAGATTGAGGTGATGCAGCTGGTGGGGGCAACAGCAGCCTGGATCTACCTGCCCTTTGTTTTGCAGGGCTGCCTGTTTGGGTTGATCAGTGCCCTGGGGGCTTGGGGCTTGGTTCTGGGATCCCGGCAGTTGCTGCAGGAGGCACTGGAGCAGCTCATTGCCCTGCCCTTGATCAAAGTGTTCCAGACAGGTTCCGATCCCCTGAAGGCTTGGTTCTTACCGCTTTTGCTGTTGGGGATGGGAATTTCCCTAGGCACCAGCAGCAGCCTCATTGCAGTGCGCAAGTCAGCAGGTCGCGGGTTCTAAGCTTGGGACTTCTATGCCAGTCTACTCGGCCCCCTTACGCTACGATTGACTCAGGAACAGGAAGACTCCAACTATGGTGTCCCGCAACCCTCACTTGGCCATTGACAACGACGAGCTCATGCGTCGGGTAGAGGCATTGATTAACGCTTCCAAAAATCGCTATCGCATTACCGTACAGGTAGCTAATCGTGCCAAGCGTCGCCGCTATGAGGATCCCGACGATGTCGAAGAAGGCTGGATGAAGCCCATTCGCCGCGCCATCCTCGAGATGTCGGATGAGCTGACCCAGCCAGAAATCATTGGCGATGAGTAGAAGTCGGCCCAACCCCTTGAGCGGGAGAGAGGGTTTTTTGTCCGTAGGCAGGCGCAGTTACTCCAAGAAGAAAAAGGCAATCCCAAGAATGGCATAGGTGGCCAAGAGCAAAAGCCCCTCCAACCAATTGGAACGCCCGTCGCTGGTAACGGAGTTAACCAGCAGCACGGAGACAGCAATTGCCACCAACTCCACTGGCCCGAAGTTAAAGTTCATCGGTTGGCTGAGGAGGCTACCGGCCAGCACCAAGAGAGGAGCCACGAACAGGGCAATCTGCATCGTCGAGCCCAGGGCCACCGAGAAAGAGAGATCCATCTTGTTTTTCAAGGCCACTGTGATTGCCGTCGCGTGTTCGGCCGCATTGCCGATGATTGGCAGCAGGATCACCCCCATAAACAGAGGCGTGACTTGCAACTGCTCGAGGGCGGTCTCTAGGGTATCCACCAGCAACTCCGACTCAAGGGCCACTAGCACTGTTAGCCCCAAAAGAGCGAGCACCCAGGGCCACAGCCGACTTTGCTCCGACGAGGCCGTCAAGATCTGGGGGATGGATCCCTCTGCCTGCAGAACCGGATTGGGGGCAAGACGGGCAGCAGCTTCCTCTTCTGCGGCTTCAGCTTCGTGAATGCTGTAGAGGTAACTGTGGGTTTTGAGGGAAAAGAGCAAGGTGAGACCGTAGACGACTAGCAACACCAGAGCCACTGCCGTCGAGAGCTCCTGAATCGAGATCTCGCCCAAATTGGCATCGGCATAGGTAACCACGCTGGGCAGGATCAGCGCCACCACCGCCAGGTTCATTACTGAGGCGTTCATGCGCGCTACCTCAGGCCGAAAGCTCTGCTCGCGAAACTTGATCCCGCCCAGAAGCATGGCCAAGCCAGCCACCAGGAGCAGGTTGCTGATGATGGCGCCAGTGATGGAAGCCTTGACCACCTCCACCAGGCCAGCCCGCAGGGCCACCAGGCCGAGGATGAGCTCGGTGGCATTGCCAAAGGTGGCGTTGACCAGCCCCCCAATCGTCGGCCCCGTCAAGGCAGCAATCTCTTCTGTGGCCTGGCCGGTAAACTTGGCCAAAGCCACCACTGCCAAAGCGGCGCAGAGGAAGATTAGGTTGGGATCCCAACCCCGAAGGTGGCCTATCCAGGAGAGGGGAACCCCCGCCAGCAGCAGAAACGGCAAGACGTTTAGGACTTTCTGCCAACCTGCTGCAGAACGAGCCGGGAAATTGGTATCCGCCAGAGTCATAGCTCCAAAAGATAAAGACCAGTAGCTAGTTCCAGTTTCAGATAAAGTGGCTGCCGCTGCAGCTTTGAGACTTTGCGGAAAATAGAACTGCCCAAAACAAAAGCCACCGTCTGGACATCTCCCGAAGCAGTCTAGCCGTTGCTGGGGAGGCGCGGATAGGGGCTGCTGAGCTTCCCCTGCCAGGAGCTCTCTCCAGCCTCTCAAAACGAGGAGTGCCAGAGGTAGCTTTCAGCCTAGGTCCAGTTGCAGGGCCAGATCCAGCAGCCGATGGGCCAGGGTAGCCTTGGGAGCCAGGGGGAGCCGCTCGGGATCTCCCTGACGCGGGATCCAATAGCCTTGGTTGTGGCTGCTGCCAAAGCCGCTCTCCGGCTGGTCAATGGGGTTGGCTACGATGGCGTCTAGCCCTTTTTGCTGGAGCTTCTTGCGGGCTAGGGGGAGGGGATCCCCGCTCTGGGCAGCAAAGCCAATCAGGCGCTGGCCGGGACGTCGCTGACGGGCCAAAGCTGCCACCAGATCAGGGACGGGTTCCAAAGCCAGCAGCGACGGCAGCTCAGTCTTAGCCAGCTTGCCCGTGTAGGTCTGCACAGGTCGCACATCCCCCACCGCTGCTGCCATCCACAGGAGATCGGCCTGGGGGAACTCGGCCTGCAAAACCTGCTCCAGTTGGGCTGCTGTCTGCACAGGGATGGCCCGAATGGCGAAGGGTGCTGGATCAAAGGGGATCCCCAGTGGCCCGTGCACCAGGGTAACCTTGGCACCTCGGCAGGCGGCAGCCACCGCCAGCGCCACCCCCATCCGTCCACTGGCCGGGTTGCCGATGAAACGCACGGCGTCAATGGGCTCCCGTGTACCCCCCCCTGTCACCAACACCCGCTTGCCCTGCCAATCTTTTTTCCCCCCTGTCCAAAACAAAGCCCGCACGTACTCCTGCAACACCTCCGGCTCCAGCATCCGTCCTTCCCCCACCGCATCGCAGGCCAGGCGGCCACTGGCAGTAGGCAAGGCCCAAAAGCGGGGATCCCGCTGCAGTCGCTGCCAATTCTCCGCCACCGCCTCAGCCTTCCACATGTGTGTATTCATGGCCGGCGCCAAGGCCACCGGACCGCGGGAAGCCAAAACTACATTGGTGAGCAAATTGTCCGCCAGCCCCTGGGCCAGCTTGCCCAAGGTGTTGGCCGAAAGCGGCGCAATCAGGAGAGCCTCGGCCCATTCCCCCAGCTCAATGTGCAGGGGTCGCCCCCGCGTAGCTTGCCAAAACTCGGCATCTGTAAAAGCTGGCTGACGGGACAGGGTAGCAAAGGTCAGCGGGGAGATAAATTGTTCGGCGGCTCTGGTTAAAACCACCCTTACTTCTGCTCCCTGCTGCGCCAGAGCTGACACCAAGGCTGCCGTTTTGTAGGCTGCAATTCCCCCGCTCACCCCAACCAAAAGACGCCGCCCCGACCAAAAGAGATCCATATCAGTGAACACTCAAACAGCCTTGCTTCCAGTTTCCCTACTTTTGCCTCCTGCCAGCGACACAAATCCCTCGCCCAAAGGCGCTAGTACTCCGACAGTAGACCTAGCTGAGAACAGCACTTGCAAGCCTATGGCTTGCCTGCGGAGAACCCCTCTTTGCAAAAGTCCAACCCAACTCTACAGGCTCCGTCCCCTAGACAGAATTCACTACTGCGGCTTTGCGCACCCGCCTCCTCAGATCCTACTCGGTTGCCAAACTTATCCCTTCTAACAAGTCTAACAAGATAAGAAAGAGCTGAAGGCAACTCTATTGCAATCGCTATTTGTTTTTGGCTACACTAACTGTTGTCCTTAAACGCGCTGGATATGACTACGACCGGAAAGCCGAAGCCACTCACTGGCCAAGAGCTCCTCGACAAGGTAACCTCCATGGGAAACGCAGATCCCAAGGAGAAAGCTCGCGCTTGCGGTTACGTCACCTATACCAAGAACGGGCAGGAGCGAGTAAATCTGATGCAGTTCAACAACGCCTTGCTCAAGGCTATTGGGGTAGATCTCGGTACCAGTGATGAGAACGGTTCCCGCGGTCGCGCTCCTACCTTCCGGGTTTCGGTTCACAAGAATGGCAACCTCCTCATCGGAGCTGCCTACACCAAGAAGATGGGCCTCAAGCCGGGGGATCAGTTCGAGATCAAGTTGGGCCACCACAACATCAAGCTAGAGCGCATCGACTGATTTCCTGTCGCCTGCCTTGTCGAGGTTCTCTCTGCTGATAACAGCGTTTCAGCTTGGGTAAAGCCCTCGATGGTTAGGGAAGAGCGAGATGCTTCTTTCCCTCCATCGTCACCCTGTTTTTAGGCGGACAAGGGATCCTCGTATTCGTTGAGGATCCCTATCTGTCTGTATCATCTGTATCAATAGGTATCAATTGATGGCTGAAGCGCAGAGGGCTTCGTTATTCTGACAAAAGTTAAAGTTCATGAGGGCGGCGGCAATGTACACTCCAACTGCACAGAACCTGGCCCGTCGGTGGCGACGCTGGCGAATTTGGGTGGGGCTGGTGGTGTTGGCAGTGGTGTTCTGGGCCGTTCAGCCTCATCTGCAGGTTGAGTCGCAATCGAATGCGCCGCTGCAGTGGGTCTCCTCTCAGCCAGCCCCCGAGCAGCAGGATGTTTTTGTGGACGGGGTTCTACGGCTGCAATTCGATCGGCCGCTGGATCCCAATCTACAACGGCTGGCGGTTCAGTTGGAGCCGCCGGCAGCGGTCATTTTCGACGTGCAGGGAGACGAGTTGTTGCTTAAACCTCGGGATCCCTTGCGCTTTAGCACCGACTACACCCTCACGATCGCGCCGCAGGAGGGGCTGCCGCTGGAGCAGACCATCCAACTGCGCTTTCGCACCGAGCCGCAGTTTACCTACGAGCGGGACATCAAGCCGTTGCTGGAGGCCAGTTGTGTCGGCTGCCACCAGCCGGCAGGGCGACAGCGCACCCAGTTGCTGGACAGCTACGAGGCGGTTCTGGCCTACGTCAAGCCAGGGGATCCCAACAGCGAGTTGATCGATCCCCGCTGGACGCGCCGCCACGCCACCATCCTCAACGCCAACAACCCCAACCGCCCTCAGGCCCGCGGCGGATCTCCGGAGATCGCCTACCTCCAGGCCCGCGGGCTGCCCCTCTCTCGTCTGGGCTTTTGGACGCCGGAGGAGGTGGAGATCGTCCGCACTTGGATCGTCCAAGATGGGGCCCCCCGCAGCAGCGCCCGCGCTCAGGCGGGCAACTAGTCTCACCGCCATGACCGCTCCCCAACCGCTAGCCACCGTCATCCAGGGATCCCTGAGTCGGGGCTTGGAAGCTCGCCTCAACCCCGGTGTCTCGGTAGAAGACCTGCGGGTGGGCAAGTTTGTGGTGATCCAGGGGGAGCGCCACTGCTTCTTCGGCCTGCTCACCGACGTTACCTTAGCAACCAGCAACCCGCAGATCTTGGTCAATCCCCCCCGCCCGGAAGAGACCCTGCTGCAGGAGGTGCTGGCGGGTACCGGCACCTACGGGGTTATCGCCCTCACGCCCATGCTGATGCTGGTGCCGCGGCAGACGGAAGCAGAGAGGCTGTATCCCCTCATCGATCCCAAGCGGCCAGACGACTGCGGCTCAGCCCCTCCTGCTGCCGAGGCGATGGAGCTGTTGCCGGTGAAAACGGTGCCGGCCCACTTTTCCCAGGTGTACGAGGCGCGGGAGCTGGACTTTCGCACCGTCTTCGGCTGGGAAGACGACCCCACTCGGCGCAACTTCGCCATCGGCCAACCCTTGGACATGGCGGTGCCCATTTGTCTGGATCTGGATCGCTGGGTGGAGCGCAGCAACGGCATCTTCGGCAAGTCCGGTACCGGCAAATCCTTTTTGGCCCGCCTGATCCTGGCGGGCATCATCCGCAAACGGGCGGCGGTAAACCTGGTTTTTGATATGCACTCTGAGTATGGCTGGGAGGCGGCCAGCGAGGATAGGCAGGCCACCACCGTCAAGGGGCTGCGGCAGCTCTTCCCCGGCCAGGTGCAAATCTATACCTTGGATCCCGATTCCACGCGGCGGCGAGGGGTGCGGGATGCCCGCGAGCTGTTTATTGCCTACAACCAGATCGAGGTGGAGGATCTGGCGCTGTTGGCAGAGGAGCTCAACCTCTCCGAGGCCAGTCTGGAAAACGCCATTATCCTGCGCAACGAGTTTGGCCGCGACTGGATCAGCCGTCTTTTGAGCCTTTCCAACGCCGAGATTCAGGAGTTTTGCGAGCAAAAAATGGGCAACAAGGCCTCGATCCTGGCCCTGCAGCGCAAGCTCACCCGTCTCGACGACCTCAAGTACATCCGCAACAGCCTGCCCCACAACTACATCGGCGAGATCCTGGAGGCCCTCAGCCGCGGCATTCACGTGGTCATCGAGTTCGGATCCCAGTCCAACCTGCTCTCCTACATGTTGGCGGCCAACGTCATCACCCGCCGCATTCACCAGGCCTATGTGCAGCAGACGGAGCGGTACTTGCAGTCCAAAAATCCCCTCGACCGGCCCCGGCAACTGTGCATCACCATCGAGGAAGCGCACCGCTTTCTGGATCCGCGGGCGGCCAAGCAGACCATTTTCGGCACCATCGCCCGCGAGATGCGCAAGTACTTTGTGACGCTGCTGGTGGTGGATCAGCGCCCTTCCAGTCTCGACCGCGAGGTGATGTCGCAGTTGGGCACCCGCATCACGGCCCTTCTCAACGATGACCAAGATATCGAGGCTGTGTTCACGGGTGTAGCCGGCAGCCAGAACTTGAAAACGGTGCTGGCCAAGCTGGATTCCAAACAGCAGGCCCTGGTTCTCGGCCATGCTGTACCCATGCCGGTGGTGGTGCGAACCCGCCCCTACGACGAAAAGTTCTACGCTGAGATTGTCAAGCCCAACCGGTTGCAGGTCGAGGATGCGGAGGTGCTTTGGGCAGCTCAAAAGGCCAAGGAGGAGCTGGGGTTGTAGGGAGGACTCCCCCACAGGCCAGTCATCAGGCGCAGCAAAAAGCGCCGCAGCGGTGGGAAAACTATCATCCCCTGGAGAACCCAGCGCCGCCCAACCACTACGGGCCAGTAGGAGTTGGAGAAGGTGCGGGTGAGCAGGTCGGTAAAGAGCAGCACCACCCAGTTTTCCCAACAGCGACGGCGGCCGTAGCGCCGCAGGACTCTGACATCCCCCAGATCCTCCTGCCGCCTGCGAGCCTCCAGCAACACTTGGGCCAAGGCGGCAGCATCGCGGATACCGAGGTTTAGCCCTTGGCCAGCCACCGGATGGCAGTGGTGAGCCGCATCTCCCACCAAGGCCAAGCGGTGCTGATAGTAGCGGCGGCTCTGGCGCAGACGAGCGGGGAAGAGCTGGGGCGGGTTCAACAAGGTCAGGCAGCCGCCCTGGGAACCATAGTAGCGCTGCATCTCGGCCAAGAAGTCGGCCTGAGAAAGAGCCAGCGTGGCTTTGGCCTGCTCATGGGGCAAGATCCAAACTACCTGGCAGCGATTGCCAGGCAAGGGCAGGATGGCAAAGGGCCCAGCAGGCCAAAAGCGTTCGTAGGCGATGTTCTGGTGGTCTTGGGCAGGGGCCACCAGGGCAGTGATACACGACTGCCAGTAGTCCCAGCCGTCGCTTGGGATCCCTGCCCACTGCCGCACCTGGGAGCGCAGACCATCGGCGGCTACTACCAGCGAGGTCGCCAGTCGGCGCTGACCCTGGGCTGTTGTCAGCTCCACCTCAGCCGCGCTTTTCCCGTAGGTAACTCGCTCCACCCTGGCTTCGTAGTAGCAGGTAATGCAGGGATCGGCAGCCACCTGCTCCTGGAGCACCTGCTGCAGCCAGGCATGTTCGCCGCAGTAGAAAACTGCTGTTTCCCCCACATCCTCCGGTCTAAACGTCACCCGCTGGGGAGCGTCGGCATCTGTCAAAATGACTTGGGCAAAGGGGGTAATGTGGGGAGCTAGGGCCTCCCACACGCCAATTGACCGGAAGATGCGGATTGACAGGGGCGAAAGGGCGTAGGCCAGGGGGCGTTGCCGAACAGCCTCAGACGACTGGGCCTCAACGAGGGCTAAACGCAGGCCGGAGGCTCGGAGGGCACAGGCCAGGGTTAGACCCGTGATGCCTCCGCCGACAATCACCACATCGTAGAAGGCTTCCAAGGTATCTAAAGGGGAAGCAAGGGCTGTCATTTCCCACTTGGGTAGTCAGGTGCTGTAGGCCACTGCCTCCACGCAACTCGAGTTAGCTGGCGTGGCCGCTCGCACGGCTCGGAACATGCCAAAGCGGCAGAGGCCGGTACTGAAGGCCAGGTGCATGAGTAAGAAAGTGGGCACCTCCCGCAGCGACTTGATCAGGCCCACCAAGCCAAACTTTAGCAACCCCTCCGGCCGGACAACCCCCTGCCAGATGGAATCTAACCAAGAAGGAAGAGTCTCTTGGGTCCAGTCGGCAGTCTCCACTCCCCCCTCTACCAGCCCTGTGGCTTCCAACGCTTCCACAAAGCCTTCGATGCTGGAAAAAGCAGGGTGCGCCCACTGATCCAACAACTGCCGCATCACCAGGCGCTCCCAGAAGTTGAGGGGCTTGTGGCGGTCGTCGCGCTGGTTCCAGTCTGCCACCACTAGAATGCCACCTGGCTTGAGCACCCGCAGCATCTCGCTGGCATAGCGGGCCTTGTCTGGCATATGGGGGCCGGCCTCAATGGACCAGACAACGTCGAAGCTGGCGTCGGGAAAGGGGAGGTCGAGGGCGTCGGCTACCTGAAACCGCACAGGCAGATCAGGAGGGGTGAGCTCTTGGGCCCGCTTCACCTGCTGCGGACTGATGGTAATGCCGGTTACCACAAAGCCATAGTCGCGAGCCAAGATGCGGCAGCTGCCGCCAATGCCGCAGCCTACATCCAGCACTGTTGACCCCGGCGGCAGCCGATCCAGCCCCCCCCAGCGCACCATCTCATGGACAAAGTCGTGCTTAGCCTGGATGAAGTTTTTCCGCCGCGGCGGGGATCCGTAGTGGCCCAGGTGGATGTGTTCGCCCCAGTAAAACTCCAGGATCCCGTCCCGCGTCCACTCGTCGTAGGCGCGGGCTACCGACTCAGGAGAGCGATACTTGCGAGCAGTCAGCACGTAGGCCGCTAGACCTACGCCTAGGAGCAAAACTGGGGCCAAAATCCAAAGCATTGGGCGCATGAATAACTAGAGGCCGCTCGAGTTGAGACAGACAGAATCCCAAAAGCTCACTAGGGCATTATAGCCTTGGAGAGCCAGTTTTCTTGACCCCGCGGAGGTTACTAGGCTCCTCCTCGCGAGTCTGAGAGATACAAAAAACAGCGCCTTTCTCCCTGCTAGCAGCAGGAAGACTTCTGGCGCCTCTTGCAAGGGGCCTCTTTGAGGATCCCCCCAAAGCACTTGCCTGGAGGTTAGCTCATGCTAACTCGCGTACGGTCGTAAGTCAAGCGGAAGGTGGGGTGCACTTTCCCTTGGATACGGTTCCAGAAGTTGCGCACGTTGGTGTGCAGGCCAACCCGCTCTGTACCGCGTACCAGCATCGCCTGCTGCCGAATTCGAATAGCGCGTTGGTGGCCCGCCATCAGCCGACGAGCTAGCTCATCCAAAACGTGGGAACGGCCAGGGGTTGCTGCCGCCTCGGAGGCTACTGCTGGAATCTCTTGAGCTGCTGCCTCAGCCGCTTTGGGACGATAGGCTACTCCCCGGTAGAGAAAGTCCAAGTTGGTGGACAAAACCAGCGGCTTGGTTAGGTGGCGGAACCGCCAGTCCAGCCCTCGATAACGGCCCCCCACCTTGCCAGGGGAAACGGTCACGGTCGCCGGTGAGAAGGTGTAACCGACACCACGGTAAGAGAGTTTCATCATCTTCGCCTCCAAAGTTGAGAGTTGTTGGTATCCCCTCCCCCTCCCCAGGTGAGAGGTGAGCTGGGATGTTTTGCAAACAGCTACAGGGGTTGAGGCGCGTTCCTTCGGGATAGCTCCCTACTTCCGTCCTCTGGCTGTGGGGTCGCTCTTGAACCCGCCAGAGGATGAACGATTTCTTCATTTCGTATTATAAGCTACGGTTTTGAGGTTTTCTAGGTAACCTTTAACAAAAATTTTGGCCGCTCTCCCCCGGGGCTACCCCTGCTGGACTGGAGTGCGCGGGGATCTGTCCACGCGGCTGAGGGAAGCAGTATCGTGGAAGAGCCCTCAGGATCGGCTACAAAAGTTCATATTTCGGGGTGGGTGTCCCTGTGCAGGAAGACTTTCGCCTGATTCTGGACATTGCCACAGTACTGGCGGCAGCGGCAGCAGGAGGGCTTCTAGCGGCACTGCTGCGGCAGCCAGTGCTTTTGGGTTACTTGCTAGCCGGGATCCTAGTGGGGCCAACAGGGCTGGGGTGGATTAAAGAGGTGGTGCAGGTGGAAACCCTGGCCCAGTTTGGCGTGACCTTTTTGCTGTTCACCTTGGGGGTGGAGTTTTCCCTCAAAGAACTGCGCCAAGTGCGCGGGATTGCTCTAGGCGGCCTTTTGCAGATTGGCCTAACGATTGCAGTCACAGCGGTGCTGGCAGTGGCCAGTGGCTGGCTGACGCCGGTGCAGGGGATCTTTTTGGGGGCGGTGCTCTCCTTGTCTTCCACGGCGGTGGTGCTCAAAAGCCTCACCGAGACCAACCAGATGGGCACGCCCCAGGCCCAGGCCATGCTGGGGATCTTGATCGTGCAGGATTTGGCGGTAGGGCTAATGCTGGCGGTGTTGCCAGCTTTGGATGCTCCCCTGCCAGAGCTGGCGGGATCCCTGGCTAAGTCAGTAGCGGAAATTGGCCTGGTGGCAGTAGGAGCAGTGCTGGGGGGTATTTGGCTGGTGCCCGCCTTGCTGCGGCTATTGGCCCAGCAGGAGAACAAAGAGGTATTCCTACTGGGGGTCATCAGCCTCTGCGTGGGGATTGCTCTCCTAACCGAGCGGCTGGGCCTTTCCAGCGAGATCGGGGCTTTCATTGCGGGGCTGATGATTTCGGAAGTGGAATACGCCGACCAAACCCTGGCCTACGTAGAGCCCTTGCGGGATGTGTTTGCTGCCCTCTTTTTTGCTGCCATTGGCATGCTCATCGATCCCCGCTTCATTGCTGACCACCTGACGCTGATTCTGGGGCTGGTGGGGCTAGTGATGGTGGGCAAGTTTTGCCTGGTGGCGCCTCTGGCTGGGCTGTTTGGCTACCCCCTCCCGGCGGCGGTGTTGGTAGGGCTGGGCCTTTCTCAGATTGGTGAGTTTTCCTTTGTCCTGGCCAGCGAGGGGCAGGCCCTGGGACTGGTGTCGCGGCAGCTGTATTTGCTCATTGTCAGCACCACTGCTGTTACCTTGCTGGTCACTCCCTTTTTGCTTAAGGGCGCGCCGGGGCTGCTGAGGAAACTGCAAGGGATCCCCTTCTTGTCTCGCTGGCTAGCAGCAGACGAGCGGCCTCGCGACCTGGATGCCAGGGCTCCTCATAAGGGCCACGTGGTGGTGTGCGGCTACGGTCGGGTGGGGCAGGATGTGGTACGCATTCTGCAGGCCCGTCGCCATCCCCTCTTGGTAGTTGACTCCTCGGAACAGGTCATCCAACAGCTGCGCTCGCAGGGGATCCCCTACCTCTACGGCAATGCTGCCAGCGCCCTGGTGCTGGAGAAAGCTCGCCTGAACCAAGCTCACGCCCTGGTCATTGCCTTGCCAGATCGTCTAAGCACCCGCCTCTGCCTCAAACAGGCGCTAGAACTGGCGCCCCACCTGGAGGTAGTGGTGCGGGCCACTCACGAAGAGGACATCGAACAGCTCTACCAGTTGGGGGCTAGAGAAGTCGTCCACCCGGAATTCGAGGCCAGCTTGGGGCTGTGCAGTCACCTGTTGCTCCAGCTGGGCGAGCCCCTGGAGGTTGTCCAGCAGGAGATCCTGGCCATCCGCAGCTGCCACTACCGCAACCTGCGACCTCTCCCCCCCAGTTGCCTAATCCCCACGTCTGTCAGCTGGCCGCCACCGCCTCCTGCTAACGGCAGCCATGACGCTAGTCCATCGGAATCGGTGCTGGCTTGGTGGGAGCAGTGGCGGCGCCCCGGGCAGCCGGAATGGGCAGGGATCCCTAGCTCGGCTGAGTGAGAACACAAGCTGGGGCAAGATTAAGCTGAGTGACTTACTCTCTGGGAGGTCTCTATGCGCTGGCCTGTTTGGCTACCCAGACCACTCACTTAGTTGAGAGCCTTTGCTCTGCTTGCCCTTTCGGCTCTCGTGGCAGGGGTGGGGAGGATTTCTTCTATTTTGGGGAGCAGTAGCCAGCGCTATTTTCGAGAACAAGGTACTTCTGGGGGTAGCCTTTGCCACGACCTTGGGTGTCATGGCGTGCCTTGTTGCCTACGTCCATCATGGGCTCACCGGCCCAGAGAACAGGCGTCACCCTACCTTGAGCAGTTGGAGAGGAGGGATTGGGGCAATAGGCGTGGCCGGGGCCAGCTCGGTTATAGGGTAGTTTCAACGCTGCCCTCAACTTGGTCAAGTGGTATCTGGCTACCTGCAGCTTGCGGGGGAGAGAATTCAGCGGCAGCAACTACCCCCGGGGTGGCGTTGCCGCTTCCGGGTAGATAACCAACATCCCCTCGTAGAGGATCTGGCCGGGCTGCAGCTCCAAGCGATCAATGCGCACACCTGGATCCAACTGGATGGGAAAATCCGCCAGGCCAGGGATAGGGATCTCCTGACCTTCACTTATCCACACAGGGTTAACCAGCCGCAACTGGCTAGGGCCCTGAGCCTGCAGCCCAGTCACCACCGTAACGGGCACCTCCGCCCCCTCAGGAGTAACCAGTTGGGCCCGGATGCGCAGCCGCCCTGGCTCTAGGGCAACCTGGGGCTGGCGGATCAAAAAGGGAACCGTTTGCTCTCCAAAGGGCAGTTGCACCCGCGCTTGGGCCAGTTGCGACTGGATGAGGGGAGCCTGCAGGGTGCGATTCAAGTCTGCTTCCGTGAGGCGCAAGCTTACCTGCACTGGCACAGGGGCCAACAGCCGCAGGGGGCTGCGCCCTTGAATAGCTTCCCCCACATTGAGGCGAATATCTTGGCCCCGCAGCCGCAGATGGCTGATCTGGAAGCCTTGGTAGATGAGGTTGTCTCCTGAGACCTGAGCTTGAGGGATCTGACCCTTGAGAATCTGGGCGTCGGAACCGGCAATTTGCACCTGCAAGTTGTCCACCTGCTGCACCTCAGAGCGAATCCAGGCAGCCACCAGAGGATTGAGCAGGGATCCGGCAATTTGGGCAAAGGCAGGCCAGGGCAAAAACATAGCAGGCAGGCCAAGCAGCAGAGCAAACCCCAGCCGCTGCCTCCCAGGGGAGGGCTGTCGCTGGCGGCTAGTTGTTGGCTTCAGGGGGAGAGAGTCCTGTTCAGGCCAAGATGGGGACAGCACGAGGCACCTCAGGGGAATAAGAACCAAAAGGCGAGAAGCTAGGGGGCTTTCTCGGGCCAGGCTAGGACTAGATTACGACAGGGCGGTGGCAGCGCCCAGGGGCTTCTCCCGCACTCTTGGGGAAGCTAGCCGTCTATCAACTGCCACCAAAGATACCCCAACCGCAGGTAGTGAAGCCGCAAGCCAGGGAAAGGGAAAACCCGCGGCGGCTGACGAAAGAGGGCACTGATCTGGGGTCGATTACCGGCGATATCCTGAGCCAAGATTTTGCCCGCCCACACCCCTGTGGCCACACCGCTGCCATGGTAGGCTAGGCCGTACCACAGGCTGGGATCCGTCGGCGAAGGGCCGATGTGAGGGTGAAGCTGGCGGGAGAGGCAAACCAAGCCATTCCAGGCGTACTCAATCTCCACCCCCTCCCAGGCGGGAAAGAGGCGGTAGAGCCGCTGCACCATCCAAGCTTGCAGGCGCTGCCGTTGCGCTGGGTCGTCGCAGGTGCCATCCCGCCCCCCAAACAGCAGCCGCCCATCGGGCAAGAGACGGTAGTAGAACAGAAGCCGCCGCGTGTCGTAGACAGGGGTCGGATCCCACCAGCCCTGGGCTTTTTGCTCCGCTGGCGTCAGGGGGCGGGTCACCACGATGTTGGAAAGCACCGGCAGCAGGGATCCCGCCAGTTGGGGATAGAGGTGGGCTGGCGTGTAGCCGTTGGTGGCAATCACCAGGTGGCGCGCCCGCACTGTGCCCCCCGGCGTATGGCAAAGGTGGTAGGATCCCACTTTCTCCCAGGCGATAACCGGGCTAGCACTGTATAGCTGGGCTCCCCACCGGCGGGCAGCCTGAGCTAGCCCCTGGGTAAGCTTGAGGGGGTTGAGGCCAAAACCAATGCCAATGTGGAGAGCGCCGTAGTTCTCCCGACTGTCGAAGCCCCGCTCCCGCAGCTCTTTGGGGCTAAGGAGCTGAGCGGGGTAGCCGGCCACCTGGGTGTAGATCTGGTATTCCGCCTCCAACTCCTGCCAAGCACTGGGGCGATGGGCCACCGCGTACCAGCCCTGGCCCTGGGCATCCAGGGAAAAGCCCTCGGTAGCAGCCAGCTCTTGGACGGTTTCCACTGCCTGCCATTGATCCCGGTAGTAGCGCTCCGTCTCCGCTAGCCCTACCCGCCGTACCATCTGGGCGTGAGTCAGGCAGCTTGCCCCCACGCCGCAGAAACCGCCATTACGCCCCGAGGCCCCCCAGCCCAGGGATCCCGCCTCCAGCAGGCAGGCGGAAATGCCGTGATCGCGGACTAGGTGCAGGGCTGTCGAAAGCCCTGTGAACCCGCCCCCAATGATGGCTACCTCAGCCTCCACCTGCCCTTGCAGAGGTGCTGGGTGTCGCCAACTGGAGTCTGCTATCGTGCTGTCCCAGTAACTGCCAACTGGATAGGAAGGATCGTAGGTTCTAGCAGGATAGGGGTTTGTTTTGGGGCAAAAACTCCAAGAAAGCATAGAAGCCCTGAGGTCAAGAACTCGTTCTTGAAAGTTCAGAAAATCCGCTTCTGCAGCAGCAGCCTCTTCGGCAGCGAGCAGCAGTAGGAAGCTTTGCTGCCTGTCCCCGCTGGCCAAGGCCCTGCAGCAGCTACTGAAGATGGAAAACAGCAGCCAACTGTTGCCCACACCCCTTACTAGGGGCGCATAGCTAGCTACCCCCCTCGCCTGAGCTAGGGTAGGGGCGGGGCGGATCCCCTGCCGGGATAGACAAATTGGACAAACTTTCCCTCTGCCCCAATGAGCCTTTCTGCTGGCCAAAGGGTGCGGCTGTTGCCAAAGGCTGGTATTCCAGCCCTAACCAGGGCTGCAGTCTCGACTGTTACCGCTAAGGATTTTGGTGAGCAGGTAGAGCTTGTCCATCTTTCTTTCCAAGGTCAAACCGCTTTCCCCGCACGGGGAAGCCAGGCTGCCCAAGCCAGCGCCCGTGTCACCGACCCAGTAGCTTCACCAGCAAAACGCCCAACCCGTACAGGAACGTGATCGCGCCGGCTAGGAGACTCTGGGTAAGGGGATCCGTGGAAGGGGTAAGAATGGCCCCCGCCACCACTGAAGCCACAACGACGTAGCGCCAGCCCTTGAGCATCTGCTCGGCAGTTACCAGCCCCAAAGCGCCCAGCAGTGCCTGCAGAATTGGCACCTGAAAGGCCAAGCCAGTGCTGAACATCAACAGCAGCACAAACTCAAAGTAGCGATCGATGGACCATGCCTGCTCCACTACCCCTTCCCCATAGCGAATAAAGAAGTTCAGCGCTGCCGGAATGAGAAGGTAGTAGGCAAAGGCTAAGCCCGCCACAAACAAGAGGCTGGATCCCAGCACCGCCGGTCCCAGCAGCCTGATCTCCTTGACGCTTAGCCCTGGCAACACAAAGCGGACGATTTGGTAGAGCAAAAAGGGCGTGGCCAAGAGCAAGCCGGCATAGGCCGCTACCTTGAGGGAGACGAAGAAGTACTCGCCCGGCGCCAGTTGCAGGAAGGTTACCCCCTGGGCTGGCACCTCCAGAAAAGCAACAAGGCGGTTTACCCCCAAAAAACAGGCGACGATGCACAGGCCCACAGCAATGAGGCTGGCCAAGAGGCGGCGGCGCAGCTCCTCCAGGTGCTCCATCAAGGTCATCTCGACCTCGTAGGGAAACTCTGGATTGGGCAGCCGCGTGGGCGCTTGCGCTGGCGCAGCTTGCTGCGAGGAGTCAGTCTCAGAGGCAAGGGGCATGAGCCGGCTGGCAACACAACCTTTCCCGCTATCTTAGCCTTGCCCCAGCCTCAAGGAAAAGCGCCCGCCCAACACGCCCCCCTCAGCATGGGTCAGCGCACCGCTGTTCCAGGAAACTCTTTATAGGTGGCGGTTAACGGCAAGCAAGGGGAGCCAACTTCCCCTCCCAGGTAAGATGGTTACGCGGTGCTAACTGCCAGCTTTGCGGCAAGACAGCGTCTATTCCAGACTGGGGATGGAGGTATGGGACAAGGGCAACTCCGGCGCGGCATCCTAATTGGTCTGGGCCTGCTGGCGGCCATGAGCGTGTGGGTAATCGCTTGGCTGCTCACCCAAAGTCCGCTGGCCTTGTTGCTGGTTCGCCATGAGCTGCCGCCGATTGTGGGCCTGGCCCCCCGCTCCACCCAGGCGCTGCTGCTGCTAGCTGTTCCCCTGGAAAATCTGCAGGCGTTTTGGCAAGCGGCAACCCCCGCCTCCCAGCGACGCGCTACCCGCCAGCAGTGGCGCAAATTTTTCTCCAGCGAAGGTCCAGGATGGCTGGGATCCCTCTTGGCGGGGGGATCCCTGAATTTCGAGCGGGAGGTGCAGCCCTGGCTGGGAAAAAGCACCCTCTTGGCCAGCTTGCCGGAGTGGGGCACCTTGGTTGCCCTGGAAATCTGCAAGCCAGCGCTGGCGCAGTTTGAGCTCAACCTGTTGTGGGAGCGGCAGAGTTTGGCCGGTCTGCCGGTCCAGGTGGACACCTACAAGGGCATCCAGGTAGTCTCCAGTCCGCTGCCAGGGTTGCCGGGGTTTGCGGCAGCCCTTTTCGGGGAGCGCTACGTGCTGTTGGCGGAGAAGGCAGCAGCCCTTCGCGCCGCTATCGATGCCTGGCAGGTGCCGCAGCTGTCGCTCATGGCCGAGCCGCAGTTTCGGCAGGTCATCCAGGCGCTGCCACCGGCGCAGGTAGGTTGGGCCTTCTGGCAAAATCCGCAGCCGGCCTCCGCTGAAGGGTTGACCTTGCAGGCGGTGGGGCTGGGGCTAGGGGTGAGCTTTCAGGGTTTGCTAGCAGAAACGGCTGCCCTTTGGCATACGCCTGCCAACTTTGCCCTGCCCGGGAGCGAAGCTTTTCGTCCCCAGGTTATTGGTCAGCTGCCCGACGAGACGCTGGCGCTGGTGTCTGGCCGCAACTGGGCTGTCTTTTGGCAGAGCCTGGGACAGGTGCAGCCCCTCCGCCTTCTGGGATTGCCGCTGGATCCGGGTCAGTGGGGGCCAGCCCAGGTCGACCTGGACTGGCAGCGGCTGGTGCCGGAAACGGGAGAGTTTGCCCTTGCCCTTCTACCCGCGGATGGGAAACCGGCCTGGCTCTGGGTTGGCAAGAGGCCGGAGGCACCGACGCTGGATGAGCGGGCAATTGCGCAGGGCTGGCAGGTGGTGTCGATGGCAACAAAACACGGCGTCGCCACCGCCTGGAGCAAACCCGTAGTCCAGCCCCTAGCAGAGGCGCTGCCTCAGAACCTGCCCGCGATCCCAAAGCCGCCGCCGCTAGCCCAGGTGTATCACGCTGACCGGGACGGCTATTCCTATCTGGCTTCGTCTTTGGCGGCTCTGGAAGCGGCCCTGGCAGATCCCCCCTTGAGCGCCACTCGTGCCTGGCGCCGCCTGGTGGCTCCCCTGCCTCACCGCAACCTGGGTTATGGATATGGATCCTTAGGCTTACTGGAAACCTGGCTGCCTCAGCTTTCGGGATCCCGCTGGTCATCCACTCGCTTTGCCTTTGCCACTACTGCCCTGAAGTTCTCTGAAGCTCCCTACCCCGATCGGGGCCGCTGGCTTCTCCAGAGGGGCAAGCTGTTTTGGCAGTGGTATTAGACTATCCAGGGATCGCGGCAGCCGGGGTAGATGAACTTGGCCAAATAGACTTGGTTGCCCGTCTCGTTCCATTCCACAAAGTCAAAGATTTGGGTCAGCAGGAGCACCCCCCGGCCCGATTCCTCTGTTTCCAAGAGGCCGCAGCGGCAGCGCTGCAGCTCTTGCTGGGGACAGAAGCCGGATCCCTGATCCCGCACTAGCCACTGGTAGAAGCGCTCGGAGCTGGTGTATTCGACGATCACCCTCTTGTTGGGATCCAGACCATTGCCATGGCGGACAGCGTTGATGAGGGCTTCTTGCAGGCCCAGGCGTACCTCTGCCCTCCAGGGAGGAGGAACTTTGGCAACCAACAGATCCAGAATCGGCTGAGTGTAGAGGGTGGAGGGAAAGCTGATAACGCTCCAGGAGCAATGGGCGGGTTTTAGGGACAGGGCAATCACAGGGGCGGTCTTCCCGGCGCACAACGCTCTTGTCGATCTTAGCAATGGCCGTCTGCGTCGGCCGGCGCAGGCCAGTTTGGGGAAAGGGATAGCTACTTTTGCCGTACCATCTTGAGTGGTGAAGCTCTTCGCGGTTACCTCTGGTGTTATGGCGATCAAAGTTGGCGATAAAGTTAGGGTGCGCTCCATTCGCGATCGCGGGCAGGAAGAGGTGAGCGCCCTGGTGGGCAAGGAGGGCGTGGTCCTGGCGCGGCGGGTGGTCGATGGCAGCGGCATTGGCTATATCCTGGAGTTTCCTGACCGCTCGCGGCACTGGTTTTTCGAAAGTGAGGTGGAGGAGGTCGATTCTAACCCGACGCAGGAGAAGGCTCGCTGAAGCTCTGGAGGCAGCCAAGCAGGCTTCCCTATGCTGGTGTTTCGGCTTGGTAGCCAGCTTCGGCGCCGTTGTAGAGCTAGGGAAGCTTATAATATCTTGCCGTTTTGGGAGGTGGCTGTGGCTTCTCCCCATCTAAATCGCCGTTTGTTGGCCCGCCAGATGGCCGCTCAGGTGGATGGTCTGACCGTCAAAATGGCTGCCGCTGCTCTAGAGGCCATGCTAGACAGCATCAGCCAATGTCTGGCGGAAGGAGGATCCGTGCGGCTGGCGCGCTTTGGCACCTTCTTGCTGCGGCCCCGTCCGGCCCGGCAAACCTATCACCCCCGCACTAAGGCTCCTGTCCACATCCCGGCTGCCCAAGTGCCCTATTTTGTCCCCAGCCCGGAGCTGGGACGCCCTAGGAGAAAACGCCGAGGGGATTGAGAAGCGCCGCCATCCGTCTAGAATGGCCGTTCTGGTTTGGTTTCGCACCGATTTGCGCCTGCTGGATCACCAGCCGCTGACGCGGGCTTGCCAGCAGGGATCCTTCCTCATTCCCCTCTACTGCCTGGATCCGCGCCACTTTGGCCGGACGGCCTTTGGCTTTCCTAAGACCGGTCCTTTCCGCGCCCAGTTCCTGCTGGAAAGCCTGGCTGACCTGCGGCAGCAGCTTCGGGCCCGCGGCTCTGATCTGGTCATCCGCCAAGGCCAGCCGGAGCAGGTGATCCCGGCCCTGGCGCGGGAGTGGGGGGTGAAGGCTGTCTATGCCCACGAAGAGGTGGGCACGGAGGAGGAGGCGGTTGCCAGGGCCCTGCAGCAAGCGCTTCAGCCCTTAGGGATCCCGCTGCACCTGGAGTGGGGCCACACCCTCTACCATCCTGCTGACCTCCCCTTTGCCCTGGCAGACCTGCCGGAGGTGTTCACCCGCTTCCGCCAGCAGGTGGAAGCCAAGGCCGCCATTCGCGCTCCCCTGCCCATCCCCTCCCTGCCGCCCCTGCCGCCAGGGCTGGACCCTGGCCCTCTGCCCACTCTGGCGGAGCTGGGGTTGAGCTTGCCGCCGCCGGATCCCCGCGCCCGCTTTGTCTATACCGGCGGCAGCACCGCTGCCCAGGCGCGCCTGCAGATCTACATCTGGGATCTGGATCGGCTGCGCGTCTACAAAGAAACCCGCAACGGCATGCTGGATCCCAACGACAGCTCGCGCCTTTCTGCCTGGTTGGCGTTGGGTTGCCTTTCTCCTCGCACGGTGTATGCCGAAGTCAAGCGCTACGAGGAGGAGCGGGTGCGCAACGAATCCACCTACTGGCTGGTCTTCGAGCTGCTGTGGCGGGATTACTTTCGCTTCATCCTGGCCAAGCATGGCGCCAAGCTGTTTCGTCCCTCGGGGATCCAAGGGATCCCCATCCCCTGGCAGCAGGACTGGGACCGCTTTCAGGCTTGGTGCCGCGGCGAGACCGGCTACCCTCTGGTGGATGCCAACATGCGGGAGTTGGCCGCCACCGGCTTTATGTCCAACCGCGGGCGGCAGAATGTGGCCAGTTTTCTCACCAAGAACCTGGGGATCGACTGGCGCTTGGGGGCGGAATGGTTTGAATCGCTGCTGATTGACTACGACGTGGCCAGCAACTACGGCAACTGGAACTACACCGCCGGCGTGGGCAACGATGCCCGCGGCTTTCGCTACTTCCACATTCCCAAGCAATCCCGCGACTACGATCCCCAGGGCCACTACTTACGCCACTGGCTGCCGGAGCTGGCCGGGATCCCGGGGGACAAGATCCACGAGCCCTACCGCCTCAGCGCTGCTGAGCAAAAGCAGTTTGGCGTGCGGCTGGGGGTAGACTATCCCCGCCCCGTGGTGGATTTGGGAAAGTCCCTGCAGGCCAGTCGGCGGGCTTACGAAGCGGCCCTGGCCCGCCACCGTGGCGGCTAGGAGGATCCCCTCGAAACGGGAGTGGCGGGCTAGGGGACGACGCGGCTAAGACGCCGCAAGCCAGGCAGGCCAGCATCCGCCACCACCAAGCTGCCGTCTGGCAAGGCAAGCAGAGAGCCAGGCCGCTGGAAGCGAGCTGAGACCACCGGGCCATCCTGCCAGCCCGGCTCATCCCCCCCGGCCAGGGTAGAGACCTGCCCGCTGGGCTGAAGACGGCGAATGCGGCGGTTGTCTTGGTCGGCCAGCCAGAGGACTCCCGCACTGTCGAAGGCCAGCCCTGCAAGGGTTTGAAAACGGGCCTCCGCCAGAGGGCCATCGCGGTAGCCTGCTTCCGCCTGGGAGAGGGTGGTCAGGTGTCCGTTGGCAGAGAGCCGGCGCAGGCGATGCCTATCGGCAATCCAGAGGTTACCCGCCTTGTCCACTGCCAGAGCTGTCGGCTCCAGAAGCTGGGCTTGCTCTGCCGGCCCATCGGCGGATCCCGGCTGGCCGGTGCCAGCGGCCGTCGTCACTTTGCCCGTGGGAGTGATGCGGCGGATGCGGCGGTTGGCGCGATCGGCCACGTAAAGGCTGCCGTCCAGACCCAGGGCCAGGCCAAAGGGTTCGCGAAACTGCGCCTCGTCGCGCTCTCCATCTCGGTGGCCGGCTGAACAGGTGCCGGCAAAGGTTCTCACCCGCCGCTGTCGGCTGATGTAGCGCAGGCAATGGTTGCCGCTGTCGGCCACCCACAACCCCCCCTTGGGATCCCAAAGTAGCCCTTGGGGGGAGTGAAACTGGGCCTGCTCCGCCACCCCATCCCGGTGGCCGGCCTTGCCGCTGCCCGCCCACACCTCCAGTTCCCCTTCGGGGGAAAGCCGGAAAATGCGGTGCTGGGCCGGGTCGGCTAAGTAAAAGAACCCCTCGGGGTCTGCGGCAATGCCGCCGATCTGCTGCAGGGAGATCCCGGCCTCCCCCTCGTTATCGGAGCTGCTGCCCTCCGGCTTGGCTGCCGCAGCGGTGCGGCCATCGAGGAGGGTCTCCACTCGCCAGCCCGAGGCCGCTGTAGGAGTGGGGGTGGGAGTGGGCCACTCGTAAATCCAGGTTCCCAGTCCTTGTCCTTCAGCGTCGGCCACCGCCACCCAGACCGTGCCGGAAAGAGAGGCTGGCGGCATCACCGTCAGACTGTTGCGGCTGCGCGAGCGAATTTCCCCCCTCAGGATGCGCTCCGGATTGGCGGCTGAGGCAAAAAGAACGCTTTCCACCCGCTCCAGATTTTCCCCCGACAGCAACAACGGCTGGCCAGGCGCCGGCACCCCTGCCCCTGCGTGCAGCAGCGGCACTTCCACCTCGGAGAGCACCAGCAGGCTCAGGCGGCGACTGCTGCTGTCAGCGCTTCCAGAGCGGGCAGAAAGAGTCAGGGATCCCTTTCCTTGTGCCAAGGTGGTGGATCCCCGGTAGGCGACAGCCCTAAGCTCGGCTTCGCCAGCGGGCGGGTCGGTAAAGGTGAAGGTGGCTGGTTGCCCCGGGCGTAGGGGCGCGTTGGCAGTCTGGCGATAGCTGCCCAGGTTAATGCTCAGGTCGATCCCTTCCACCCCCGGCCAGGTAGGGGTGCGGGCCAGCCAGCGCTCCACCTCAGAAGCCGGCAGCTGGGCCACCAGATCGGATCCCTGTTCTTGGAGCAGCAAAACGATGCGGTTGCTGGGCACCGCCAAACCCGATTGGCGGGCCTGTTCGAGCGTGAGGGCAAAGGTGGAAAGACCAAGGGGAGTTGGCGTGAAAACTGGCTGCAGGGTAGAAGGGGGAACAAGGCTGGGAGAGACATTCGAGGAAGAGAGCTCGCCGCAGGCTGAGAGGGCCAGCACCAGGGCACTGAGTGCAGGCAGGGAGAGCGGCGCAGGGGAAACCCGTCGTGGCATCGTGCAGCTCATCCTCTTCCACAAACTGGGAAGTGGCAGCAACCCAAACCCCTCATGTTGACACCGACTACCTAAAAGCCGGCAGAAATCGCTCCGCTGCCTTCCTTCCGACAGCCGCGCCCCAGCGTCTATTGGGCAAGGAGAAGCCCCCGAACCACCGTCCTGGGCCTTTAACCCTAACTCTATTCATGCTTAACCTGTCTCACCCAAGGGTGAGTTGCACCCCTCACTCCCTCTATCCTTACGCAAATCCCTTTCGAAAAGCCAGCTGCAATCTGATGCTTACTAAGCCAGGTCTGTTTTTGTTCGCCCAACGGTCAGAGACGGGATCCCGAGCAGAAGCTTTCGCTGCCGTCGCTTCTGGGGATCGGTGCCCCTCAGCTTGCCTCCGCCCCAGGCAGATCTGAGGACTACCGGCACCCCTAGCGCAATTCAGGTTTCTGCCGCCAAAGAGGTGAGGCTGCCCCAAGCGCCAGAGCAGCCAGAAGCATCAAGCTCCCCCACTGGCGACCCGCAGGGCTTGGGTTCATCTTGCCCTTCTAGTAGCAGGACACTGCCGGATGCCCCTTAATGTACCAGCGCCACGGGAGCTCCGCACCGCGGGTAATGCCGATGCGGGTGGTCTGGACAATGGGGAACTGTGCCTCCCAGGCAGGGGATCCCTCCAGCCAAATGCCTTCCTGGCCGACGGCCACCGGCTCCAGCCGCCAGCCGTTGTGGGATCCGTCAATGCGCAACGCCTGACAGAGCAGGCCTGGCCCCGCCGCCACCCGCGCCGGTTTCATGCGCTTATTGGCCGGGATCCACTCCGGCAGGCAATCCAACTGCGCTGCGCGGATTAGAACGGCTGACGCGATCCCCTCCGCGTCGGTGACGATGTTCAGGCAGTGGTAGAGGCCGTAGATGCGATAGACGTAGAGATGCCCTGGCGGCCCAAACATCACCTGGTTGCGGCGGGTCTTACGGCGATAGGCGTGGCAGGCCGGATCCCCAGCTGTATAGGCTTCTGTTTCCACAATCTGAGCCCGCACCTGCAGCCCATCGGCAAATTGCCGCACCAGCACCATGCCCAGCAGAGCAGGCGCCACCATCGGCGCCGGCTGGCTCAGCCAGTCCCTAGCGTCCACCGTAGGCTCACTAGCCCTCAGCCCCCTGCCACAGCAGGGACAATGCTCACCTCATCTCCATCCTGCAGAGGGGTGTCGGATCCCTTCAGGAAGCGAATGTCTTCGCTGTTAACGTAAAGATTGACAAAGCGGCGCAATTCTCCCCTCTCATCGCACAGCCGCGCCTTGATGCCTGGATAGTTTTGCTCCAGAGCCTCCAGCAGTTCACGGATGGTGGATCCCTCGCAACTCACCACCTCCTGGTTCCGGGTGAGCGCCCGCAGTGTGGTGGGAATTAACACCTTGACTGCCATAAGCCCAGTGCTTCGTCCATCGACC
>Ga0272447_1000656_pt1 | contig 24716 bp, 22 predicted proteins | sample YNPCB0133_FD_194589 | JGI IMG/M metagenome (GOLD analysis project Ga0272447, IMG submission 194589) | Hot spring microbial mat communities from Yellowstone National Park, WY, United States - YNP-CB-013-3 | ecosystem: Environmental > Aquatic > Thermal springs > Hot (42-90C) > Sediment | place... | reverse complement strand
GAGATTCCTCTGGCGGGGTGGTGGGTGTCGAGCCTGCCACTAGCTATGGGTCGTCGAAGCAGGAAGAAAGCAACACGCTGAATGAAAGTTCCCTTTTGTTCAGTGCTGTATAAGTCTTTCAGAGCGGATATGGTATGCTATGCGTGTATCTTGTGGACCACTCCAAGTACCAGCCATGAGTCAACCAACGCCCAAACAGATTGACTCGGCGTCCAAAGATGTTTGGTTACGGGGGTTGTTAACGGTTGCTTGGGCTGATGGCCACTACACAGATGAAGAAAAAACCTTGGTACAGGAGGTCTTGGCAAGCGACCATCTGGGTCATTTTCAACCCCTACAACCGGCAGAACTAGCCCAATTTTTTGCTCCAGACGATCCCAAAACGGACGACTTTTTGCGCACCGCCGTCATGGTAGCGATTGCGGATGGAACCTACTCGGAAGCCGAAGACCAACTCCTGCAAGAATTCTGTCAAGCACTGGGACGGTCAACGGAGCTTTTAGCAGGCCTAAGAACCACACTGGTCAAACAGGGAGTATACGTACCCGCTGGGGAAGCCCGCCATGACCTGCTCCGTCCTGTGCGCCAGTGGTTGGACAAGATGGAAATCCACGACCCCAAAGTAGCCCGTTTTCTCTGTCGGATGATCCCTGCCCAATGTCCCTTTGAACGGGATGTGGTTTTATTTGGCCGGAAGATTGTCCATATCCCACCCATGTGTAAACTCAATCCCCTCTACGAACAGTTAGTCAATTTGCGATTCCGTGCCCTTACCTACTTGGCAGAACGGGGAGAAGAGATTCCCCAGTAACCAGCATTTGAGGTAGATGGTACAAATGTGAAGTATGGTTTAGGCGCTGCTCAAACGTTTACATTCTTGGAAATAGAGAAGATAACACACACAGAGGGATAGCTTGGTAGCTCCGTACTTTAGTACGGGGAGGAAAAGCCCGCAAGCGACTTCAGTCGCTCTGTGCTAAACTATACTTGGTCGCCATCCTTGGTGAAAAACCCAAACGGCGATCCTTGTACAAGTAAGCAGAACCTTAGGGCAATGCCTTGAGGAACTGTGTAGGGGTGTCTTGACAACGCCTTTACGAGTCCGTTTATGGACTGCGTAAGAATCCCCCACCTTTAGGTGGTGGGAGTGTCAAAGTTGAACCTGTAAGTCAATCATGTTGATAGCTTGCGTGGCGAAGACATGCCTTTAATCACAAACAGACTGTAATTGCACGATGACTCAAAAACTCACTGTAGTAGCGACCAAAAGTTGCTTACACAAGGAGATTGGGCAAATGCGATCCTCAGCATAGGCAGCCATGTAATTACTTTTTCAATAACGCAGTGACTTTGGCAAGCAATTGTTGTGGTTCAAAGGGTTTCACGATGTAATCCGTTGCACCCTGGCGCTTGGCCCATTGTTCATCGAAAGGTTCCCCCTTGGAAGAGCAGACCAAAATTGGCACCTGGGCCGTATCCATGTGGGGCTTGCGCAACTCCCGAATCAACTCATAGCCATTCATCGTCGGCATCACCACATCGGTAATGACCAGTTCAGGGGTGCCGTTTTTCAAGCACTCCAAGGCCTCTTTACCATTGCTTGCAGCCATCACAGTTAGCCCGTTTTCCCGCAACAGCTCGACAATCATTTCCCGTTGGGGCGCACTATCTTCAACCACTAAAACCGTACTCATAAGATGACCCCCTATAAATCAATATAAGGTTTATCTTAACACCGATGGGGGGCCAAAATTAACGTTTGGTTTCCCGCAACAAGCTGCGCACCGTACCCACTAACACTTGCGGTTCAAAGGGTTTGACCACGTAGGCATTGGAGCCCAACCGCTGCGCCCAGTGTTTATCAAACTGTTCTCCCTTGACACTACAGACCACCACCGGCACCTTGGCAAAATCCGGCAGCTTGCGCACTTCCCGCAAAAACTCGTACCCATTCATATTGGGCATGACCACATCCAGGACGATCACATCCGGAGGGGTTTCTCGCAATTTTTGCAGCGCTTCCCGGCCATCGGCAGCAGCCACAACCCGCAAACCATCCTTGGCCAGGGTTTCTGCCATCATCTCCCGCTGTGCCCGTTGGTCCTCTACCACCAAAACCGTTGCCATGAATGTCTCTGAACCCGGATGTCGCTACCATAATTTTACACCGAATCCCTGAAATCTCAAGGGACGGCAGAAAACCTGTTATACTGACAATGCACGTTTACGATACAGTCACAGTCCGAGCACACCTCACTCGTGCAGCGGGTGGGGTATATCGGTTTATGAACATTCCAAGCAGTCGTTGGGGCGAGAGCGGTGAAGTACCTAGCAGAAGTGCAGCGGCGGCAGAAAACGGGGTTTTTGACCACACAAGCATCCATAGAGCTGAATGTCCTGGCGGTACAACGGGGAGAACTTTGGAATGCCACCACGGCCCATCTCCAGCTCACGGCCCAAGACGAAAAACGGCTCGAATCCTATGGCCAAGGGGTTTTGGTGCTGGTAGAAACCAATGCCAACAACCAGATTCAGCAGGTGCAAGATGCCAAGCCCCACGTGATGGGAATCATGCGCCAATTGGCCCAGATGCAGGAAAAACTGCAACAGGTGCAGGCGGAGTCGGAAGAAATGCAGCATTCGCTGATGCTCCAAGCGCAAGAGTTTCACCGGCGGCAGATAGAGCTGGAAGAACGTTTGGCGCAGGTGGAACAGGCGGAAGCAGCGATGGCGGAACTGGAAGCCCAACGGCAGCAGGTGGAAGCGTTTCAGGCGGAAATCAGGGCTCTGCAAGTCGAAATTCAGCGCAAGGAGGGGGAACTCCAGCAGGCGTGGCAACAGTTGGCGACAGAGCGGGCCGAGTTCGAGCGCAACCGAGCAGGGGTGTTGACTCAGGAATTGGCGCAACGGATGATGGATTGCCTGGAACGGTTACGCCATGCCCAACCGGCGGGGGACAGTTGGGGGCACTGGCAAATGCTGTTGACCCAGGAGCAAGAATTTCTTGCCGGTCATTGGCACCGGTTGGATCAGGAGCGGCGGGAAGCCCAGGCGTTGCAGGATCAGTTGCACCACCAAAAGCAGGCGTGGCAGTCCCAATGGCAGCAGTTACAGGCTCGGGAAGCGCAACTGGTGACCCAAGAGCAGTTGGTCGCCGCTTGGCAAGCCGAGTGTGACCAGGCACAACAGCGACTGCGGGCGTTGGAAGAGGCCCTGCGTCTCCAGGAACGAACCTGCCAGCAACTCAAACCCCTGGTGGGGGCAGCAGCACTGGTGGACAAGGCGGCTTTGCTGGCGATGCCCCTGGAGGAATTGGAGCGGGATGTCCACGAAAAAGAACAGGCCCTGAAAAATTTCCAAAGCTATTTGCACGACCAGGAAGAAGAACTACGGATGCAACAGGAAGCCATTGATGACATTCGCCGCCGCATCCAGGAAGCCAACGACTACGACCGGATTGACCTGGAAAACGAACTGGAAAGCGAACAACAAAATTACCAGTTTTTGGAAGCGTCGCTCCAAGGGCAGCGGCAAACCCTGGCAGAACGGGAAGCCATTGCCCGTGCCTACCGGGAAATCCTGGACCAGCGGCTAGGACGACCTACGGCAGCAGCCAATGACCGGGACATCGAACCGATTTTCCGCCTTGCCGAACAGCAGTACCACCTACTCCAGCAGGAGCAGCGGACCCAGGCCCAGCAGCTCCAGGAACGGCAGGCGCAGTTGCAACATAGTCAGCAAACACTGGCGCGGGAACGGGAAGCCTGTACCCAGCAACGTCAGGCGCTCGAGCAACAGCAGCAAGAACTCCAGCAAACCCAACAGCGGCTGGACCAACTCTGGGGACGCATCCAGACCTACCAGGAACTGCTACAACCTCAGCAGGAACGGCTGGACCAAATTTGGGGGTGTTACCACCAACTCAGTCAGGGGGCAACCCAGGGGCAGGCCCAGGTGGTGGAGGAATTGGCGGGGTTGCTGGCGCAGGCGACCCAGGGCTAAGACACAGCCAATCCCCCCGCACTTCTGCCCGCCAACCCCCTGGCAGTGGGGCCGTTTGGCTGCCGGTTGGTAGGTGGAGTAACCGCCGTACCTGTTCGATATGGGGAAAGGTGACCGCCCGGTGCAGTTGCGTGTGCAGGAATGTCCGCAGGAGATGCCGTTGTAGAGCCAAGGGGAATTGCGCTACCTGCCGTCGCTGTAAAGCCTGCTGCGTGGGGTCATACACCTGGGGCCACACCCGTTGCACCCACGCTTGCCACACCTGTTGTTCGGCGGTGAGAATTTCCAGGGTTTGCCATAGTTGCACTTCCACGCGGGGGTTGAAATGGATGCGCAGGTAGGGCAGGAGCTCCTGACGAATCCGGTTGCGGCGATGGTGCAACTGGCTATTGCTGCTATCCGGCCAGACGGTTAAGCCTTGGGCTTGGCAATAGGCGGCTGTTTGCGCTCGCCACACGTCCCACAAAGGCCGCACCAGGTGAATCTGGGCTGTTAAGGGACGACGGGGTGCCAAGGCCACCAAACCGCTGATCCCACTTCCCCGCCAGAGATTGAACAAAAATGTTTCCACCCGGTCGCTGGCTGTATGTCCCGTCGCAATGAGGGAGTAATGGTGTTGTTGGGCCATATCTCCCAGGGCTTGATAACGCCATTGCCGGGCGGCGGCTTCCTGGGGGGGGAGATGCTGGGCCTGGGCCAGGTAATAGGGATAGCCGTACTGCTGGGCCAGTTGTTGGATGTAACGGGCATTGGCTGGGCTGTCGGTACGCCACCCGTGGTCGCAATGGGCGATTCCCAATTCCCAATGCCAGCGGGGGCGCAGGCGATGCAGTACGTCCAACAGGCAGAGGGAGTCCTGGCCACCGGATACGGCAACCAGGATGCGACTGTGGGGGGGCAAAAGCTGGCTGTGGCGGAGAAACCGCTGTACCTGGCGCACCAGCGAATGGCTCATGTCAATCCTGCCAGTAGGCACGGGTCGTGCTGGGGTCAGCAAGTTCCCAATAGCGGATGTGGGGATGGCGTTGGCAGTAGTCCTGCACCGCTTGGCGCAACCGTCCCGTTCCCTGGCCGTGAACGATCCACCACACGGGTTCACTGCCATTCAAGCGTCGGTCCAATTGGGCCGCTACCTGTTCGACCCGCAGGCCCCGCAGGTCAATGGTGTTGGCAGAGGTGGGCACCAGGGGCGGAGGCGGCAAGGCGACCGGTTGACCGTCGAGGGAGGTGACATCCCGGGCAGCCGCCGTGACCCGCAGTTGTCCCAACCGTACCGTCATCTTGCCATCGGCATCGGGCAGGCTGAGCACTTCTCCCACCTGTCCCAGGAGCCGTACCTTCTGGCCAATCTGGGGCGTAAAGCCCTGGGGTGACTGGGGCGGGCGGCACTGATACCGCTGCTGCACCTGCTTCAAGGCGGTGGTGGCGGCGTGAACCTGTTGGGCGGTGACGGGGCGACCCTTAAGGCTTTGGATCACCTGGGCGATTTCCTGCTTGGCCTGAGCAATGGCCGTTTCTACCGCTTGTGTCTGTTGCTGCGCGAGGGTCTGTTTGTGCCGGTGGAGTTCCTGGGCGTGCTGTTGGATTTGTTGGTACAGGTGTTCGGCTTGCGCTAAGAGTTCGGCGGCGGCTTGGTGTTTTTGCCGGTGGGCCTGGCGTTCCTGTTCCATCTGGCGAATCAGGGTTTCCAGGTCGTGGTGCGGTTGGTGTAAATAGGATGCTGCCCGTTGGAGAATGGCCGTCGGCACGCCTAAGCGCTGGGCAATGGCCAGGGCTTGGGAGCGCCCGGGAATGCCCCATACCAGGGTATAGGTGGGAGACAGGGTGGCTTCGTCAAAGGCGACCGAGGCGTTTTCAAAGCGGGTATCGTGGTACTTGAGGGCTTTGAGTTCGCTGTAGTGAGAAGTGGCCAGCGTCAATTGGGCCTGGTCAGCACAGGTTTCCAAGATGGCTCGGGCTAAAGCAGTGCCTTCGGTCGGGTCCGTACCGGCACCCACTTCATCCAACAGCACTAAAGATTGGGGCGTCGCAGCGGCCAGGATACGGTTGATGCGGTGCATATGGCCGGAAAAGGTGGATAGGTTTTGGCTGAGGGACTGGTCGTCGCCTATATCGGCCAGCACCTGGTCAAACCAGGGCAATTGCGCCGGAGCCGCAGCGGGCAGGTACAGTCCAGCTTGAGCCATCAGTACTACCAACCCCAGGGTTTTCAAGGTCACGGTCTTGCCGCCGGTATTGGGTCCCGTGATGACCACCACCTTGGTGGCCGCCGGGATGGGCAGGTCAATGGGGACCACCGGACGGTCGGGTTCGGTTTGCGCCTGCCACAGAAGCAAAGGGTGCCGTACTTGCCGCAACTGCACCGGTGCTTGGAATTGGGGAGGCTGACCCTGATACCAACGACTGTAATAACAACGGGCGCAGGCCACATCCAACTGGGTTAACCCCTGTACCACCTGACGCAGGGCAGCGGCAACGGCAGCCACCTGCTGGCTCAACTCCCGGCGAACGGCAGTGGCCAATTCCTGGGCTTGTTGTTGGTACAGGCGCCATTGGTTGTTCAGCGGCACCACACACTCCGGTTCGATGTAGTAGGTGGCACCAGAGGCAGAAATGTCATGGACCAGGCCCGGAATCACGTCCTTATGGGTCGCCTTCACCGGCAACACATAACGATCCTGGCGTTGAGTTATCAGCACTTCGGGGACGGCTTGGGGGTGTTTTTGCGCCAGATAGTAGAGGGTTTGGCGAATGGTCTGTTCCGTCTGACGGCATTGCTGTCGGGCCTGGGCCAGGGCAGGGCTGGCACGGTCGCTCACTTCCCCGTCCGCTTCCAGACAGTGATAAATCTGGTGGACCAATTCCGGTTGCGTGCGCCAATGCTGCACCAGTTCGTGCAAGACGGTGGGTTCCCGCTGGGCTGTGATCTGCCGCCGAATCTGCTGCGCCGTGTGACACATCTGGGCAATTTCCCAAAGCGCCAACCCACTGAGAATGCCCCCCTTTTCTGCCTGGATAATGGCCGGTTCCACATCGGCGACCAGCCGCAGATCAAACCGCACGCCCTGTTCGATCAGGGCATCCACCGCCTGGGTTTCCGCCAGCAGACGTTGGGCCTGGGAGAACTCAGCAACCGGTTGCCAGGTTTGCGCTCGCCGTTGTCCCGCTTTGGTCTGGGTAAAGGTAGCTAAATGCTCGCACAGACGCGGCCATTCCAACAGTTCTAGTGTTTCTTGGCGAATATCACGCATGACCCAGCGCAGATGATCCCCTTTGATCCTAGCGTGGGGACTTAGGAACGCAGGAGCTACAATGACAAGTTAGCTTGTGGGGGTAGCTAAGCCCCGCACTGTACCCGTAGCGTCCGTGTCGGGATACAGATACCCCCGCAGGGTGTATCATAAAAGCAGTTGTAACAAACGGCTTTGCCGGAATCTGTTCCAACGACGCGGTGGGACATCCCGTGTCTGCATGCCTAGCGGCACGCTTCGCTAACGTGGAGGGTTCTTGCGAAAGCTCCCCGATGAAGCGAGAAGCCCACGTTCCGTAGGGTCAGCGATGGGAGTATGTCACAGTGTTCTTACCCACAGCCCTATGACTGAGACATTTCCTGTCGAAATTCACCATCAAGGGCAGGTCACGACCATTATGGCACCAGCCGATCAAACGCTTTTGGCCAGTGCCACCGCTGCCGGGTTAGCCATACCGTCCTCGTGCCAAGCAGGTGTTTGTACCACCTGTGCCGCCCGCCTGCTCAAAGGTACGGTGGACCAACCGGATGCTATGGGTTTGAGTCCAGAGCTAATCGAACAGGGATTTGCACTTCTATGTGTTGCCTATCCCCGCTCGGCCATCATCCTGGAAACAGAACAAGAAGACACGGTTTATGAATTGCAATTTGGTCGGTTTCAGAAGTAGAAACAGTAGGGGCAGAAAAAGGACGCATGGCTACCAGACGATTAAGTCAAAGGCATATTGGCGATCCTTGACGCATGAAATGGTTGCTCACAATTCAGATGCGAAACAGAAGTAGGCACCTTGACACTCCCACCAACGCATAACAAAGCGTGGCGTAGCCATCAGCGGGGGATTCTTACGCAGTCCAAAAGCGTAGATAGCTTGTACACCTACGCGACGTAACGGTTTAGTCAATGCGCCTCTATACAGTTTCTTGAGACATAACCTCAAGTTTTGCTTATTCCTCTGCTACTGTTTGGGCTTTTCACCGAAGTTGGCAGCAGCAAGGCTACTATTGAGGGACGCAGGTTGCTTTCGGGTTTTTCCTTATCAGTGATCACTCTCTTCTGTCGCAGGGGGCGGACTATTCCCATCACCTGCCATTGACTCCGAGAGGTACAGCCGTCCTTCGTCCGCATCGTATTCAAACAATTCGGCATAGCGTCCCCAGTCCACCGCTGTGGCAAACAACCGTTCGGCTTCTGCCTGGGGAAAATAGTCATCCCACAAATCCAAAAAGAAATCGGCTCCCATCGAGTGATTGCGCTTTTCCCGCAGGGTTTGCACCATACTCACCAAAACCGGCACATTCTGTAGCGCCTGCTGGCGGAATAAATCCTTACTGCGCAGAATCGTGGTCGTAGCAAAGTCCTGTCCCACCGGCGTCAAGCGCACATCCCCTTGGGACACCTCGGCAAACCCCAACATCCGGGCCGCATCCAAAATGGGCAACAGGTCATCCACCGCCATTTGCAACCGCTCCGCCAACAGGGGAATGTCCACCTGAGCATTGGGCTGCTCCACCACCAACTCCAATAGACCGCTGATTCCCCCCACCCGCACATGGGGCAACGGCTGCGCAAACGGAGACGTCGGCTGAGGCGGCTGGGCCACTTCCACCTTGCCCGTCACCTCAATATCCGGGTTGGTCATCACCGTGTAAATGTAATCCACCAGGGCCTTGAACCGAGGGGAGGTCCGGTCGTGGGGACGGGGTAAATCAATCACCACTTCACCCCGAATCCGGCCAGGATTAGCGCCCAACACGATCACCCGGTCGGCCAAAAACACCGCCTCTTCAATGTTGTGCGTCACGATGAGAATACTTTGGGACGGAAACATCCCCGTCTGCCACAGGTCATCAATTTCCCCCCGCAGGTTTTCCGCCGTGAGTACATCAAGGGCACTAAACGGTTCATCCATAAACAGCACCTGCGGTTCCAGAGCAAAAGCCCGGGCAAATCCCACCCGCTGTTTCATGCCCCCGGATAGCTCTCGTGGGTAGGCACTTTCAAACCCATCCAACCCCACCATGTCAATGGCCTTCAACGCCCGCTGCCTGCGCTCTTCCCGCCCGACCCCCCGGGCTTCCAAACCCAATTCCACATTTTCCTGCACCGTCAACCAGGGCAACAGGGCAAAACTCTGAAACACCATTGCCACGTGCCGGTTGGCCCCCCGCAACACGCTCCCATTGCTCCAAACCCGTCCCTGCGTCGGCGGAATCAACCCCGCCATGATCCGCAACAAGGTACTCTTGCCACTGCCACTGCGTCCCAGGAGTGCTACCACCTCTCCCTTGTGCAGTTGGAAACTAATATCACTCAGCACCAAAAACCTACCCTTGCCCTGGGGCAGCGGAAAACTTTTGGACACCTGTTCCACCACAATCAACGGAGTCATCGCCCACCTCACAAGTGATATTTACTTTCGGCCAAAAGGTACAGCCGCCGCCACACCAAGCGGTTCAATCCCACCACAAACAAACTCATCATGCCAATTCCTAGGGTAATCCGTGCCCAATCCCCCTGCACCGTCGCCTCGGTAATGTACGCCCCCAACCCCGTTGCTTTGAGCGTGCGGTCGCCCCAACTGACCACTTCCGACACAATACTGGCATTCCACGCCCCACCACTGGCTGTTAGTCCCCCCGTCACCCAAGCCGAAAAAATCCCCGGGATAATCAACTTGCGCCACTTTTGCCAGCCTGTTAGCCCCACATCCGCACACATTTCCCGCAAATCCGTCGGAATACTCTGCGCCCCGGCAATGGAATTAAACAAGATGTACCACTGGGAACCCAGCGCCATCAAAAAAATACTGCCCCAATCTAAACTGATACCCGTGCGGATAAAAAACAAGGTGGCAAACGGGAAAACAAAATTGGCCGGAAAGGCAGCCAAAAACTGCACCACCGGCTGCAACAAACGGGCTAACCGGGGTTGAAACCCAATCGCCACCCCCACCGGCGTCCAAATCAGCGTCGCTACCCCCAGCAACACCAATACCCGCCCCAGCGTCACCATACCCAAAACAAAAACTACCCCCACTTCCACCAGCCCCACCGTCGTAATGACAAAATGCAACCCCCAGGCCACCAACGCCCCAATGACCACCAGCAAAAAAGCGTTATACAGCCGGTCCTCCTGCGGGTTCGTCTCCGATGGCATCAGCGGTGGCGGCAATAGGCGTGTCACACGGGACAAAAACTGATTCAGCCCCTCCCCAACCGGTGCCCATGCCTGTCCCAACAACCGGGGCAACCGGGCCGCCTGGATTAAGTCATACACCCAGGATTCCGGGGCCTCCGCAGCCGCACTTTGCTCTATGCGAAACTTGTCCGCCCAGGCAATCAAAGGCCGCCAAAACAACTGATCCACCAGCACAATCACCACCGCCATCGTCAGCACCGCCCAGCCCAACGCCGGGAGATTTTCCGCCGCAATCGCCGCCGCCACATAGGAACCAATCCCCGGCAGGGTATATTCCTGATTCAGCACACTAATTGCCTCGCTTTCGGCCACAAAAAACCAGCCCCCGCCAAAACTCATCATGCCATTCCACATTAAGCCAATCATGGCCGAGGGCACTTCCAATTTCACAAACCGTTGCCAGCGAGAAAGCTGATACAAGGTAGCCGCCTCGTGCAATTCCTGGGGCACCGTCCGTAGGGATTGGTAAAAAGAAAACGTCATATTCCAGACCTGGCTGGTAAAAATGGCAAACACCGAAGCCGCCTCCAGCCCCAACAAACTCCCCGGAAACAAGGCAATAAACCCCGTCACCGTAATCGCTAAAAAACCCAGCACCGGCACGGACTGCAACACATCCAAAAGGGGAATCATCACCCGTTCCGCCCGCCGACTGTTAGCGGCAATATACCCATAAACCAGCGTAAAAAGCGTTGAAAAAAACAGGGCCACAAACATCCGCAGGGTCGAACGCCCCGCATAGTAGGGCAAATTCCGGGGGTCCAGGTCAATCTGGGGCACTTGTAGCGGCGGGTGAAACACATCCAACGCCCCCACCCCCACCCGGGCAATCAGCGCCAGGATGACCAGGGTTCCCAAAATGACCGCCACATCCGCCAGACTAAAGGGCAACCGCCGCAGCGTCTCAGCACTAGGAAACGTTTTCATGGCTCTGCCGCCGACATACCACGTTCAGTATCCCACAGTTTTCCCACAGAGGAAGTACCCGACCCCAGGGTTCCATCCCCCTGTTTCGTTAGCATAAAAACAGCACCCCTCACCCGTGACATGGACATTCTCATCATCGGGGGCGGCATCATCGGGTTGAGCATTGCCGTCGCCCTGGCCAAAACCCAACGGCAGGTCGGCATCTTGGATGGCGGGTTTCCCGGAACGGCGGCCTATGCGGCTGCGGGTATGCTGGCTCCCGGTGCCGAACAGCTTCCCCCCGGCCCTCTGCGGGATTTGTGCCACGCCAGTCTGGAGCGCTACTCCACCTGGATTCAGGACCTCGAAGCCCGCACGGGACACCCCACCGGTTACTGGCCCTGCGGTATTGTGGTGCCGGTGACCGACCGCACCCAAGGCCACCACCAGGGTCTGTGGATGGACCGGGCAGAACTCGACCAACGCCAACCCGGGTTAGGCGACCACTTCCAAGGGGCTTGGTGGTATCCCGACAACGGCCAGGTGGACAACCGCCAACTTACCCACGCCCTTCGGCAAGCAGCCCAATCTCTTGGCGTGCAGTTTTTCCCCCAGCAAACCGTCGTCCGCCTGGAAGCTAAAGGCACCACCATTCACCGGGTTCTTACCGATGTCATGTCCCACCAAGCGGACCATTACATCCTCGCTACCGGCGCCTGGACGCACAAACTCCTATCGCTGCCCGTTTACCCCTGCAAAGGCCAAATGTTGGCCCTCCAAGCTCCCCACGCTCCCGGCCTCAACCACGTCGTATTTGCCAGCGCCTACTTGGTTCCCCGTCACGATGGCCGACTGGTCGTAGGTGCCACCAGCGAAGACGTGGGATTTCAAGGGGGAATCACCGCCGGGGGCATCCACACCCTCCTCCAAGCAGCCATTCGTACCTACCCCCCCCTCGCCCACTGGCCCCTGGTGGAAACCTGGTGGGGCTACCGACCCCTCACGCCCGACGCATCCCCCATCCTCGGCCCCAGCCCCTGGGAAAATCTCACCCTGGCCACCGGTCACTACCGCAACGGCATCCTTCTGGCTCCCATTACCGCCGAAATCATCACCCAGTACCTGAACGGCCAACCCTGGCCTGCGGAATTGGCCTTCTGCCGCTGGGATCGCTTTGGCAGCACCCTGGAGCTACATTAACCGGCAGGTTCTTTACGGGCAAAGAAATATATTTTTTTCGGAACAATCGTAATAACTTTATCATAACTTTATAAGTACGAAGTAAAGAAATTTTCCAGCGTTGTGCTGACCAGTACCAGGAGCCAAATTGTTAAAAATTGTTACAATTTTCGGCCTCAGGCTGTGGATAAGCTGTGGATAAGTGGCCTCAAGCTGTGGATAACTTGGCGTCGGGCTGTGGATAATTTGGGGATAAGTCGAGGTGGTCTGTGGATAAAAATAAGGATAAAAAGGGGGGTTGTGGATAACTCCACATTTTATCCACAGGTTATCCACAAGTTATCCACAGGGGGCAGGTCGGCAAACGCCGTCCCCATCGGTTATCCCCAAAGTTATCCACATATCCACAGGCCCTACTACTATCTACCAAAAGAATATTTTTTATTTTTAGACAGTAGTAGAGCGGCGGCCGGCAAAGGCGAGTAGTCAGATGGTGGTAGGGTGCGCTAAGCTTTCCATATGCACGTGACCTGTTCCCAGAAAGAATTACACAATCATTTGAGCGTGGTCAGCCGTGCGGTTGCCAACCGACCTACGAATCCCATCCTGGCCCACGTATTATTTGTCGCCGAAGAAGCAACGAATCAGGTCACGCTGAGCGCTTTCGACCAGACATTGTGCTTACAAAGTCGGATGGCAGCCACGGTGCATACGGGGGGGATGATTACCTTACCGGCGCGCATTTTGGGGGATTTGGTTTCCCGCCTGCCGGATGCGACGGTGGAGATCAAAATCAGTGAATTGCAGGCGACGGTGCGTGCCTGTTGGGAGCGGGAGGGCAAAAAGGAAACGCTGACCGGGGCCTACCACATTTCTGGCTTGCCGGGGGAGGATTTTCCTGCTGTGCCTGCGGTGGCGACGACGACTATGCCCTTGGCGCGAGAAGCCTTTTTGCAGGGGATCAAGGGGGTGTTGTTTGCTGCCAGTAGCGATGAAACTAAGCAGATTTTAACGGGGGTGCATCTGCAAACTCGAGGTGAATATTTGGAATTTGCGGCTACCGATGGTCATCGCCTGGCCATTGTGGAAGCGGAATGCGGGGGGACGACGGAACCGGTACAGGCCACGATTCCTGCGCGAGCATTGCGAGAGGTGGAGCGGTTGTTGGCCAAGTACGAGGGGGAAACGGTGCGGTTCAGTTTGGAGTCCTACCAGGCGGATTTTCAATTGTCACAAGGGGAGGGGTTTCAGCAGCGCTTGGTGACCCGTTTACTGGACGGGATGTATCCCAACTATCGGCAGCTCTTGCCCAAGGTGTTCGCTCGGCGGGTGGTGATGGACCGGGAAGATGTCATTAATGCGCTGGAGCGGCTGGCGGTATTGGCGGGCAATCGCCATGTGGTCAAATTTTCCTTGGATTTGGACCGTGTCATCCTAACGACGGAGGGAGGGGAATTGGGGCAGGGTCAGGAGCAGATTCCGGCGGAAATTGAGGGGGAAGCCCTGGAGGTGGCGTTTAACGTGCGCTATGTGCTGGAAGGACTCAAAGCGATGTCGTCCGCCCAGGTACGGATGGAGTTAAATTCGGCAACGGCACCCGTAATTTTCTCGCCCTTGGGGGAGGCAAAAATGACCTATCTCGTGATGCCCATTCAATTGCGCAGTTAAGAGGGTGAATTCTCAGGTGTTGCTTGAGTACTCAAAAGAGTCCGGCTGCGGTTGATCAAGGCAATGGGGATACGAGGTTCAAAAAAAACGGTTCATTTCGCCGCTTTTTCTTGTCAAGTAGTCAATGGCACGTCGGGGGAATTAAACGTCAGCACAAGGGTATAGCGTCCTTCTCGCAGTTCTTCATGAATGCCCACCGGCCATCCTGCCTCTGTATTGCCTCACTGAGGTTGTTCTAAGGTGGCGGCTCAATGGGCTTTTTCCCCATAACGATAGCGGGTAACTTCCCGGCGAATATGATTTTGGGTGGGAGTAGCCTTTGACACTCCCACCACCTAAAGGTGGGGGATTCTTACGCAGTCCATAAACGGACTCATAAAGGCGTTGTCAAGACGCCCCTACACAGTTCCTCAAGGCATTGCCCTAAGGTTCTGCTTACTTGTACAAGGATCGCCGTTTGGGTTTTTCACTAAGGATGGCGACTAAGTATAGTTTAGCACAGAGCGACTAAAGTCGCTTGCGGGCTTTTCCTCCCCGTACTAAAGTACGGAGCTACCAAGCTATCCCTCTGTGTCCGGTGCGCCATGACTTCTAGGAGCGTGGGTCGTTCCAGGGTACAAGAGGCTATTCTGCCGCTTGCAGTGCCAATCCACCTAACAGTAAGGGCATCCTATACAGAAGCAGCTAAATTCAATATCGGCATATCGGCAAAATAAGCACCTATGCCCATCCAGTCAATATCGAGCAACCCACAAACCTACAGTTCCCAAAGAAAGGCGTTGCCGAATAGGCAGCATTCGGACTGCACCATACAGGGTGATTTTGTCCTCAGCCATCAACGGCTTTGGCCACTGAATCACATCCTGACACAGACCAGGCAGCAATGAATTTCACCCCCTGTTGTTCAATCGCCATTACACCTATGCGTAGGGATTTGATACGGCACAAATACCAGGTTCGAGGACCTTGTTTCAATGGTCATGACTGCATCCACACATGCCACCATTGCCCGGTCAGACCCAATCGGCCTGGAAGTAGATACAATAAGTGAGGAGAACCTATTTTGGAAATCCATGCCCGAATCGGCGGCCTGTTTGCCTGCTTCCTTAGCCACGATCGTGGAACGTCTGCACCGAGCGAATCCGGCTCGCATGAAGTACGAATTGTTGATCCGGTATGCGCAAAAATTGCCCCCTTTTCCCGCTAGTGCGAAAATTCCGGCGCATCAGGTGAAAGGATGTACATCCCAGGTTTGGTTGGTGACCCATTTGGACGACCAGGGTCGGGTGCAGATCAGCGGCGATGCCGATTCCCAGTTGGTCAAGGGATTGTTGGCCATTTTGGTTTTGGGATTGAATGGGCTGACTCCGACAGAAATTTTAGCCCTGCCGCCGGATTTCATTAAATTGACCGGGTTGGATGTGAGTCTCACTCCGTCTCGCAATAATGGTTTTGTGAACATGGTGAATTTCTTGAAAAAACAGGTGATGGCTTATTTGAATTGACTGCTTGGTATGTTCAAAAGGTGGGGTTTTCGTGGGGATTGGTGGCGCAATCAACGGGGAGAATATTGGGTGCTGGGGCAAATCATTTTAGGTTTGACACTCCCACCACCCAAAGGTGGGGGATTCTTACGCAGTCCATAAACGGACTCATAAAGGCGTTGTCAAGATGCCCCTACACAGTTCCTCAAGGCAAAGCCCTAAGGTTCTGCTTACTTGTACAAGGATCGCCGTTTGGGTTTTTCACCAAGGATGGCGACTAAGTATAGTTTAGCACAGAGCGACTAAAGTCGCTTGCGGGCTTTTCCTCCCCGTACTAAAGTACGGAGCTACCAAGCTATCCCTCTGTGTTATTTATCCTGCTGCCTGTGGTTCCGGTAGGCACCTTACCACCGATGATGAAATTGCCGCTTGTTCTGGGATTGGGGGCAGTGGGGTTGTTCTTGGGTATTGGGGGAATCCTGCATTTGGGAAGCAATCTGACGCCTTTGCCCCATCCTACTGATGATGGTTACTTGGTGACAACAGGGGTTTATCGGCTGGTGCGACATCCGATTTATGCCAGCGTGCTTTTTCTAGCGTTGGCCTATGCCCTGTGGCACATGAGTTTATGGCATGGGATCGGGGTGTTGGGGTTGGGATGGTTTTTTGACCGCAAGGCTACCCAGGAAGAGCAATGGCTCGCCGCCAAATTTCCTGAATATGCAGCCTATCAAGCAGCGGTGAAAAAACTCTTGCCGGGGATTTACTAGTCGGCGGTGCGGTCCATAACCAGCATACCCACTGACAAGCCCTTGGGCAACTGCCTATCCCTGTGCCTGTTGACAGGTGGTGATGCCCTGGGCCAGACGTGCGACACCCCAGGCCGCTTCCTGTTGTGCCGCCACCTGTACAGGTACACCGAGAATCCGTTGCCGAATGGCTTGCCAAGCGGAATTGTGACTGCCGCCACCACTGGTGAAAACCCGTTGTAATGCCGGTGCGCCCAAGTGCTGCAAAACCTGATACCCCTGGGCTTCAATGCGTGCCATTGCGGTTAATAGGGCCTGCAAAAAATGCACCGGATTTTCTGGGCGGGGTTCCAGTCGCGGCGCCAGATGGGGATCATTCACTGGGAAGCGTTCGCCTGGTTTTAAGAGGGGATAGTAGTCAAAATCGATGCAAACATCGGGATTGATTTGCGTGCTGAGATTGCCAAGTTCTTCTGCGGTAAAAAAATGCGTGAGCACGGCTCCGCCCGTATTGGAAGCGCCCCCCACCAGCCACAAATTGCCCAAACGATGGCTGTAAACGCCAGTGGCCGGGTCATCAATCCGCTGCTGGCTGAGTAATTTCAACACCAAGGTTGAACCCAAGGAAGTCACCCCATCCCCAATCTGTTGCGCACCACTGGCAATAAAAGCAGCAATGCTGTCGGTTGTTCCCGCATGAATCTGGCAGTCCGGGGGCAAGTGAAATCGTTGGGCAATGGACGGTTGAATGGTGCCGACGGGCATACCGGGAACAAGCACCTGGGGCAAACGCACGGCAAATGGCAATTCCTGAAACCAATCGGGATACGCTCTAGCCTCTGGGTCATAACCCAATTTCAGGGCATTATGTTCGTCACTGATACCTAATTTCCCGTGCAACAAAAACCCCAACCAATCCGCTTGATGCACCAGATATTTATCGCTTAGGGGCATCCCCTGATGGTGGTACCAAAACAATTTGGTCAGACTGGAAGTGGCACTGTAAACCAGGTGATTTTCGGGCACGTAAGATTTAAGCTCTGGCAGCAAAAAACCGCCCCGGCTATCGTTGTACATCAGCACCGGCGCTACCGGCTGACCCGTTGCATCCGTCAGTAATACCGTCCCCGATGTCCCTGCAATTCCTATGTGTTGAAGGTGGCAGCGCACCGATGGGGGCAGACCAGCCAGTAATTCCCACAGCCGCTCCTGCCATTGCTGGGGTGAAGCAGGGTCAGTCAACGGCAACCGCTGATAGTATGGAATTTGTCCCTGCGGATCGACCACGATGCCCTTGATCGCCGAGGTGCCAAAATCCAATCCCAGCGCCCAACCCATGACCCCGCTCCCCCCATGCTGCGCAACTGCCAGTCTAACCTCTACGATAGGAGAAGGTCTCCCCTGAATGTGCATGGCCGCCGCATCCCCCCCTGACTGGCACAGTCTCTCCATCGAAGCAACTCTGCATCTACTGGAAACTCATACCCAAGGGTTAAGCCCGGCACAGGTTGCTGAACGCTTAGCACAGTACGGGGCCAATGAATTGCAAGAAACCCACCGACGCAGCCGCTGGCAGATTCTTCTGGATCAATTCAAAAACGTCATGCTTTTGCTGTTGATTGCGGTGGCTGGGATTTCTGCTCTTACCGATGCCATCCAGGCCCTGCAAGAACAGCGGTTTATTTTCCCCAAGGATACGGTGGCGATTTTGAGCATTGTGATTTTGAACGGCCTGCTGGGGTATGTGCAAGAAACCAAAGCCGAACAGGCGCTGGCTGCCTTGAAAAAAATGTCCTCTTCCCGGGTGCGCGTCGTGCGGGCAGGGCAAGTGCAAGAAGTGAGCACCACTGATTTAGTGCCGGGGGATGTGGTGTTGGTCGAAGCGGGGAATAAGGTACCGGCAGACGGACGCTGGCTGGTGACGGCCAATCTCCAGGTGCGGGAAGCGGCCTTGACGGGGGAAGCCTTGCCGGTAACCAAACAGGCGGATGTGGTCCTGCCGGTGGATACGGAATTGGGGGACCGGGTGAATTTGGGGTTTATGGGTACCGAGGTGGTGCAAGGACGGGGGACGCTGCTGGTGACCCAAACCGGGATGCGGACCGAATTGGGGAAAATTGCTGCCGCCATTCAAGAAGTGGAGGTGGAACCGACGCCCCTACAACGCCGCATGGATCAACTGGGCAAGGTGTTGGTAACAGGTGCCTTGATCTTGGTGGCGCTGGTGGTGACGGCAGGTACCCTCTACGACCCCCGGATGTTTGGGGTGCTGGTGCAGGTGTCGTTGAGTATGGCCGTGGCCGTCGTACCCGAAGGCTTACCGGCAGTGGTGACGATTACGTTGGCCTTGGGCACTCGCCGGATGATGCAGCGACACGCCCTGATCCGCCGCTTGCCCGCTGTGGAAACCCTGGGGTCGGTGACGGTGGTCTGTTCGGATAAGACCGGGACATTGACCCAAAACAAAATGGTGGCGCAGGCGGTGGTTTTGCCGGAACTGGGGTTGATTCAGGTCACGGGTACGGGCTATCAGCCGGAAGGGGAATTTCGCCGGGGGAATGAGCCGTTTTTGCCCCAATCCTGCCCCGATTTGATGGCCCTTTTGCTCAGCGGCATGCTCTGTAATGATGCCACCTGGCAACAGGAGCGGGGGGAATGGGTGATCCTGGGCGATCCCACAGAAGGGGCACTCCTGCCTTTGGCGGCCAAAGCGGGGGTGACAGCGGCGACCCATGCCCTGGAACGGGTGACGGAATTTCCCTTTTGTTCGGAGCGCAAGCGGATGAGCGTGGTGGTGCGGGCAGACGACCAAAAAATTTACTCCCTGTTGCGGGGGGATTTTTTACTGCTGTGCAAAGGCTCACCGGAATTGCTCCTCGAATGTTGCGACCGCATCCAATACCACGGCCAGGTGCATGACCTCACGCCCGACCAACGGCAGGTAATTTTAGAGCAAAACAATACCCTGGCCAGCCAAGGGTTGCGGGTGCTGGGATTGGCCTACCGTCCCTTGGATACGTTGCCCCCCCAGCCGACGGCGGCGGTACTGGAGCAGGGGTTGATTTGGCTGGGATTGGTGGGGATATTGGATGCCCCGCGTCCGGAAGCCAAACTGGCGGTGGCACGCTGTCATTCGGCAGGGATTCGGGTGGTGATGATCACCGGCGACCACCAACTTACGGCCTGTACGATTGCTAAGGATTTGGGTATCTTGCGCCCTGGGGAGGAAATCCTCACGGGACGGGAATTGGAGCAACTCACGCCGGAGGAACTGGCGGTACGGGTAGGGCGGGTGGCGGTGTACGCCCGGGTATCGCCGGAGCACAAGTTGCACATTGTCCGGGCCTTGCAAAAAAACAATCAGGTGGTGTCCATGACCGGGGATGGCGTGAATGATGCCCCGGCCCTCAAACAGGCGGATATTGGCGTGGCCATGGGCATTACGGGGACGGATGTAAGTAAAGAGGCCAGCGATATGATTTTGCTGGATGACAATTTTGCCACCATTGTGGCGGCGGTAGAAGAAGGCCGGGTGGTGTACGGGAATATCCGCCGCTTTATTCGCTATATCTTGGGAAGTAATATCGGGGAAGTCATTACGATTGCCACGGCACCCCTGATTGGGTTGGGGGGTACGCCCCTATCCCCTTTGCAGATTCTCTGGATGAATTTGGCCACGGATGGGATTCCGGCGCTGGCGTTGGCGGTGGAACCGGGGCGGGCGGTGGTGATGCAACAACCCCCAAAGGACCCCAAAGAGAGTATTTTCGCCCGGGGTTTGGGTTCCTACATGGTGCGGGTGGGCCTCGTTCTATCTCTAGTGACGATTGCCCTGATGGTCTGGGCGTATGACTATACCCAAAGCTATGCTCCCCCAGGTTTGCACCCGCAGCGTTGGCAAACGATGGTGTTTACGACCCTGTGTTTGTCCCAGATGGGTCATGCTTTGGCGGTGCGTTCCGACAGCCGTTTGTTGATTGAACTGGACCCCCGCAGCAACCCGTGGATTTGGTGGGCGGTGGGGCTGATGACGCTGGCGCAGGTGGCGATTGTGTATTTACCGCCTTTGCGGGAGTTTTTCAGTGTGTATTACCTACCGCCGGGGGAACTGTTGATTTGTGTGGCGTTTAGTTCCTTGGTGTTTGTCTGGGTGGAATTGGAAAAGCTGGTGATGCGGCTGTTGTGGCCGGGGCGGGAAACGGAAGGCTAAGGTTGGGGTGACTTCTGCCTGGGGGTGTGCGACCATAGAAGGGGGTGGTGTTGTGCTAAGGAGTGATCCCATGACGTTGACCCCTGCGGACCCGGTACACATCCTGGTCATTGACGACAGTATGGTGGTGCGGGAGTTGATCGCCCAGTACCTCGAAGATGGGGGTTATATTTTGGAAACGGCGGCGGATGGGGAAGCGGCTTGGGCGGCTATTTGCCAATCTCCCCCCGATTTGATCATCAGCGATTGGTCCATGCCGGGTCTGTCGGGAATCGAACTCTGTCGGCGGGTCAAATCCGACCCCAACTTGCAACATATTTATTTTTTGATGCTCACGGCCCGGGAAGATACCTCGGATCGCATTCTGGGGCTGGATGCGGGAGCCGATGAGTTTATTTGCAAACCCATCCATGCGGAGGAACTGCGGGCACGGATTCGGGCAGCTTTGCGGATACGGCAATTGACCCGTTCCCTGATGGAGGCCAACCAGCGGCTCAAGGACCAAAACCAACTGCTGGCATCCATGTCCCTGCTGGATGAGGAAACGGGGGTGTTGAACCAGCGGGCGTTGACCTCTGCCCTGCCGGGGTTGCTGCGCCAGGTGGGGGAACGTCCACCCCAGACGGCTCCGGGGGATGAGAACTACATCTTGTACTACCGCTACCTGAATATCTGGCTGCTGGCGGTGGATCGCTGGCCGGAACTGGAACAGCACTACAGCAGGGAAGTCTTGCGCCAGGTGGTGACGGTGGTGGCACGGCGTTTGCAGAGTCGGGGGTTGCCGGGGACCTTGGTGTATCGCTCTGGAGTGAACCAGTTTGCCTGTGTGACGTTGGGGTTATCGCCGCAGCGGGCCTACGAGTTTGGGCAGACCCTGCGCCAGGCCATGGCTGACCATCCCGTGAGTTTGAGTACGGAATTGACCGTCCCGATAACGGCGAGTTTGGGAGGCATGATGGTGACCAAGGAGAATCTGGTGGCGGGACCACAACTGTTGGCTCAGGCGGAGGAGGTCTTGGCGCAGGCACAACGCCAGGGTACGAATCAGTTGATCCTGTTGGGTTATGAACCGGCTTCGTGACATACTCCCATCGCTGACCCTGCGGGTACAGCGTGGGCTTCTCGCTTCATCGGGGAGCTTTCGCAAGAACCCTCTGCGAGCAGACACGGGATGTCCCACCGCGTAGTTGCACCAGATTCCGGCAAAGCCGTTTTGTGCAACTACTCCCATCATACCCCCATGTGGGGGTATCTGTATCCCGACACTGACGCTACGGGTACAGTGCGGGGCTTAGCTACCCCCACACCCCCACAAGCTAACGGGTCGGCACCGGGGAAGGGCTGGGTTGGTTGGCTGCGGTGCTGAGGCGTTTGACCGTATCTCGGTGTTCGGGGGGGGCCAGTTCAGCGGCTTTGGCAAAGAGGGGTTGGGCTTCCTGCTTTTTGCCGAGGGCATTCAGGGCTTGGGCTTTGGCAAAAACGGGCCGAAAATCCTGGGGATTTTGCTTCATCAGTTGATCCAAGAGGGCCAACGCCGGGGGAATTTTTCCCTGCGCCAGATAGACCCGGGCCATTTGAATTTGGATGCCGGTGACATCAGCTTGATCCGGTTTGACCCGCACCAGGGAGCGTTGCAGGATGGATTCTGCCAGAGCTGGGCGTTCCAACTGCACCAGTAAATCCGTAACCCCCACCAAAGCCAGGAGATTGCCCGGCTGCCGCTGGAGAAATGCTCGGTAGGTACGCACTGCTGCTTCTTTGTCACCCAATTCCGCTTGGGTTTGCGCCAAAAGAATATGGTATTCGGCCATGTTCGGGTGATTTTTGGCCAGACGTACCAGTAGGGGAACTGCACCTTTGAGGTCCTTTTTGCGCAACCGAATCTCCAGCAAGGAGCGCAGAGCGTAGGGATTGTTGGGGTCCTTTTCTAAAACCAAGGCCAATCCCTGTTCCTCACTCACCCGGTCATCTGAAGGGGTAGGGGTTGGCGACGGGAAAACATTGCCGACAAAAGGTAACACCGAGAACCCCAGAAATGCCGCACCGCCGATGACCATAACCAATTTCAGCCAGGGAGGTTGGGTGCTGGCAGGCATGATGGGAACTCCCGCAGAATGCTCTTTCAGCATACCAAAAGTAAACGACCCCTGACTCTGGGGCTTTCAGGTGATGGTATGGCTATGATGCGGTTATGATGAAAAGGGTCATGAATTGGGAGCGACACGGTATGTCCAGCACAATACCCCTGCTCATTAAGGGTGTCATTCAATTCATCAATATCTATATAGTGCTGTTGGTGATAAGGGTTTTGCTGAGCTGGTTTCCCTCGATTAACTGGTATAACCAACCCTGGATGACCCTGAGCCAACTCACCGACCCCTACTTAAATCTTTTTCGTTCCCTGCTGCCACCCCTGGGTGCCATTGATTTTTCCCCGATTTTGGCCTTTTTAGCCCTGCAATTGGCCATCACCCTGTTGAGTTACTTAAGCAGCAGTGCCGCCTTCGGGTTCTAATCGTCTCCAGGCCGCCCGCACGCTCAAACGGTCCAGTTGGGTGGGTTTTTGGGCGCAGGTGGTGCTTGGGGTGGTGGCGCTCCTAATTCTTTTGTTTGCCCTGCTGCAACAGCGGATCAACCTGCAAAATGGCACCGGGTTGGCCTTGGGATTGGCGGGTGTGGCGTCTCTGGGGTTGGGGGTTTGGCTCAAGTATGGCAGTATTCAGCTCGCTAGGCGATTGGCAAATTCGGAGTGGGAACACCGTCCCCGTAAGGATGATGTGCTGAATAAACTCTGCCTGGAGATGGGGGTGGCGTTGGTGGGGATGTTGGCGACACTGTTGGGCAGTTTTGTGGTAATCGGCAGTTTATTTGCCAAAGCCTTGTTGGTGCCCCAAGGAACGTTAGCTTTAGCAAATCAGCCGGTAGATGCTCTGGATATTTTGGTGGTGCAGGGGTTGCTCAACACCATTGCAGGGCATTTTGCAGCCTTGGTCACAACCCTGTGGTCCCTCTGGCGCATCACTCGGGGTAAACTACCCGACACCAACGGCTAATGCAGTACGGTGCGGGCTTAAGGACTCCGTCCCGCTAGCGCGAACAGTAGCCCTGAGCCTGTGTTTGCAAGAGAACAAAACAGACCCGGACCTCTAGGCTGGTTTACAGCAGCCCTTCTATAGACCCCAATACTTTATTACACAACAAAGAAAAAAAGAACAACAACGAAGTTTTATATGCTAAGCTGTATGTTTCTTAGCTTCTTTGACGTGTAATGAGTGTGACCGTAGAGACAGCGATTGACCCCGCCACAGGCGAGTGCTTTCATTGCGTATTTGACGCCAAAACCTGTTTGCCCGTGGAACCGATTCAGAGGTTCCTCAATTACTGCCGGAAGCGAGGGTTAGCAGCCAGCACGGTCGAAACCTATGCTTACCGCCTGGTGGATTACTGGCGGTGGCTAGAGTACAAAGCCTTGAGTTGGGATGGTGTTGGCTTGGACGAGCTGGCTTGCTCGGGGGTGATGTGGCGGTTATCCATGAGTCTTTCCGGGAGTGTGCCTCCAAACGGAGTCCCAAGACGGTCAATCAGGCGATGACCGCCATTCAAGGGCTGTATGAGTTTCATGCGGCTGAGGGGCGGATTGACGATAAGCAATTTGTCAAGCTTGCTCACGGTTGGGGCAAACGTGGCGGCTTCCTGCGGGGAATTGTCAAAAGCGGGCCAGAGCGTCGTAAGGCTCAAGCTCAAAGAACCCAAAGTCTTCTCTGGTTGCCTTAGTGATGTGGAGGTCGTACGCCTGGTTGAAGCCTGCCCGTGCTACCGCGACAAGCTGATTTTGCTTACGCAACAACTCTAGCCATTGCTCCATTAAAGCAATTTGGCTGGCAGTAGGACGCAAGCGGTACTGGTAAGCAGTTCTCATGATGAGCGTATGAAAAAATCGCTACACTGATTATAGTACAGGTAAAAATGAAGGAGAGTTTCAACTTTATAATGGTATACTATTAGTGTAGTGAAGATTGATTACGCCAAATGCCAGAAGCCTGCCCTAAATGCGGACATGAAAACATAA
>Ga0272447_1000655_pt1 | contig 24736 bp, 26 predicted proteins | sample YNPCB0133_FD_194589 | JGI IMG/M metagenome (GOLD analysis project Ga0272447, IMG submission 194589) | Hot spring microbial mat communities from Yellowstone National Park, WY, United States - YNP-CB-013-3 | ecosystem: Environmental > Aquatic > Thermal springs > Hot (42-90C) > Sediment | place... | reverse complement strand
GTCGCACGCGCTCGCGATCTCAACAGGGCGAGTGATCTCGCTGCACAGGGTATCACTGTTCGCCTTGCCGACTACGACGATCCGGCGAGGCTCGATGCAGCGCTCCGCGGCATCCAGCGCCTCCTGCTCATCTCGGGCAGCGAGGTCGGCCGGCGCGTCCAACAGCACCGGAACGTCATCGCTACCGCGGTACGCGCGGGCGTCCAGCTCCTCGCCGACACGAGCCTCCTCCACGCCGACCGTTCGCCGCTCCGCTTCTTAGCTCACGAGCACCGGGCGCCCGAGCACGCCCTGCAGGAGAGCGGTCTTTCCTGGGTCATCCTGCGCCACGGCTGGTAGACGGAGAACTGCGAGGAACGCGCCCGTCACGCGGCGGCCATCGGCGTACTCGTCAGTGCGGCTGGCACAGCACGCCTGTCACCCGCATCCAGCGCCGACTATGCGGTCGCCGCCGCAGTTGTCCTCACTGGAGACGGGCACGTTGGGCAGATCGACGAACTGGCTGGTGATGAAGTCTGGACGATGGCTGATCTGGCCCAGGCCATCAGCGAGGTGGTCGGGCGGCCCATCGCCTTGCGCCTAGCCAGCCCTGCGGAGTACCGTGCCTTCCTTCTCCCAGGAGCCACGCCCGAACCCAGCGCTGACGTGCTCCTGACCATCGAGACCGGCATCGCGCCGGAGGCATCCTTCGACGACAGCCGGGCGTTGAGTCGCCTCAGCGGCCGACCGACCACGCCGCTCCGCACAGTCCTGCGGACGTGGCTGCGCGCCTGAGTCAGCCACAGGCTGCGGCAGCCAGTCTCGCTCCACGTGAGGGCACCCGGCCGCCAGCGCCGCCTCACCCCCGACGCAACGCGCGCCGCTCCATCGCGCGTCGCTGCATGATCGGCTCACCTCTCAGCAGGCGCGGCCACGATTCCCTGCGGCCGCTGGGTGGGAACACCAGTGTTCCCGCAGCCGCTCCATCCTGGTACCCGGAGAATCGCGCGGTCACCGACCGACGATCCAGCCCGAGCCTCCGAGCAGGCGGTTGCGGGAACGGCCTGGTACGACCGCGCTCGATCACACGAGAAAAGCGCAGTGGAAAGGGAGGTCTGCCGTGCGTCTTTTCCGCGCGTTCGCCGCGGGCACGCTGGGGATCGTTGGCGTCATACTCTTCTTCGCATGGCTGATCGCCTCCTGGATCGTCGACCTGCTCGCGGGCTACCTCACCTTCGGCGGCCTGGGGGTGCTCCTCGGCATCGTCTTGGCTCCCATCGTCTTCGTCATCGACCCGTGGTATGCCGGGCTCGCGCACGGCTTCTGGTGGCCGCTGATCGTCGAGTACGGCGGGCTGATCGTCTTGGGCCTCGTCTTCGGCCTGGCCGAGAAGCTCTTCAGCACCCGCGAGTGATTCCCGTCGCCCGCCGATCTGCCTCGGCGATGCCTGCCGATCACCCCGTCGCTTCTCTCGGTGCGGCCGGTTATCCGGTTGTCCCAGCCGCAACCGCACTGCGTACCACGGCCCCCGAGAGAGCCGGTCGCGGGTCCAGCCAGCCCTGCGCCGATACATCTGCCCTCTTCAGTCACCGGGCCTTCCTCGTCGAGAGGGGAACCGCGTCTCGGTTCAGCAGCTAGCCGCAAAGTCCGTTCCGATTCGGGACGATGTTCCCAGAAGTCGTACACTGCTCCCGCCGATGCTCATCGACGAGAGAGAGGACGCACGGTGCTGATGCGCGACGTCTTCTTGCGTCGCCAGCCGATCCTCACGCGTCGTCTCGACGTCTGGGGCTACCAGGTCAGCGCGAGTCACCCGAGCCTCGTGCAGCCGCCGCCTGCGCTGCGTGGGTCCGCCACGCATCCCGACCCGTCGGAGGCCGAAGCTCGGCTGTTGTTCGACGCCCTCGCCGAAGTCGGGCTCCCCGCCCTGGTCGGCGACTCCATAGCGCTCATCGAGCTTTCTCCCGCCGCGGCGCTCGCTGCCCAGGACTTCTTGGCGGGACTCGCGACGCCGGACCGGCTGATCCCGCTCCTGACGCTCGAACCCCCACCCGATCGACAACTCCTGCTCGATGCGATCGCCGCACTGCGCAGCCACGGCTTTCGCGTCGGAACCGCTGGTGTTCCGAGCGATGAGGTGCTGCAGGCGGTCACCCGGACGATCGATCTCGTCGCCGTGGAGTACAGCCGAGCGAACACTCGACTGGACACACTGGCCAGTCACCTTCGCGCGGGGCGTGCCCTCCTTTTGGTCACGGGGATCGAGGACTATCAGGCCTTCGACCGATGCCGGGAACAGCGCGTGACGCTGTTCGCTGGGACATTCCTCGCGCTCCCACGCCCCGTCCGCGCGCTCCGTGCCCCGACCAGCCGCGCGCTCCTCCTGTTGCTCGCGCGACTGCAAGATCCCGAGGTGGAATTCTCCGAACTCGAGGCACTGATCTCCCTCGACGTCGGCCTGACCTATCGGCTCTTGCGACTCGTCAATACGGTCTGGCTCGGTCGGCGGCGCATCGAGTCGGTTCGCCAGGCTCTGCTCGTGCTCGGTACGCGTCTGGTCTCCGCCTGGGTAACGCTCCTGCTCATGGCGGACATTCCCGACAAGCCTCAGGAATTGCTTACCCTGGCGATCGTCCGTGCGCGCATGGCTGAACTCGTCGCCGCCGCACGCGGGCGAACCAGCCGCGAATCGGCCTTCTTGGTGGGGCTGTTGTCGGTCCTCGATGCGCTGCTCGATCAGCCGATGTCCGACCTCGTCGCAGCTCTCCCACTCGCTGACGAGCTCTCGGCTGCACTGCTCCACCGGCAAGGTGAGCTCGGCCTCGTCCTCGATATCGTGCTGGCCTACGAGCGGGGCGATTGGCTGCGCCTGCCCGCAAGCGGACTGCGACCATCGCTCCTCAGCTCGGCGTACGTGGATGCGCTGGCCTTCGCCCGCGAGATCGAGTCAGCATTGGCTGCGTGAATGTCCGTTCGCGAACTACTCATCGCTCGACAACCGATCTTCGACCGCCACCTGGAAACGGCCGCCTACGAACTTCGCTACGGTCAGCCGGGCGGGCATGCTGGTGCGCCGTCGACGCAGGACGCAGAGCGCTTTCTCGACACCATACTGGACCTGGGGCTCGACCAACTGGTCGGTGCTCGCGCTGCCATCGTCGCCTTCCCTCCTTCCTTTCTCAGCAGCTCGCTCCCCGAACTGGTCGCATTCCTTCCGGCCGATCGTCTGATGGTGCTCGTCGAGCTCCCAGACTACCTGCGCAGCGATGTGCGCGACGCACTACGCCGACTCGCCCACCACGGCTGCCAGATCCTTCTCGGACTCGATCTTCTCGAGACGCACCTACCCTCGATCGATGACGTCGATGCCGTCCGGGTGCGGCTCCCGGATCCCATAGTGCTCCAGGAGCAGCGCATACGCCTCGAAGCGCTGCTCGCGGAACTCCTCGCACCGCTCGCCTCCTTTCGGTCCGGAACCTTGCGTGTTCTCGTCTCGGACATCCGAACCTATCATGAGTTCGTGGTGTGCCGTGACTTCGGCGTCGATCTGTTCCAAGGCCCCTTCCTCTTCCGACCGCTCATCGTGCGGGGATACCAGCGACCAGTGTCCGATGCTGCGCTTCTCCTGCTTTCCCGTCTTGCCGATCCAGCGATCGACTTCGAGGAGATCGAACGCCTCCTCGCTCAGGACGTCCAACTCACTTACAAACTGCTCAAGCTGGTCAACAGTGTCTGGTTCGCTCGACGCAGCCGGATCGATTCGCTCCGGCAGGCGCTGCTCGTCCTCGGGATACGCAACGTGGCAGCGTGGGTCACGGTGCTCGTTCTGGCCGGCATAGAGAACAAGCCGGTCGAACTCGTCCGTACCGCTGTTCTACGGGCTCGCCTGTGCGAGTTGCTTGCCGCAGCGACCGGCTCTGCGTCGCGCGAGACAGCCTTCTTGACGGGGCTGCTCTCGGTGCTCGACGCTGCCCTCGATCGACCGCTCGAGGCAGCGCTCGCTCCGCTGCCTCTCGCCAGCGAAGTAGTGGCAGCGCTCCTCGAACAGCGCGGCCCGCTCGGTCGGCTCCTCCAGCTCGTGCGCGCCTATGAGTCCGGCGACTGGCCGCATCTCGCCGATCTCCCGCTGGCCGCATCGGTCGTGACCGAGGCCTACATCGATGCGCTCGCCTTCACTGCCGAAGTGCTCGGTGCGCTCGAGCGGGCGTCCTAGACCAGACCAGGAAGTGCCGCCGGACGTTCGAGGAAGACGGCGATCACGCGACCGAGTGCCCGCGGTCGCTCTTCGGGGAGAAAGTGACTCGCCTGCTGGAAGCTGAGGAAGCGAGCTCCAGGGATAGCGCTGGCCAGTTCGCGCGCTTCGTCCACGCCGAATTGGGGATCGCGCGCCCCCCAGGCCAACAGAAGCGGGAGTCCGCCCCTCCCACGCTCGACGAGCGTTGCCCGCCAACGTGCCAGGTCGTCAGCCGAGAACGGGGGCACCCGCATCGAGCGGATGAGCGTCCGGCGGTATCCCAACTCGAACGGTTCCCAGTACCCGGCCAGCATCGCGCGATCCAGCACGCTCTGATCGTTCAGATACCGACGCAGCGCGGCTGCCAGCATCCACGGTCGGGCCAATGCCAGGGCGATCTCCCCGAGCACCGGTATCCGTAAGAGTTGCAAGGGCGAGAGGCTCCCACCCCGCCACCGCTCGATTCGGAAGCTCGTGTTGGTCACCACCAGATGGGTGACCCGATCCGGCCACCGCTCGACCAGCGCTGCGGCGACGAGCACGCCAAAGTCATGGCCAACCAGAGCACAGCGCTCCACCCGCAAGCGATCCAGCAAGGCACTCAGACGCTCCGCCAGTTGCGCCACCGTCTCGGCACCATGCCGCGGCTTGTCCGAGCGACCGAACCCGAGAAGATCCGGGGCGATGACACGCCGCTCTCGTGCCAGCACCGGCAGGACCTTGCGCCACAAAAAGCTCGAAGTCGGGATGCCGTGCAGGAGCACGACCGGCTCTCCCTCACCGCTCTCGCGGAAGAACCAGCGCCATCCCTCCACATAAACGAAAGCTCCGTCGGCCGTCCGCACTTCAGCCATCCGTTGTTCCTCACCCGGTGCACCCCGTCTTCGGTCGACTTCACTCGACCAGGCCGCCATCCGCGCCGCGCGAGCCCGTGAAACGACGCCAGCGCCCTCCATCGCCCCAGCGATAGAGTAGCATCGTCCTGGGGAGGCACGCGATGGTGAGCCCGGAACAGTTCCGCGATGTCATGGCCAGGCACGCTGCCGGTGTCACCGTGGTGACCACCGCCGGGCCGACCGGCTATCACGGCGTGACCGTGACCGCCTTCTGCCCGCTCTCGCTCGATCCCCCGCTCGTCCTCGTCTGCATCGACCGCCAGCAGCAGAGTCATCGGCTACTCGAGACGGCCGCCGGCTGGGTCGTCAATCTCCTCTCCCGCGATCAGGAGTTCTTGGCTGAGCAGTTCGCCGGACGTGCCCCCCTGGCCGATTCGCGCTTCTCCCGCCTGCCCCATCACCTGGGCCCTCTGGGAATCCCCCGTCTGGACGGCTGCCTCGCCTGGATCGACTGCCGACCCTGGGCTCGCTACGAGGGGGGTGACCATTCCATCTTCGTGGGCCAGGTCGTCGCGCTCGATCTCGGTCCAGCGAACGACCCTCTCATTTATTTCGAGCGCCAGTACTGTGAGCTCGCCTGGTAGATCCAACTCCCCTCGATCCCCTGTCTTCCTGATCCGCCGGGGGCCGATCCGAGACACCAGCGCGGTGCGAACCAGCATGCACTCCGCGGCGATCCACCTCCCGAGAACGAGACTGCACCGATCTTACGAGTACACTATGAAAAGAGGCGTGGTTTGCCTCGGGAGCGAACGATGCACGAGCCGACCAGCAGCGAACCGATCGCGCCGACCGACGTGTCGAGCGACCGCCGGGCACAACGACCCCTCTGGCACCTCCTCGCGCTCAATATCGCCCTGCTCGCTGTCCTGGTCAGTGCGGTCTGGCTTGCCCTCTGGTTCCTGCGCCAGAGCGAGGTTCCTCGTCCTGCTCCGTCCGCTGGCGACTTCCTCGCCGCTCAGGCCTTGACCATCGGGACGGTCGCGCCGGAGTTCACGCTTCCCCAACTCGATGGCGGCCAGATCAGTCTCAGTCAGTTCCGCGGGCGACCGGTTCTGGTCAACTTTTGGGCTTCCTGGTGCGCACCATGCCGGTCCGAGATGCCAGCTCTGCAGCAGGTGGCCGCGCAGTACGCCGGGAGCGGCCTCGTCGTCATCGGCATCAACCAGCTGGAAGATGTGCCCACGGTGCAGGGGTTCGTCCGAGAATTCGGACTCACCTTCCCGATCGCGCTCGACCGCGACGGAGTCACCAGTCGCGCCTGGCGGGTCTACGGCATTCCGCAGACGTATCTCGTCGGTCCGGATGGGACGATCCGCAAAGCCTGGGTCGGTCCCGTCACCGAGGAATCGGTGACGCGCGCCCTCGACGAGCTCGGGATCCGACCCGCTCCCAGCTGACCGGCGTCACCACGCTCACCGTGCCGCTTCGATCGACTCGCGCCGAAACCGCTCCAGGCGGAAGAGTGCCGCTGGCTGCGCTCCGGGATCGATCGCCAGTGCGGCGACGATCTCGCCGATCGCGGGAGCGAACTTGAAACCATGCCCGGAACACGCGCTGCAGAGGACGACCTGTGGCCGAAGGGGGTGCCGATCGATGAGAAAATGATGATCGGGTGTGACCGTGTAGAGGCAGGTGAGATACCACAGCACCGCTCCCCCAGCTTCGGGCCAGTACCGTTCCAGTGCGTGGCGCAGTTCGGCGATTTCCTCGCTCGTCGCCGTACGTCGGACCGTTTGCGGTGTGCAGACTTCTCCCGTATCGTGCCGGCCGAACTTCACCCCTTGTCCCGGCAGTTCCGGAAACGCGCTGTAGAGCCCTGTTTCGTCCTCCCAGAGGGCGAAGGGAAAACGATCCGCCGCGTAGCGTCCCCCGGCCTGGGGTGCGAAGTGCACGTGCAGGATACGCCACACCTCGAGTGGTAATCCGAGCTCTGGGACGAGCTGACTCAACCACGCTCCCGCCGCCAGCACCAACCGATCCGCCCGAAAGGTTGCAGCCGGCGTTTCCACGCGGACGCCGTCACCATCGACCGCCCAGGCGATCACTGGCGTCTCATGCCGGAGTTGTGCTCCCGCGGCCGTGGCGCGGTCGAGCATGGCTGCCACCGCTGCCTCCGGGTCGATCAACCCAGCCTCCGGCTCGAACACAGCCACCTGTTCGGGTGCTAACCGCAACCCTGGGAAACGCGCCATCGCCTCGCTGGCCTCCAGGAGTTCATGCGCGAGTCCATGCGCACGAACGCTCGCCAGCACCCCGCTCACGAGCGAGCTGTCCGGTCGCCCAACGTAGAGCCCTCCCGTCATCCGGAGGAGCGACTGGCCGCTCTCGGCCTCCAGTTGCCGCCAGAGCGTCCACGCCCGCCGGACCAACGGGACGTACTCCGGCGACTCGTAGTAAGCTGTCCGGATGATCCGCGTCTTGCCGTGCGACGAGCCGCGATCGTGCGCGCGGCGGAAGGCGTCCAGCCCGAGTACGCGGAAGCCACTGCGTGCAAGCGCCCACGCCGTCGCGGCGCCCATCGCGCCGAGACCGATCACGATCACCTCTGAGCTGCGCATCGGCCCTCCTCGCGTTCGTTTCGACGCCCTTGCGCTCTCAGTGCTCTCACGACACGCCATCTGCCCCGCGCGAGTCCTCTCTGCGGCCAGCCTGATCGCCTGGTGGGATCGAACCGACTGCTGCGACAGGCTCGTGCGTGTCGCCCCGCTCGCGCCCTCCCTCCGCGCCGGATCGCTAGCGCGACACGCTCACCGCGCCGCGAGAGGACACCCACCCCGAGAGGCCACTCCTGCCTCCCCGTACACCCGCTGCCCAAACACGCCGGGAGCAGCGGCGGCTCGAGAGCGGCACGAGCGCGTCGCTCGCGGAAACCTGACGAGGAGATCTTCCCTACCACGTGCGACTGTCCCGCAGCTGCACCCGAACCTCGACCAGTACCCAGACCCGCTCTCCGTCGGAATCGATCGCCGAGGCGATCGGACCCGGTTCGCCGTCGCGAGCGAGACTCCTCGCGATAGCCGGAACAGCGAACCCGTTCTGCTCCCCAGCCCGCACGAGCGCATCGGCGGTATCAGCCGCGACCATCCCGCTCGCTGTCACCATCGGCCAGCCGACCTCGCTGCGCAATGACTGCCGCTCGCGCTCGGGCCGCTGAGCGGGTTCCCCAGATGAGCCAGCTGCGCGTCGTCCTGCTCCATGCGCTGTTCGATCCGGTTCGCTCCTCCTGCCAGGCCATACGCTCGTCCTGGTAATCCACCTCGTGGAACGTCGCAGCGAGCCGCTCCGCGGCAGCGAGGAGTCGCCTCAGGAAGTCTGACCGGCGCTCGCGCGAAGCGGCAAGCCAGCGCATCGCGCAGTCGAGCGGGACTCCCGCCGACGCGATCCAACCGGTCACCCTGCTGCGCGACGACCGCTGGCAAGGCGAGCAATTCCTGCGCGAGAACATGACACCGCAGCTCCTCGCGGCGTTCCGGATGCTGGTCGATCCTCGACAGGAGCGCTCGCGGCTGCTCCCGACCGACCGTCATCGCCTGTCCCCCTCCTCGCTGGGGAGGTGATCCGTCCACCAGTCTACCAGCCGCTTTGCACCGACATCCGACTCGACCGCGGTACACTCGCTCGGCTGGCTTCCGAGCGCTCCGGCTCGCCCCTCACCAACGCTTGATCGTCCACTCCAGTCCTCGCTCGAACGGGATGGTGACCGTCAGGACATCGCTCCGCGAACGGACGAACTCTTGGTATGCGCGACAGTCGTGCGAGACGACATTGTCGGCCACGATCAGCCCACCCGGCACCACGCGGTCGAAGGCAGCCAGGAAGAGACGCCCATAGTCGTCCTTCTCCGCATCCAGGAAAAGGAAATCGATTCGCTCGTACTGCCGTACCAGTTCCGCAGCATCGCCCTCCAGGACGACTGCCACGTCTTGGAGACCAGCCGCCGCGAGGTTGGCATTGGCTGCCGCGACGCGCTCCGGACGGATCTCGCTCCCGATGACGCGTCCACCATAGGCCCGCGCAGCCAGTGCCAACCAGATCGTGGAATAACCGACCGCTGAACCTGCCTCGAAGATGAGCGGCGGCCGCAGGGCCAAGAGCACTCCGTACAAGAACGCTCCCGTCGCCGGCGTCAATGCGCGGATGCGCTGTTCCTGAGGGAGTCCGAGAGCACGCTCGGCTGCATCCTGCTCCGCCAAGCGATCGAGAACACGCCGCGCACGCTCGTCCGCCAGTTCATGCTCGGCTCGGCTTGCCATCCTGCTCCTCCGTTCACGATCTCGCCTCGCGCGACCAGTGCAGGCGAGTCTAGCATCTCGTCCCGGCACCGAGTCCGCCATCGTTCCGGCGTCCCCGCGCCAGCCGTGGCCGATGGCGAGCCAGGCACTCGGCGAGGCACCGCTCATCCTCGCCAGACTCGGCCCAATGGTCGGTCGCATGGTAGACTCATCGACCGCGTGTCGGGAGGGCCGATGCAGGTCGTTCTCGGACTTGGTATCTTCGCAGCGACGCTCATCGGGATCTTCGCGCGGCCAGCTCGTCTGTCGGAGGCACACGCCGCACTCCTCGGCGCCCTGGCGATGCTGCTTACCGGGATCGTGTCACCCGAGACAGCAGCAGCCGCGCTCTACCACGAATGGAACGTTTACCTCTTCTTCCTGGGGCTCATGGTAACCACCGCGCTGGCGGAGCGTGCCGGCGTGTTCACGATGCTGGCCCGAGCAGCAGTCATCTGGGCGAACGGTTCGAGCCGTAGGCTCTATCTGATGCTCTTTCTCATCGGAGCTCTGGTCACCGCGTTCCTCTCCAACGACGCGACCGCACTGCTGCTCGCTCCGGTCGTCGCCACGCTGGTCATCCAGTTGCGCATTTCACCGGTGCCGTATCTGTTCGCGACGACGTTCATCGCTGACATGGCGTCGTTCCTGCTCCCGGTCAGTAATCCGATCAACGTGCTGCTCCTCGGCGAGCGGATCGATCTCCCCACTTTCTTCCGCTTTCTCCTGGCTCCCGCTCTCTTTGCCATTCTGGCGAATTACATCATTTTCGCTTGGTGGTTCCGCCACGACCTTCGTATGGTGTACGATCCCGCTCGCCTTCCCGTGCTCGACTCCCGACGACAGCAGACTGCCCGCCTGACGCTGAGCGGGCTTGCCGTCCTGGCCCTAATGGAAGTCACCGCGGCTTGGTATCACCTGCCGCTCGATCCGGTGGCCGTCCTCGGCGCCTGCGCGCTCGCCCTTCTCGCCTGGCCTATCGGCCAGCTCGATTGGAAGAGCCTGGTCCGCGGTATTTCCTGGTCGTTGTTCGGTTTCCTTACGGGTATAGTCATCGTCGTGCGCGGATTGACCGAACTCGGACTCACCGAACGCTTCGGTACCTGGCTCCTGGCGCTCGGCGCGGGATCCACCTTGCGCGCCATCCTCGTCACGGCCTTCGGGACCGCGCTCGGTGCGAACCTGATCAACAATGTACCGATGGCCCTGGTCATGCGCGCGGCGCTGGAGACCAGTGCCCCCGCCACGCTCCCCCAGGAAGCGCTGCGCTACGCTGCCCTGCTCGGAGCCGATCTCGGGCCGAACGTCACGACCGTGGGATCGCTGGCCACGATCCTTTGGGTCCTGCTCCTGCGTCGGTACGGGATCACGGTTTCAGTCCGCCAGTACGTCGCGCTCGGGTTCCTCCTCGTCCCCCTTCTCCTGGCAGCCGGCTCGCTCGCCATCTGGCTCCAACTGTGACGGCTCACGGACGCCAGATCAGACACGGCACCAGTTGCTCGACCGCTTCCAGCCCGGCATGTGCCCCGAGAAAGACGCGGCCTGCTGCCCCGGGTGGATCCCACGGGAAACCCGCTCCCTCGACTGCGATCAGGACCAGTTCACCCACCCGATGCAGCGCTTCCGGATGGTACGGCAGGGGACCGAACAGCCCCAGCGCGAAGAGCTCGTCTCGACTGGACACCCATCCGTCCTCGCCCGCCAGCGCTGTCAGGCGCGCCCGTACGGACTCTTCTGCGCCGGTCACCGGGTGCAGATAGACGGCGCGACGCTCGCCAGCCGGCGGGACCCGCAGTTCGGCCAGCAGTGCGGGATCGGTGAGCGGTCGTTGCCGCGCTGGATCCAGGGAGACCATCCCGTGATCAGCGGTGATGACGACGAGCAGGTTACGCCGCGGGAGTCGAGCCAGGAGCTCGTCGGCCAGCAAGCGATCGAACTGCCGGAACTCGATACGCCAGGCCGCTGATTCCGGCCCCACGAAGTGGCCCAGCGTGTCCAGCGTATCCCAATAGGCCGTCACCAACTGGCGACCCGGCCGGACGAGCGCAGCGTGAACCTGCGCCACGAACTCGCCGGGTGTCCGATATCCGCGGAATTCGGCACCAGCCGCCTGCATCTTGGTCAGGGGCGTGTCGCGAAACGCCTCCGGGCTCACCACCGTCGCGTGGATGCCGGCTCGCGCGGCTCGCTCGGCGATCGTCGGAACAGGCAAAAACGAGCGTGGTTCCAGCCCCAGGCTCGCGTAGCTGGGAAATCGCCCGAGCGGCGACCAGAGCAGGAGATTGGAGAGCATGCCGAACTCGCGCAGAAAGACCGTGAAGCCGAGCAAGCCATGTTGACTCGGCGGGCAACCGGTCGCCAGCGTCGTCAACGCCGCGACAGTCGTCGAGGGGAAGACCGAGGTGAGCGGGAAGAGTATGCCCTCACGCGCCAATCTGGCCAGCCCGGGCGTCTCTCCCTCCGCCAGCGCGCGCTGCAGCCGTTCATAACCCAGTCCATCGATGATCACGAGCAGAACAGCCTCGATCCCATCGGCCAACTCGCTCGGCCAGATCGCTGGAGAAACCGGCTGCCCCTCCAGCTCGCCCCCCAGGCTGGCCAGGATCGACCATGGCAGGTTGACGAGGCCGAACCCGTCGTAACTGGGCCGAACCCAGTGCGGTCGCTCCGCTGAAAAGCGCGTTGCCTCGCGCACCAACCCCTCAGCGTTCCCCTGCTCGTCCATCGCTCCAACCCCCTTCACCGACCGTCTCCGCTCTGCCACGCACGATCGCTTCTCCTGGTGAGGAGCAGCATCCAGTCCGCACTGCGCCGGTTGGTCGCTGCGCGCCTCCATCGTGACGGCAAACGGTGCCCGGGTCATCGGACAGCCGGTGCGCGTCACACCCGCATCGACCTCGACTCCATTCCGGATCTCTCGCGGCGAACCGCAACGCCGTCCTGCCGGAGAACCGAGTGAGCCAACGTGCCGACCACGAGGATACGCAAAAACGGATATCCACTCGTGAGCCGCGCATTTCCTCATCGACAGTTCGTCGGTGCCAGTTCCCGAACCGCCCGAGCAGTTCGGTCCTCAGTTACTTCCGCACCACTCGCTTCGAGAAGCCGCGGGAGTTCGGCGCTCTCCTCTTGACGAACCACTCATTGGCTTTCACAATCATCGAGAAGTGAAACGTAGCAGGACACGATCGTGTGGAGCACGATGCACGGCGAGGACACGAGCGATCACCCCTCGATGACCGAACCTGCGCCATCGACTTTTGTGGGACTTCCCCGCCTCGACGAGTTGCCTCGCCCCCCTCATGTGGCGTTCCTCGGTGTTCCCTACGGACGCCCTTACCGAGGGCTGGGGCCTGAGCTTCCGTCAGCGACTGCACCAGCCGCGCTCCGCGCTGCTTCGCTCGCCTTCCAGCCGTATTACCGGAACGTGGACGTCGATTTTGGTGGCGACCTCTTCGCGGGACGGGAGGTCCTGCTCGCTGATGCGGGCGATGTCCGGCTCGTTCCAGGGGACCACACCGGTAATCTGGAGCGGATCACCACAGTCGTCCGCACACTGCTCCGTGCTGGCACCGTACCCATCGTGCTCGGCGGTGACCATGCGGTGACCGTTCCGGTCCTGCAGGCCTACGCCGAGCAGACAGGGCTCTGTATCGTCCAGATCGACGCGCACCTCGACTGGCGCGACGAGGTCGATGGCATCCGCGAGGGATTCTCCAGTCCGATGCGACGGGCCAGCGAACTGTCCTCGGTGCACGCGATGGTCCAGATCGGGCTACGCGGGGCCGGCAGTGGACGAGAGGGAGAGTTCGCTGCTGCTCGTACCTGGGGAAGCGTCTTGGTTCCGGCCCGCACCGTGCACCGAGAGGGGATCGAGTGGGTACTCGACCGGTTGCCGCAGGCATCCGCGTACTACGTCACGCTTGACGCGGACGGCATCGATCCGGGTATCATGCCAGGGGTCAATGCGCCAGCCCCCGGTGGTCTGACGTACTGGCAGGTCTTCGACCTCTTGTGTGGCATTGCACACCGTGGCCAGATCGTCGGCTTCGACCTCACCGAACTGGCACCGGCCCGCGACCCGAGCGGTGTGACCATGGCTCATGCCGTGCGCATCCTGCTGGTCCTCATCGGTGCGCTGGCGCACACCGGCCAGTTCGGATGATGCAAAGGAGTATCAGGTGAGACGCTGGTCACGTGAGTTCGCGCGACACCGACCCGCCTCGCAACCGCTCTCCGGAACCTGGCTCATCCTGGGAAGCGGCTTCCTCATCGTCGGTCTGCTCTGGATTTCGCTCGCGTATCGCTTTTATCTGAGCGCAGCACCGCGCGCTCTGCTGATCGCCCTCGTGATGGCTTTCCTACACGCTGTGTCGAGCATGCTGAACTTCCGCCGAGGGCTCTCGGCCTTCCTCCTCAGCCTCGCCGCTGTTCTTCTCGGTATCGTCGGCGCGTTCATCGTCCGGGTCTACTTCCTCATAGGCGTTGAAGTCGTCGCCGGAGTCGTGCTCGTTCTCGGGCGATCGACGCTACTCTCCAGCACAGGGAGGAGGTGATCGTGTCGTAACCGGTGTATAATCGGGCACGCTGCTGACGAAACCGGCGCTCGACTCGCGAGAGGCGGGTACCGGTGAGGCGAGCAGGCGAAGATGCACTGCTGTGCAAACTGGCACCGTGATGGTGCGACAGCTGGTCAATGGAGACCAGGGAGTGAGGAGCGCTGGAACGATGGTACGCCCGATCGATGCACTCGACCGCTCGATCATCCGTCTCCTCCAGGAGGACAGCCGCATGCCGAGCGCCGAGATCGCTCGCCGGCTCGGTGTGGCCGAGCGAACCGTCCGCGCTCGCATCAACCGGCTCGTCGAGGACGGCATCGTCAAGCTCGTCGCCATCGTCAATCCTTCCGCCCTCGGCTACGACGTGACCGCCGATATCTTCCTGGAAGTGGAACCGGGACGCCTGGAGGAAGTCGCTCAGCAACTCGTCGCCATGGAAGAAGTCGCTTACGTCGGTCTCACCACCGGCGAGCGCGACATCAGCATCCAGGTCTTCGTCCCCTCGGTCGATGCGCTCTATCGCTTCATCACCGAGAAACTCCAGCGAATTCCCGGCGTCATCGGCACGACGACGTACGTGGTTCCCCGCGTCCTCAAGTGGCTGCACAACTGGTCGTTACCCTCGGAAAGCACTGCGCCAGCCGGTCGCCGCGCCGTCCGTCGTCGCCGACGCGGCCGGGCCGGACGCGCCCAGGAAGAAGCAGCGATCTCAGCCACCAGCCCAGCAGGAGCGAACAGTGACGAAAACACCTAAAGCCACCCGCACCGAATGGCTCCGCCGCGCGCGCGAGGCGCTCGGTGGCGCTGTGACCAGTTTCGTCCTTCCCGAGTCGCATGCCATCGTGCTCTCGCACGGCTTGGGAAGCCGTGTCGTCGACGTCGATGGTCGGGACTATATCGACTATGTGCTCGGTTCCGGACCGCTCATCCTCGGCCATGCTCATCCCGCCATCGTCGAGGCCGTCTCGCGTCAGGCGGCACTCGGCTCGACCTTCTACACGCTCACGCCGGCCGCGATCGAACTGGCTGAGGAGATCATCCGGGCCGTTCCCTGCGCCGAGCAGATCAAGTTCGTCTCTACCGGCACCGAGGCGACATTCCACGCGCTGCGGATCGCCCGCGCCTATACAGGTCGTACCAAGATCCTCAAGTTCGAAGGGGCCTTCCACGGCGTCCACGACTACGCCCTCATCAGTGCGTTCCCCACCGCCCCCTCGGACCTGCCGCAGGGGCAACCGGATTCCGCTGGCATCCCACCCCAAGTCGCCGAGACCGTACTGGTCTCACGCTGGAACGACCTCGACGTCACGCGCGCGCTCATCGAGCAGCATGCCGAGGAGCTGGCCGCCGTCATCTGCGAGCCGCTGCAACGAGCGCTCCCACCAGCGCCCGGCTTCCTGAACGGCCTGCGCGAACTCACCGAGCGCTACGGAATCCTGCTCATCTTCGACGAGGTCGTCACCGGGTTCCGGCTCGCCTACGGAGGAGCCCAGGAACGGTACGGCGTCGTCCCCGATCTGGCTACCTTCGGCAAGGCGTTGAGCGGTGGCTACCCGCTGGCTGCTATCGCCGGCCGCCGCGAGATCATGGCACTCACCGACCCCACGCGCCGGTCTCGTGGCGAACCGGTCGCGCATCTCAGTGGCACGCTCAATGGCAATCCGCTGGCTGCCGCTGCCGGGTTGGCCACCTTGCACGTTCTTCGGCAGCCTGGCGTGTACGACTACCTCTATCGAATCAGTGAGCAACTCCGGACCGGATTGCGTGAACTGGCCGCCGCACGCGGTATACCGCTGCAGGTCATCGGGGAAGGGCCGGTCCTGCAGATCGTCTTCGCCGAGGAAGAGCCCCGCGATTATGCAGCTTTGCTCCGTGCCGATCGCGAGCGAGCTGTTCGCTTCGGCCTCGCCTGCCTCGAACGTGGGCTCTTCGTCAACCCAGGCGAAAAGCTCTACCTCTCGCTGGCCCACAGCGAGGCCGACATCGCGCGCACCCTGGAGATCTTCTCCGCAGCGCTGGATACGGTACTCAGCGACGCCAACGCTACCGCGAGCGACTAGCTCAGCGGGGCGAGGCCGTCGAAGCGCGTGAAGACGAGAAGGTTGTCGCTGTACACGCGACGCTGCGGATCCCACCAGCCGGCGCAGGTGATCAAGACGAGTTCCGAGGAGTTCTCGCCGGTGAGCAGCTCCGCCGGTAGGTCCGTGCTCGCCACACGCGCTTGCCCCGTCACCGTGTAGTGAAGCACCCGCCCATCGGCCAGTTCGAGCAGCACCACACTACCCGGCTGCAAACGGTGCAAGCCGGCGAAGACAGCCCAACCACCCTCCACCCGGTCGAGATGGCCGGCCAGTAACGCCCGTCCCGGCCAACCAGGGTAGGCGCTTCCCCGATACCAGAACACGGTGTCGCCGTCGTCGGAGATCGCCAGGCTGCCGTCGGGCGCGAGATCGACCGCTTGGATCGGAGCATCGACACCGATGCTCGGAATCCGAATACGCACCGGCTCGACCAGTCGCGGTATCACCAGCAGTGGTTCGCGGACCGGCGAGGGCTCCTCGACCGCCGGGCTGGGCGAGTGCCTCGGCGGGATCCACGTCTCGGGCAACGGGAGCACCGCGACCTCTTCACTCGGAATCGCTTGCCCGACGAGCCGCCACGCCTCGGTGCGCAGCGCGTCAGCCTCCGGCACGCGCGGTGATACCCCGACCGGGCCGAGCAGCAGGGCGTGCGAGGACGCGTTCAACCACCCCCCGATCAGCATCATTGCCAGGAGGAGCGCAGTCGTCCCGAGTGCCTTGCGCCGACGTGTCGATGCAGTCATGACGATCCTCGCTGGGAACGTCTGCGACCGAAAGCAGCGGGTGCCCTGATCGAAACCGGAGCACCCGCTGCGACGGGAGGGAGAGGCGCCATTACCGGAGATTGCGGCGTTCGATGCGAACCGGCACGCGGACGAGCGCCGCACTACCAGCCAACACCAGCAGCGCGGCCAGCACCGCGACCGTCAACGGCAGCGTCGCGTTGGCGGCACTACCCCCACCGGTCCCGACATGGCTGGGTGGAGCACCCAAACCGGTGATCACCTGGGTCACCAGCCGGAAGGAACCTTTTTCGATCGATCCGATGGCATAGACGATCGTCGCTGCTCCGGCTGCCAACGGCAAGTCGACCGGCCCGAACACAGCCTGCGCCTGCCCAGCCGGCGCCAGGTCGACCGAATAGGTCTTGGCATCGACGTCCGCCTTGGCCTCGTTCGGATTCGCCAGATTGGCGAATACGACCGCGCCACCAGCCCGCACGTCCACCGCCGGCGCCTGCGCAGTATGGCGGACGATGAGGCGTCCCTTGCCGCTCGCCACCGGGGATGTGTCGTTGACGAAGATGCTCAGGCGCGGCTGCCCGTCGGCATCCAGGTGAGCGACGACCGACGCGTTCTGGCCAGCAGCCAACGTGGCTTCGGCCGAGAGGACGGGAGCGCTCGCTGGGTCAGCCCCGGCCGGCCGGATCGCCAGCTTGTAGGTACCGGGATCGAGCGCCAGGGGATCGGTCACCGTGCCGAAGGTGAAATTGGACAGCACCTTCGCATCGTTGGCGTAGACATCCACGACCAGGTCCGGGACTCCGTGCACCACAGTGAGCTGCGCCTTCTCATGGCCCGCAGCCAAAACCGTGAACGGAACGGCTGCAAGCAGTGCGAGGGTGATGACGACGGTGATCAGTTGCCTCATGGCGTCCCCCTTGGATTTTACCTAATCTTTGTTTATGCTAACTCGTACCTACACGCGCGTGCAACCGTAGTATAGCAGCACTACCCATCGTGCGCCAAGGTGACGTGTCGCAGCACGCGGGTGAGGGGCTCCCCAGCGTGGTCGTGGAGAAGCCCAGGACACGACCGATCCCGACTGGCAACCGGTATGGCCGGAAGGTCATCCCGCACTGCTGCACGACCGACTGCCTCTTGCCGCCGCACGAAAGAGGTTCGCGAGAGGCATCCTCGTGAGACATACGGTATCGCTCGCTGTGGAGAGGAGCACACCATTCCCGCGCGGGCGGGAGTGACGACGAGCCACCCGGCGAGGTGTCTCAGCCCGGGACTAGCGTGGCCAGCGGCGGAAAGAGATGGGTTGTTCAAGGAATCGTCGCGCTCAGCGGGAGAGCGTGCTGGTAGAATGCAGGCAAGGGTAAGACGCACAGGCCAAGGAGTCCATCGATACGGTGACGTCAGCCCGAGAAAGGAAGTAACACCATGCGAGCAGCCCGCTATTTCGGTCCCCACGATTTCCGTCTCGTCGAGATCGACCGCCCCGTTCTGGAGCGCGGCGAGGTGCTCTTGCGCGTCCGCGCAGCTGGCCTCTGCCACTCCGACCTGCACATCATCTTCGATGAACTCGGTGGCTACCCGATTCCGGCACCCCTGACGCTGGGTCACGAGATCTGCGGTGAAGCAGTCCAGCTCGGCGAGGGAGTGACCGGCATCGAAATCGGTCGCCGCTACGTCGTCTTCGGTCCGGTCGGCTGCGGCAACTGCCGCTGGTGCCGCAGCGGACGCGATAACCTCTGCACCGAGAGTCGCTGGATGGGCATCGCGCGCGACGGCGGGTACGCCGAGTACGTCACAGTGCCTGCCCAGGCCCTCGTTGCCGTGCCGGACACTGTCTCCGACGCTGAGGCAGCGGTCGCGACCGACGCGGTCCTCACGTCGTATCACGCCTTGCTCACGGTCGGTCGCCTCCAGCCCGGGGAGGGAGTCGCCATCATCGGTGTCGGCGGCCTCGGCCTCAATGCGGTCCAGATCGCCAGCGCCTTCGGCGCCGTCGTCCTGGCCCTCGACATCCAGGAGCGGAAGCTGGAACTCGCCCGCCAGCACGGCGCAGCCATCGCGCTGGACAGCCGGCAGCTCGATCCCCAAAACCCGCCCCTCGATCGACCCATCACGCTGGTCGCCGACTTCGTCGGCACCGACCAGACCAAGCTGCTCGCCCAGCAACTCGTCGCCCGCGGCGGACGCATCGTCCTCGTCGGCCTGGGCAGCGTCGGTGGTCCACTCCTCGGGCTTCGCGCTGTCGCCGACGAAATCGCTGTCCTCGGCTCGTTTTGGGGTACCCGACAGGAACTCGCGACTGTTCTCGACCTCATCGCCCGCGGCATCATCCGGCCCCGCGTGGAAACGCACCCGCTCGACGAAATCCTCACCTGGGTTGAACGGTTGCGCGCGGGTGAGGTCGAAAGCCGCGTGGCCCTGGTGCCCTGAGCAGCGTTGCCCGGTTGGCCAAAAGCGGATCGTCCGACCGACTACCATCGGCCGGCGCCAGCCCGACCGGCTGATGCACGCGCTCACGGCCGAGTCGTTCACTGGCGCTGCCCCACGCACGCGTCGTCGCGCGTATCGTCAACGGGCACAAGTCCGGTGCTCCCTCTGCCTGCCCCGGTACCGGTACCCGGGTGCTTTCGCTCGCTGAGGGCTCCTGCCTGAACAGCTGCCGACTCCAGCTCTCGTGACGTCGCGCCTTGCCGCATTCCCGGAGTGGCTCACCGGTTCGGCTCGCCGCTCGGTGCACCACGGCTCGAGATCGACGAAAAGAAGTTTTGCCAACTCTCTCTGGTAGGCTACCGGTAGAAATATCGCTCGATCAGTCCGTGAGCCCGGGAAAGGAGCACGTCATGTGGCGGGCACCGGAGCGACGCGTGCGCGACCGAGCGTCCGCTACCCGACGGTCGTTCCTCGTACTTTTGCTCGTACTCGCGATCGGTCTCTTCCCGCCGCTCTCGGTCAACGCCGGTTCGTGGGTCGTCGCCTCGGCCTACCGTGTGGACAAGGTGACCAGATCGTTCTGCCCTTTCGCCGAATACGGCGCGTTCTTCCCTGGCCAGTATGGGCATGACCAGCACGACGTCGGGCCAGGGGGCGATGCGGCGACCTGCGGGAACAACCACGGGTGCATTTCCCAGTGGAACTGGACGAATCAAGGAGGCGTGCAGCGGAACGTCCTGCTCCTGCCCAAAACCTGGCTCTACACGATAACGTGTTTCAGTCAGCGTTCTGGAGCATGGACCGCGGCGAATGACCGCGCCACGATGTGGACCCGCTGAGCGGAGAGGAGCTGCGTCATGCGCGGGTTTACCAACGGACAGAGCTGGAGCGAGAGACTGTCTCGTGTCGTAGCGGTCGTCGGCCTGCTCGCCCTGGCACTGGCGTTCGGCTGGTACTGGACAGCGGCGCGGGGTGGGACCAGCCGGCCGCTCGCCGACCTGCTCGTTCCGCCGGTGTCCCCGGCTGGTTGGAGCCTTGAAGCTGCTCCGGTCGAGCCGGTCGCCGCGTTCCCGCTCTTCGGCGTAGCTCCTGCCACTGCGAGCGCCTACCGCGAGGGGGCGCGGGTCGTCTGGCAACTTGCCGGTCAGCGCCAGCCCGAGTTCGAATGGCTGCACGTCGCGGTGACGCTCTACCGGTTCGCCGACGCCAAAAGCGCCGCGGCGGTTGCTGACGCGCTCGCCACCCAAAAGGCGGCGGAACTCGCGGCTGACGGTCTGACCGAGGGGAAGGTCGTCGAGGTCGACGGCGGCGGGCCCCCCGTTTTCCGTCGTGTGCTGACCGGTCAGAAACCAGACCAGCTCCGGGGGTGGAGCCTGGTGACCTACGAGCTGGCACCGGAGGCGCTGCCAGCTGCCCAGGGAGCTATCGGCGCTCCGGTCGAGGTCGAGTCGCTGCGGGCGCACGAACTCACCCTCGTGCTCGTCTCCGGTGAGACGGTCGCCTCGGTCTCGGTTCATGCCAACAACCGGGCAGTTCCCGTGCTCCGCGACCTGCTCGGGCAGGTGTGCGACCGCCTCGCGCTCCAGCGGACAGTGCTCGACCGCGTCCCCCTGCCGGCGGACTGAGCGGCCTGTTGACCGCGTCGACTCGCTGGAGCCATCGGTGCCATCCGTCGCGCCGCGAACCGCAGCGCCTGTGTGGAACGGGTAGCGCCTGCAGGGCCACGACCGTACTGGAGGGGGTTGACATCTCTCTCTGATACGCTGTCGGTTGAGGTACCCCACCTGTGTCGACCGAGAGAACGGGAGGTGTGCTTCGCATCGGTCGTGGCGTCGGCTCGCTGCCGTGCTGGCAGCGCTCGTCCTCTTCACCGTCCTCCCGCTCGGCGCCGGTGCGAAGGGAGACGAGGTCTCGCTCGCTGAGGCCGTCGCGCTCCGGCAGCAGCTCTTAACGGCACCGGATTTCGAGGTTGCCTGGCGCGCGTTGACGCCAGCCCAGCAGCGGGCAGTGATGGAACTGTATCGACACGTCAACATCGAGACGAGCGTGGTCGAGGGCCGAAGCGAACTGGCTGCTCCGGTAACAGGCTCGTGCCGGACTGTTGGATAGACGGTGACCGCGCGTTCGACATTAGTGGGTGCACTCTTGTGGAGGTATACGCACTGGCTTCGATATTGTTATAACGGTACGGTTATCACGTATTTTTCCAGCTGGCCCGAGGTCTATCTGGATGATCCGTTTTGGCAGTATGCCGGCGAGGTGAGCTATCCTGTGTTAGGAGGCAACGGTCTTTCGTATGTGCGTGCCTATCGGCAGGGCGCATTCTGTCAGTATTTCCCGACCGTCGGCTGCGCGTGGTACCGGTACCCATGGGTGACAATCTGGGCATACGGCAACGGTTCCTGGACTGCCACCGGTGCGATCAATTGAGATCGGGGGTAACCAGTGATGGTCGAGCGTCTCGACGCTTGGGTCAGATTACTGACGCGCCTCATCGTGCTCGTTCTGCTCCTGCTCGTCCTGGCCATCGTCGTGCGTTTCCTATTCTCCCTGCCGGGTGAAGTGGAAACGGCTCCGATCGAGGTCGTGCTCACGCCACCGGCGCTGTTGACGCCAGTGCCCACGCCCTGAGGCGAAGCGGGCTGGCCAGCTGAAAGTTCGGAGGCTTCAGGACGACAGATCGACGCGATCAGGCGCTCTCGTCGTTGCCTAGTGAACCGAAGTTTCATATCCTCACCAACGGCAACTGATCCCCATCGGGTATAGCCGGTGGTGTAGGCCAACCGTTCGTGCGTGTGTATCGGTCCGGCAAGATCTGCTTCTTGCCGCAGCTGAACTGCCCCTACGTACGGTATCCCTACGTGACGCATTATGCCTTCGGGAACGGTAACTGGTCGTATGAGGTGGGTACGTGATGAGCAGTCAGTCTCCCCAGGGGATACCCTGGGAGGTCGTCTGGATCCGGCGGCTGGTGCTGGTGTTGCTCGTCGTGCTGATCCTCTTCCTCCTGGTGGCGCTGGCTGCCTTCGTGAACGCAGCGTTCGCGCACCTCGAGTGCGGCGGTGGTGCGCCGGCGGCTGCAGGCGGGTGAGCCGTCGTCCGCGTGTGGGCGCAGCAGACTGCACCCAGCCGGCCTCGCGGTAGGAGAACGGTGCGAGTGCCTCGGCCCTATCGGGCCGGACGGGTCGGGCGTGCCTGACCCCTACAGGGGGCGAACAAGGCCTTGAGAGTGCCGGTGGACGAGCCGGTGGCGACCGTCGTCAACAGGCCACGCCCCTGTTTCCGTAGGAGCGCGGCGCGCCTCGCCCGCCCGCGCCAGATGGCGCGGGTACGTGGTTCGTTCCCGGGCCTGACGGCCCGGCTGGGTCACGCACGCGAGACCCCTACCGGAACAGCGGTGGTCGATGCGGGCCGTTGGGCAACGCGTAGGGGACCGTTCCTGATCGGCGACGACCCGTTCACGTGTCGGGGCGAGGCGTGCCTCGCCCGTCCGCGCCGAATGGCGCGGGAACGGGGGGTGGTTTCCGGCCCTGGCGGGCCGGACGGGTCAGGCACGCCTGACACCTGCACAGGGACGGCGGTGGTCTCTCGGCCACAGGTGGGCGATGCGTAGGTCACCGTCCCTCATTCGCCATGCTCTGTAGAGACGAGGCGTGCCTCGCCCGCCCGCGCCGAATGGCGCGGGAACGGGAACATTTCGCAGCCCTGATGGCACAGACGTGTCAGGCACGCCTGGCCCCTACACGGATCGATCGTGGCCGCACAGTCCGAGATGGTCGCTGCGCGATCGAGCGTCGCGAACCGACGCTGCCTCGTTGCCAGAGGAGTGACACGCCCTGGGCCTGCGGAGACGTTTGGGCTGGCCGGTTGTCTCGTGCCAGGTAGGTCACGCCCGCGCCTGCCGTGGATCGGCACTGCTCGAGCAGTTCTGGTAAACAGCATGCACCCGACCTTCGGCATCGGGACGCGCTCGTCGGCCAGCACCCGGTGCCGCTCGCTGGGCTCAGTGTGCTTCCGCTTGGATCCGGCTTCGAGACAAACACAGGGCTGTAGCCGCGTCGTCGGTGGTGGGTTGCCCCCACGGATCGGGGGACACCGTGCTGCCCGACTGCCCGCGTCCCAGGGAAACACCGGGATGGGAATCGTCCCTCGCTCCTGGCCTGGACACAGACGGTGACCTCTGGTAGCCTTCCTCTGCGAGTGTCCGTACAGGGAGCCAGGCGTGACGCCGGTCATCGCGTTCTTCAACCAGAAAGGTGGAACCGCCAAGACCACGAGTACGCTCAACGTCGGAGCTGCACTCGCTGAGCGCGGCTACCGGGTACTCTCGCTCGACCTCGATCCCCAGGCCAGCCTGACGATGGCGCTCGGGATCGATATCGCCCGGCTGGAGGTCTCGGTCTACGACCTCCTCGTCGAGGATCCGCTTCCCCTCAGCGAGACCATCGTGGCGACGCGGATCGCCAGATTCGACCTCGTCCCGAGCCATCCGGATCTGGCTGCTGCGGAACTGGAACTCTTGAATGCACTCGAGCGCGAGCGGCGGCTGGCGCACGCGCTCGCTGCAGCTGAACCCTTGCCCTACGACTACGTCCTGATCGATAGCCCACCGGCCCTAAACATCCTGAGCGTCAACATCCTGGTCGCCGCGACCGCCCTGGTCATTCCGATCGAGCCGCATCCGCTTTCGCTCATGGTCTTGCGTCGCCTCTTCGAGACGGTCAACCGGGTGCGCCGGCTCAACCCGCGCCTTGCTGTGCTCGGCTTCCTGCCGACCAAAGTGCACCACTCCTCGCGCCTGGTCGCCGACATGCTCGCCACGCTGCGCGAGCGCTTCCCGGATCTCCCGCTCTTGCCGAGTATCCCGCTCTCGATCAAGGGCGCCGAGGCGGTAGCCGAGCACACCTCGATCCTGCAGTACCAGCCGCGGTCTCCCCTGGCTGCAGCCTACCGGCAGGCTGCTGCTGCCATCGTCGAACTCGTCGGGAGTACCAGTCGTGTCTGAGTCTCCGCTCTCCCCAACTACCCGCCGACGGCGCTTTACCGTCGATGACCTGCTCGCCGATACGTCACCCCAGGCACGCGGTACCCGCGAACTCGCCGAGGCACGCGAGATCGCGCTCGACCGCATCGAGCCTGACCCTGATCAGCCGCGCCGTACCTTCGATCCGGAACGCCTGGAAGAACTGGCCGCCTCCATCCGCCAGCAGGGCGTGCTCCAGCCGATCGCGGTGCGGTACGACGCGACGCGCGACCGGTACGTCATCATCCACGGCGAGCGACGCTGGCGGGCCGCCCAGCTGGCTGGTCTCGCCACCATCCCAGCCATCGTCCGGCAGGTCAGCGACGAGCAGCGACTCATCCAGCAGCTCATGGAGAACATCCTGCGCGAGGATCTGAACGCGCTCGACCGAGCGGCTGCACTGCGCCGCCTCAAGCAACAGCTGGGCGACGTCCCCTGGGAACAGGTCGCCGAGACGGTCGGGATCAAGCGCAGCCGGCTGTTCCAGCTCCTCGCCACGGAGAAGCTGCCGGAACCG
>Ga0272447_1000653_pt1 | contig 24806 bp, 23 predicted proteins | sample YNPCB0133_FD_194589 | JGI IMG/M metagenome (GOLD analysis project Ga0272447, IMG submission 194589) | Hot spring microbial mat communities from Yellowstone National Park, WY, United States - YNP-CB-013-3 | ecosystem: Environmental > Aquatic > Thermal springs > Hot (42-90C) > Sediment | place... | reverse complement strand
AATTTACTTAGGTTATTTTAACTCCACTTTAGCCCCCGCTGCCTCCAGTTTCTTTTTTGCTTCCTCAGCCTGTTCTTTTTTCACTTCTTTTAAAACTTCAAACGGCAAGCTCTCAACTGCTTTTTTCGCATCCATCAAACCAAGATTGGGAAGAAGTTCTCTTACCACTTTAATCACATTTAACTTATTAGCACCAGCATCAGTTAAAACCACGGTAAAGGTTGACTTTTCTTCAGCTTTGGTCTCAGAAGACGAAGAGGCTGCTTGAGAAGCCGCCGCCACTGGCATTGCCGCCATTGCCGAAACACCAAACTTTTCTTCTAAGTATTTTGCCAGCTCAGCCATCTCCAAAGCGGTCAGTCCTTCAATTTCTGTGGCTAATTTTTGTAATTTTTCTGAAAGTTTTACCTCTTCAGCCATTTTTTTCACCTCCCTTCTTTTTTGAAAATTCATTAATAACTGTTACTAATCTAAAGGCAGGAAATTTAAACGCATAATAAAGACGAAAAGATGGCGATTTTAAAGCACCAACAATTTTTGCCAAAAGTTGACTTTTGGAGGGAAGTTGAGAAATTTTTATCAACTCTTTATCCGAGTACAACACCCCATCCAAAAAACCAAATTTAAAAAAGAGGGTTTTCTCTTCTTGAGCAAATTTATAAAAAGAAGAAAGTGCTTCACTCCAATCACCATCAAAAGTAAGAAGAGCCGAGTTTTCTTTTAAGGGAAAAAATTTTTCTTTTATTTGACTAAAATTTTCATTTAAAGAAGTCAAACTTTCAACTGCTTTTTCAAAAAAAGCGTTTTTGATAACGGTAAGCCCCGCTTGTTTTTCTTTTAATTGTTTTCTTAATGTCTCAAGCTTTTGATGGGAGATATTGGTAAATTTGATAAGGGAAAAATTTTTTTTATCAGTAAGAATTTTGGCAAGATTTTTGGCTTTTTCGATTTTTTTGAGACTGACCATAAGTTTTTCCTCGCCGGGAATATTAACGTTTTTTACGCTGTTTTATAAATTAAAACAGCAACCCGGGTCTTGGGAAAATTATAATTATATCACAAAGCCTCCAAAAGTTCTTTTAAAGTTTTTGGTTGATATTCTTTTTTTTCTTCGTTTTTCTTACTTGACTGTTTGGCTTGATATTCTTTTGCTAATTCTTGCTTTTTTTGGAAAGACTCCACTCTTCCTTTAACATCTAAATAACGATGCTTTCCGGTATAAAAGGGATGACACTTATAGCACACCTCAACATGAATCTCTTTTTTTGTTGAACCGGTGGTAAACGTATTTCCACAACTACAACTAACTACCGCTTCCTCATAATAAGAAGGATGAATGTTGGTTTTCATAATAATTTTATTATAACATAAAAAAAATTGCAAGTAAAGTTTAATATTGAATGGTTTTCTTTTTTAAATTATACTTAACTTTATGAACATCTTTTTAACCGTTCCTCAAAATGGAAAAATCTTAGTAAAAGCCGGCCAAAAGGTGGATTTTGAGACTAAGTTTTTTGAAGTAAAAAATCAAAAAACGGTGAAAATTGATCTTCAAAAAGAGCTTTCTATTTCTCCCCAAAATATCTTTTCTTATCTTAAAAAATTTATTGGGGAAAAGATAAAAAAAGGTGATATTTTAGCCTCAAAAAAAGGATTTTTCTCAAGTAAAAAAATAAAAAGTCAGTGGGATGGAGTTTTGAAAGAAATCGATCATCAAAAAGGACTTTTAATCATTGAAACCGAAGAAAATGACGATAAAAAAAGCGTCTTTTTTTCGCCTGTTTTTGGGCAGGTAGAGAAAATTGAAAAAGAGGGAATAAAGATAAAAATTGAAAAAAAGGAAGAAATTGAAGTAAAAGAAGAAACAAAAGAGATCTTTGGGGCAAAAATTTTTATTTTCGAAAACGAAAACGAAGTCAATTCTCAGAACGTAGAAGAAAAACTAATCATTGCTGAAGAAATAAACTCTATTTTCCAAACAAAACTTGAAGCTTTAGGAGCTAAAGGGTTTTTAACGATAAAAAAACTGCCTAAAGAAACCAATTTACCCACTTTTCAATTTAAAAATTTAGACGACATTAAAAAAATTAAAAAAAATTGGTCTTGCTTTATCGACAAAAATTCCACTAAAATGATTTTTTATGAATAATCAACTACCAAACAAATTTTCTTTAACCAAAAAAATTACCGACCTTCTTTTTATTCTTTCTTTTTTTATCCTTATTTTTGGTGCTGGCTATAAACTAGGTGAATATCATGCCAATCAAAAAAAGATAGAACGACCAACCTACAATATTATAAACATCGAAAACAAAGCCGCAGAAAAAAACTTAGATTTTTCTTTGTTTTGGGACACTTGGGAAAAAGTGGAACAAAAGTTTATCGACAAAAAAAAGCTTGATCCAAAAAAAATGTTTTATGGGGCGATCAAAGGAATGGTTTCCTCGCTTGATGACCCTTACACCTTTTTTTTAACCCCTGAAGAAAACAAGCAAAGCAAAGATGATCTTCAAGGAAAATTTGAAGGAATTGGCGCCCAGCTTGGGATGAAAGATAATCGAGTAATTGTCGTTTCCCCTTTAAAAAACTCACCCGCCGAAAAAGCGGGAGTTAAAGCCGGTGATTTTATCAATAAAGTTGATGGTCAACCAACTAAAGCCTGGAGTCTTACTTACGCCGTCTCAAAAATCCGCGGCCCAAAGGGAACCAAGGTAAAACTCACCTTAGAAAGAGAAGGAAAAGAGATTGAAGTGGAAATCACCCGCGCTCAAATAAACGTCCCCTCAATTGAAATTTCTTACGAAAAAAACATTGCCATTTTAAAAGTCAATCAATTTGGCGAAAACACCATCGATGAATGGGACAAGACCGTTTTTGAGATCAAAGAAAAATGGATGAAAAAAGAAGTTAAGGGAATGGTTTTAGATCTTCGTGACAATCCAGGTGGCTATCTTGAAGGAGCCATCTATCTTGCTTCTGAATTTCTGCCAATGGGAAAGATCGTGGTTCGCCAAGAATCAAAAACAATTACCAATAAAGAGTATAAAGTGATTCGTCAAGGTGAGCTTTTGGAGATTCCTTTGGTGGTTTTGGTCAATAAAGGCTCGGCCTCTGCCTCAGAAATTTTAGCAGGTGCCCTGCGCGATCATAAAAGAGCAAAACTTATTGGTGAAAAAACCTTTGGTAAAGGCTCAGTCCAAGAGGCTTTGGATTTAAAAGAAGGCGCCGGTCTTCATGTAACGGTGGCCAAATGGATTTTGCCTAATGGCGATTGGATTAATAGTAAAGGAATTGACCCGGAAATCAAAGTAGAAAATCAGGTAAAAGAAGGTAACACGCCTACTCGAAGCGATGATAAACAACTTGATAAAGCGATTGAAATTTTGTTAAAATAAATTTTATGAAACGCTTAATTATTCTTTTGGCTTTTTTAATCTTTCTTTTGGCTATTGGTCAAAAAACTCAACTGTTAACTCTTCCCAATTTTTCTCAATTTTTACCAAAAAAAGAAATTAGTTCTCCCAACCCTCCAAAAACCAATGAAAAGCAGGTGGTAGTCTTTGAAGAGTCGGTTATCACTTCAGTGGTTGAAAAAAGTTTGCCGGCCGTTGTCACCATTGGTATTAAAAAAACCACTGTTTCTGGGGGTTTTTTTGAAATTGATCCATTTAATCCTTTTTCTCCTTTCCGCCGGATTCCCGGTCAAAAGAAAAAAGTCGAGAAAAACATTGGTAGCGGTTTTGTCATCGACTCAAACGGGCTAATTATTACCAATAAACACGTAGTTTCTGATACCGAAGCTTCTTATCAGGTATTAACTTATGATAAAAAAAAGTATAATGTGGAAAAAATTTATCGCGACCCATTAAATGACCTAGCAATTTTAAAAATTAACGCCTCTAATCTTAAAACATTAACTTTAGGTGATTCTAATAATCTAAAATTAGGACAATTAGTGATTGCAATTGGAACACCACTGGGTGAATTTACCAATACCGTAACCTCGGGAATTATTTCTGGTTTAGGACGCGGAATTACCGCTGGTTCTCCTTTTGAAGGATATGTAGAAAAACTTGACAATGTAATTCAAACCGATGCGGCCATCAATCCTGGCAATTCTGGTGGTCCTCTTTTAAATAGTCGAGGTGAAGTCATTGGCGTCAATACCGCTATTTCCCAAGAAGGCCAAAATATTGGCTTTGCCATCCCTTCCAATGTGGTAAAGTCCCTTTTGGAAAAGTTTCAAAAACAAGGAGGCAATTTTGAAAGACCGTTTTTGGGTGTTCGCTATCAAATGATTGATCGGCAAACCGCTTTATTAAATGATGTGGTTGAGGGAGCTTATGTAGTTGAGGTAGTGGAAAACTCGCCGGCGGAAAAAGCCGGGATTGAAGTTGAAGATATTATTATTGAGTTTGCCGGAAAAAAAGTAAAAGGCGAAAAAGAAAATTCTTTGGCCAATTTAATTTTGGAAAAAAAAGTAGGGGAAACGGTTACCTTAAAAATCTGGCGAAATGGTGAGATAAAAACTTTAATGGTCACTTTGGGTAGTGCGGAATAAAAATCTACATTCGATAAAAATAGGTAGGAAATGGTTTCTCATCAATCTTTTTAAAAAGCTTTTTCTCCCAACCTAAAATCGCAAATCCATGGGAGACAACGACCGCTTTTTTGGGCATTTCTTCTTCTAACTTTTTTTGCAATTTTTTGATAATCTCAGGCAAAAGAAAAAGATAAACATAGTCAACATTTTTATAAGAAAGATCTAAAATATTTTTTCTTTCAATAACAACGTTTTTTAAACCTTCTTTTTTTGCCAAAAACCTCGCCCAAAAACAAAGAAGGGGGTTGACATCAAAACCAAAACCCAAAACCCCAAAGTCTTTAACCGCTTTTCTTACCATTCTCCCATCACCACAGCCAAGCTCAAAAAAGACTTTTCCTTTTTTTGGTTGAAGCTCTTTTAAAATCAAATTTACCTGTTTATCTTTGGTTGGCACATAGGGAGAACCCATTAAAGAAGAGTAAAGAAGAGAAATCAAATAAAAAGACAAAAAAAATAAAAAGATTAAAATGAAAAAAACTAAAGAAAGATATAAAAAGTAAAAAATCATTATATAATTATAATACCAAAGCGCCCATAGCTCAATTGGACAGAGCGAATGGCTTCGGACCATTAGGTTGGGGGTTCGAGTCCCTCTGGGCGCAGGGTCCGTAGCTCAACTGGTAGAGCAGCGCCCTCTTAAGGCGTCGGTTGGGAGTTCGAGTCTCCCCGGACTCACTATTTTTATTATCTAAAAAAAGCGGTAGCAAAAAGTTTAAAAGGAAGACTTTATTTTATTTTAAATATCTTCTGTATTTTCCAAAACAAAGCCTTGGACCAAAACCTTTTGGATGAAGTTCTTCGATTGTTGAAATCATTGCTTTTTTCTTATCGGAATCAGAGACTAAAATTTCAAAATTAGTTTTATAAAGTTCAGCAAACTCCCAAAGTATCTGTCGACATATGCCACAAGGACCAGAGTGAATTTTTACTTTAAAATGGTCGCTTTTGGAAATAATTACTATCTTTTTAATACCATATTCACCGCAACTTACCATCGATGACAAAGCCGCTCTTTCAGCACAAATTCCACCATAGGCACAGGTATTGATATTTACTCCTTTATAAATATTTCCTTTAGTGGTTAAGATAGCACAAGAAACATAAAATTGAGAATAAGGATCATAGGCGTTTTGAATTATTTTTTCCGCTTCTTTAATAAGATTTTGATCTTCTTTTGATAGTTTTTTAAAAGGAAGAATTTTCATAATTATTAAAATTCTCTTCTAATAGGTCTTCTTTTTCTTTGAACCTTTGGATCACCTTTTAATTCTAATGGCTTAAAAACAATATCTAAATTTTCTCCAAATACAATTTGTAATAATTCTCTTAAATGTCCAAAAGAAATTCTTTGTTTTTCTGAATCATCGAATAAAGAAGGTTCATTTAATCTTACCTCAAACTTATTAATCCCCGTCTGAATTATTTCAAATTCCTGAATATTAATTCCTACATCAAACATCCACCTATAGGTAATATCTAAAACCGTACCGGCAGGGACAACGGCTCCGTCTTCTTTGATAAAAGCGTCATTTTGTCTACCCTCGACTTTTTGAATTTGGCGCCAATTTATTGAACACTTATTTTGTTCCCCGACAGAAACATAATCACCTTGAACATATCTTATAAAAGGCATCGCTGTATTAAGAAGATTTGTACCAATTACTAATCCTGTTCCCTCTTGAATAGGTTTTAAGGTTTGTGGATCAACCACATCTACTCTAACTGGTATCTTCACAAAGATGATAATGACCACAAGGTAATTCTAATGCAATTCTTGTTAACTCTTCTGAACTATATTCATCTAAAACAGGTGCTCTTAATCTTTGAGTCATTTGTTTTCTTTCTTCCAAAGATGACATTTCTGAGTGAACTACAGCTAAAATAAGTTTATTTTTTACTTCTTCTGAAAGAAATGGAATTAAAGCTTGAAGATTAGTAGGATACAAAGATAAAATATCTGGTTTAACTTCCTCTAAAATTTTAGCAATTTCTTTTGGATCAATTAAACTACTTATAAAAATATTTTGATAGTCTCCATTACCCAACGAATCAACCCACCAAGGTACAGTATATACGTGGGCTATTACGTGTTCCTTGCTGTATTGCCCCCCCGTCTGCAACCAAAATTGTCTGACACCTTGTAAAGTGTCAGTAATAATTGCTTCTGGATCGATATATATTCTTAATGTTTTTCCGGATGAACCACTAGATCTTGTTGGAAATAAATCTGCTACTTGATATTTTGGATTTAAACAATAATCAGGAAATGAAGCGATTAATTCATCTTTAGTAATTACCGGTAATTGATGGTAATCATCCCAACTTCTAAAGTCTTCTGGGTGGAAACCGACTTTTTCATATTTTTCTCTATAAACTGGTATTTTGTAGGCTAAAAATAAAAGTTGTTTGATTCTTTCAAATTGTCTTCTTTCTATTTCTTCGGGTGATAAGAAAGGCTCTTGAAATAATTGTGATAAAACGATTTCGTTATAAGATAAGGATAGTCTCTTTCTGAATGCGGGTGAAGTCTTGTGCATTTGGGGCAATCTTTGTGTTTCCCAATATTCAACTATTCTTTGATTGGGATTTTCAGAAGTTATTGATGACATATAAATAATTATAATACATTTTCTTCAGAAAATCAAATTTAAAAGTTCTGAAAAAACCAAAAAATATCAACAAAATCAGCAAAAGACCTAACGATTTTATCCAAGTTCGAGTTCGAAAGAAGACAACGGATATTCACAACAACACCAAACATCTAACATCTAACTTCTAACATCTAGCACCTAACATCTAAAACCAAATATATAACATCTAACACTTTAACAAAGTGTAACGTGTAACGTGAAACGTGTAACGTAAAACGTTAAATATTAACAACGTTTACACAACGTTTACACTACTTTTTACACTTGAAATTAACACCTTTGATAATTCTAACACCTTAAGGTATTACAGATTCGTCACCTCGGGATATTTTTTATTTCTATAGATATTTCTATAGAAACACGCCATGGCGTGTCTCTACCTAAAATTAACCCAATCTTCCAATCTCCATTAATCTCTACTTATCTCAATTTATCTCTATATATCTCCATCAATCTCTATTACTTCTTCCTCCTTTGGTTTCCTGGTCAAAATAATTTTGGCAAGTTTATCTTCAATTTTTTCTCGTAAAATTCTTTCTAGATTGCGAGCGCCAAATTTTTCATTATAATTTTCTTCAACAATTTTTTTCAAGAAGTTTTCATCAATTATAATCTTAACTTGATAAAGTTGATAAAGATCTTGTTTTATTTTTTCCACCATTTTTTTAGCCAAGTCTAAGATTGATTGATTAGTGAGTGGTTTAAAAACTACAACTCCATCAAAACGATTAAGAAATTCTGGGGAAAAGAGCTGACGGTTAATTAATTCATCAATAAAATTTGTAGAGGAGGCATAAGAATATAAAAGATTAGCGCCAGCGTTTGAGGTAGCAATAATCACCAAATTTTTACCATCAACTCGTTTACCAAAACCATCGGTAAAATAGCCTTCATCCAAAAGGGTTAAAAAAATATTGATTAAATCTCTATTTGCCTTTTCTAGTTCATCAAGGAGCAAAACCCCATAAGGTTTTTCCCGAATAGCTTTGGTTAAAAGACCGGGATTGCCAGTTTCTATTGAGCCAATAAGGTTTTTGATGTCTTCTTTTGTTTGATACAAAGACATATCAAAACGCAAAAGATAGTTTTCTGACCCAAAAAAAAGTTTAGCAATAGCTTTAGCAGTTTCTGTCTTCCCCACTCCAGTTGGGCCTAAAAATAAAAATGAGGCTAATGGTTTTTTTCTTTTACCCAAAAGCAAAAATGAACGGCGAAGGGCTTGAGCTAATTGATCGATTGCCTCTTCTTGTTGGATAATTTGATAAGAAAGTGTTTTTTCTAAATTTAAAAGTTTTTCCGATAAAGCGGGAGTGATTGAGGTTGGAATATGAGTTTTTTCCTCAAGAACTTGGTCTATTGTTTCTGGTAAAACAACTGTCCATTGTTTTTCTAAGAGACCAAATTTTTTTCTTTGAAAAACGGCGGCTAAATCTAAAAGATCAATGGCTTTTTCAGGAAAAGGAATATCGGTAATATAAAAATTGGCTTTGTTTATTGCATTTTTTATTGTTTCATAAGGAAAAAAAGCTTGATGGCGAGTTTCTAAGATTTCAAAGTTTTCTAAAATAATTTTTTCCGCTTCCTCAATTGATACTTCATAAACATCAACTTTTTCAAAAAGGCGATTGATTTTTTCATTGGGATAGATAAATTTTTGATAAGGAAACGGTTCGGTAATACCGATAAATTGAATGGCATCAGTTTTAGCAAACTTTTCAATGGTGGTGGTGAGATCAACTCTTCCTTCAAAAGGAAAAAGGTAGCGATCAATGTTGTCAATTAGCAAAATCACATTTTTGGCTTCGGCTGCTTCTTGTAAAAGTTCTTCGAAAAAATTTTCCCGTTTTTTTTCATCAGTAAATTCTGAAAGAATTTTTTCCATATTGACTTTTAATATTCTTTTGTAAGCCAAAGCGGGACCAACTTTTCCTTCATAGATTTTTTTGGCTAAGGCATCAACGATGGTGTGTTTTCCCACCCCTTCTTCACCAACAATTATTACGTTGGCAAAGTTGCTTTTGGAAAGAATCCGTTCAATTTGGTCAATTTCTTTTTGTCGATCAACAATTGATAGCCGATAATTTAAGTAAGAAGAATCACAAAGACTTAGTGAGTAATGGTCTAAATTTGGTGTGTAACCAAAGGTCCAATCACGGGCTAAAGGTGGGTAAGAAAAAAGATTATTAAGCTCCCACCAGCGTTTTTTTTGAAAATGTTTTTGGTAAAAATCTTCAAACCAAGCCTCAACTAAGGATTTATTTTTTTCATCCAATAGATGGGTTTTTAAAAATTTTTCTTTTAATTTTTGTTTTTTTGTCTCCTCTTTTTCCTCAAAAGGAAAGATAATAATTTTAAAAGGCAAATAAAAAATAAAGAAGAAAATAATTATAAAAGGCAAAATAACGATGTAGGCAACTGTAAGAAAAAAATAAAAAAGAAGAAGTGATGTGCGGGCAAAAAAACCGATTCCACGGGAAATCAGGTTGAAAAATAATCGATTGGCCCATTCTTCAAAAGAAAAACCCACCCCCTGTTTTTTTGCTACCAAATTTTTCCAAGGAGAAAATAAGGTTTTTAAAAGATGTTTGACTGAAAAAAAATAAGGAAAGAAAATAAAAAGATTGATAAGAGCGGTAAAAAAGTTGGAAATTTCTTCTTTTATTTTAGGCATATAATAATAATACAATAAATCTTAGGGAAAGTGTAAAGGTTGTGTAAAAGTTAAACAATGATAAAAATGATGCTAATAAATGCCGTGTAAAAATAGTGTAAAAAGTAGTGTAAACATTGTGTGTTGTTAATATTTAACGTTTTACGTTACACGTTCCACGTTACACTTTGTAAAATTGTTAGATGTTAGAAGTTTGGTGTTTGGTGATTTTTTACCTCTTGACAAATGAAAAAAAATCGTTAATCTTTTATTTTAAAAGGTTATGGAAAAAGCTGAGAATTCTGATAAACCTCCGGAAGGGAGGTTGATGCCTTTAACCTTTTATCTTCCAAAAACTTCGGCCAATAAAGAAATTTATCAAAATGGTCTTTCTAAAATCATTGACCGATTGGTGGTTAAGACGGAAACCGATATTGAAAAATGTTGGCAACTTTGGGAAAAATTTTCTCCCAAAAAATCTCTTTTTCAACTTTGGGACTTTCGTTATAGTTGGTATCAAGGATGGGGGTTTCAACCTTATTTTTATACCATTTATTTGGGTAAAAAACCAGTAGCCGTTTTACCCTTATGGTTTAATGAAATTGATAAAAAATACGAATGGTTTGGTGGATATTGGCCTGAAGACAATTGTTTTTTTGTTTCTGATACCGATTTTATCTTACCCCTTTTGAAGATTGCCCCAAAACCAATTTTATTAAATGCGATTGAGGAAAGTGACAGTCTTTTGCCCTTTAAAGACATATATTTTACTACCGATACCCCAAAATATATAATTAATGCTTCTTCTTATAAAACAGTTGAAGAATATTTGATGACATTAAAAAAGAAAAATCGTCATCATTTAAGATATTATAAGAGTCATTTTTCTCAAATAGTGACAAAAATTGAGTTTATTGAAGGTGATGAAAGTAAAAATCTTCGCACTTTTTTAAAGCTGTCTATCTTTGATTATGAAAGGAAAGAAGAAGATAGTTTTTCTGAATATCGAAAAAAACAAAGACTTAAGACCTTTGAGATGATTTATAAAAATCAAGGAATTTACAAAATTGTTTCTTTGTATATTTGGGTGGGTGATTATTTGGCTGCTTACGATATTTTAGGGATTTATAAGAATAATCTTTATCTTTTAACTGGAGCGGCTGATCTTCAACGTTTTCCTGGGCTTGGTGTTTATATCACAGCCATTGAACTTAAAAAAGCGTGGGAATGGGGAGTTTCTTTGATTGACTGCATGCAAGAAGACTACAACTGGAAGCATAAATACTTTACCCCAAAAACTCTTCTTCGTTTTGAAAAATCATAAAAAAAAATGTGCGCGCTGATGGAGTCGAACCATCGGTCTTCGTCTTATCAGGACGACGTTTTGCCGTTAAACTAAGCGCGCATTTAATATATGGTATATTTTATAATAATTTTGTTATAATTTTCAATATGATTTATTTTTCGCAAATTTTGAAAAAAAAAGTTTTTACTCAAGATGGAATAAAAGTTGGTTATCTTGATGATTTAGTTTTTTTAAACAAAGAAACGCCAATTGTGACTAAACTTTTAATAGAAACAAAATATAAAAAGATTCTTGTTCCGATTGATTTTTTGGTAAAAATTAATAAAGAAATTTACATTAAAAAAAACTACGAAGAAACTTCTCTTTCAGATGACGAACTTTATATTCTTCGCAATCTTTTAGATAAACAAATTATTGATATTAAAGGAAGTAAAATAGTTCGCGTCAATGATGTAGTTTTACAAAAAGAAAAAAATGATTGGTATGTTTTGGGAGTAGATGTTGGAGTTTTGGGGATTTTACGTCGCTTGGGTTTATCAAACTTGGGAGAAAAAATTTTGGGGATTTTAAGGTTACGTCTTTCTTCGCAGTTTTTATCGTGGGCGGAAATTCAGCCGTTGGAGTTGGCTCGCGGTGAAGTCCGACTGAAAAAAGAGGAAAAAAAACTTTTAAAATTAAAACCCGAAGATTTAGCTGATTATTTAGAGCAAACAAGCTTGGCCAACATTCAAAAAGTTCTTCGTTTACTTGATAAAAAGATGTTAGCAAAAGTGATTGCTGATTTGAATATTAATTATCAGGTGGGTTTATTTCAGCGGATGTTGCCAAAAAAAGCAGCGTCGATTTTGGAACTTTTGGATTCGGATGAGGTGGTTGATATTTTGCTTTTTCTTTCTAAAAAAAGAAGAGAAGCAATATTAAGTTTTTTACCTAAAGAAAAACAAAAAGAAGTCAGTTATCTTTTAAGTGTCCATGAAAGTGGTAAGATTGGTGATTATCTTAGTTTGGAATATTTAGCCGTTTCTCCGTCAAAAACTGTTTTGGAGGTGAAAAATCTTATCAAAAAAGAAACAGCGGATTTTTATTTTCTTCCCTACATTTATGTTTTGAATGAAAAAAAACAGTTGATTGGAGTTTTTAGTCTTCATGAACTTTTGCTTCAAGATGATGCTAGTTTTGTTTATAAGTTTATGAATCAAAATTTGATTACGGTTTATTTAACAACACCGATAAATCTTGCTTTGCGGAAAATGATAAAATATAAAATCTCAGCCTTGCCGGTAATTGATAAGGAAAAAAGACTTTTGGGGATTATTACTTTTGATGATTTATCAGAAAAGCTTTATGAGAAAATTTTTAGATAAATTAAAATGGCGATTGTTGGTTTTTCTTTCGGTTTTAGGACCGGGGATTGTGACGGCGGTTGCTGATAATGATGCTGGTAGGGTGGCAACATATACCGTGGCGGCGGCGATGTATGGGATGGCCTCACAATTTTTGGTGATTCCCGAAACTCTAATTTTGGCCGTAACCCAAGAGATTAGTGCCCGAATTGCCATGGTAACAAAAAAGGGTTTGGGCGATTTGATAAGAGAAAGATATGGGGTTGGGCTTTCTCTGTTGATTTTTGTTTTATATTTTATCACCAATCAAGGAGTAGTAATTCAAAATGTTTCTGGGTTAAAGGTTGCTTTTCAGCTTTTTAATGTCAATTGGCAATTGTTTTTGATTTTAACTTGTTTGCTTTTGATTTTTTTTGTAATTTTTTTTGACTATAAAAAACTCCAACGGCTTTTTTTAATAATGATTATATTTTACCTTTCTTATATTTTCTCAGCCATTTTAGCTAAACCTAACTGGGTCGAGGCAGCAAGAGAAAGTTTTATTTGGCCAACTAAAGTTAATGTTTTTGATTTAACTTTTTGGTTTTCTCGAATTGCGGTTTTGGGGACAACAATTACTGCTTGGGGTCAGTTTTTTGTTCACAGTTACATCGTTGATAAAAAATTAGATGTTCGCCATTTAAAATATGAGAGATTAGAGATTTTTATTGGCGCATTTTTGACTAGCTTTTTTTCCTGGATGATGGTGGTGGCAGTTACTTACACTCTTTTTGTTCATGGAATAAAGGTTACCGATGGATACACCGCTGCTTTAGCGATAAAACCTTTTGCAGGAGAAGTGGCTTTCTTGTTTTTTGCGATCGGTCTTTTTGGTGCCTCAATTTTGGGATTAACGATTGTTCCTCTTGCCACGGCTTATGTTTTTTCGGAAATTTTTGGCTATAAAGGCATTTTAGATGTTTCTTTTTCCAAAGGCAAACTTTTTTATGGTTTTTTTATTATTCAAATTTTAATAGGACTTATTCTTGCCCTTTTTCCTCAAACTTCTATTTTTAAACTGACTTTGTATGTTGACTTTTTAAATGGGGCGATGTTACCAGTTATTTTTTATTTTTTAGTTAAGTTTGCTGAAGATAAAGAGATTATGGGTAAATATGTGATTTCGGGATTTTATCGATTTTTAGTGCGTGGGTCAGCGGTTGTGATTTCAATTTTGGTGATTTTAACTTTTTTTGGTAAAATATTAAAATTGATTTAAAAATTATTAAAGATTTATGAAAAAACTAATTGTTGTTTCTGATTGGGTGGATGATAGTTTAACTTGTGCGGAGTTTTCTTCGGCGGTTTTGGGATTTTTGAGTGAGTCAAAAAATGCCCAAATTACTTTTGTCTCCTCCACCCCCTCAACCATCCATACTTCTTTTTTAATTAATCAAATTGTTGAAGTTGAAGAAAGGTTTGGTCGGCCTTTGGAAACGGTGATTTTTCAAAATACCGATCCTCGTCTTCAATCGAAAACTAAAGTAGAAAAAGCCCAAGGAGCAAAGTTTTTAGTGATTCGTCTAAAGTCTGGTCTTTATCTTTGTGGCCCCAATGCTGGTTATGATTTTTCAATGGTAAAAGAAAGAATTGATGAAGTTTTTGAATACAAAGATTTTGATAAAGGCAGTCAGTTTCGCTCACGCGATTTGTATTCTCGAGTTTGTGCTCATTTAATGGATGCGATGGAAGATGAGTTAGATTTGGAAGAGGTTTTAGTTGATGTTATCCCCGATTTAAAAGGTTTTTACATTGGTCATATTGATAATTTTGGTAATATTAAAACAACAATTACCCATGAAGACTTAAAAGGAAAAGTAGAATATGGCGGATATATAAAGATAAAAATTGGGAAGGTGATAAAAAAAGTACGATATGTTGATAATTTATTTGGCGGAGAAGTGGGAGAATTGGTAATTTATCCAGGATCGTCGGGAAAAAAAGACAATCCATATTTGGAAATTTCGGTTTGGCGTCATTTTGATGAGGAAAAACCAACCACCGGAAAAGATGAATTTTTAAATCCCAAAGTTGGTGAAAAAATCGAGCTTCTTTTTTAATGACCCTCCAAAAAATGAAACATTCAACATTCAACGTTAAACGTGATAAAGATACGAATGATGCGAATAAATATGCGAATGATGCGAATTATGCGAATATGAAAGAGAGATAAATAGAGATAAATGGAGATAGGTAAAGATAGTTAGAAATAGGTAGAGATTAATGGAGATTGGGAGAGTGGAAATTAGTGTAAAAAGTAGTGTAAACATTGTGTAAACGTTGTTAATATTTAACGTTTTACGTTACACGTTTCACGTTACACGTTACACTTTGTTAAAGTGTTATATGTTATATATTTGGTGTTAGATGTTAGAAGTTAGAAGTTTGGTGTTAGATGTGAGATTATTTTAATCTCTAGTTATCTGTTTAATCTGATACTCTTTAATTTTTTGTGATAAAAGAGGAAATTGAGAAAGTTGATAGTGGTTAACAAAATAATTAACCGCGTTTTTTGTTTTAGAGATAAGTTCATAATCGGTAAAAGAAGCTACTTTTAAATTAATAAAGCCATGTTGTTTTTCCCCATAAATTTCTCCTGGTCCTCTTGTTTGAAGATCGTACTCTGCCAGTTTTATCCCAAGATTAGTTTTTGAGAAAAATGTCAACCTTTTTATCACCTCAGGGGTGTTACTGGTAGTAAAAAGAAAACAGTAAGACTGTTTGTTGGAACGGCCGACTCGGCCCCTAAGTTGATGAAGCTGAGCCAAACCAAAACGTTCGGCGGCTTCAATGACCATAATTGTTGCTTGAGGAATATCAATACCAACCTCAACCACAGGTGTGGTGACTAAAATTTTTATCTTATCGTTTCGAAAATCCAAAAGAACCTTATTTTTTTCTTCATTTTTTAATTTGCCATGAAGCAGTCCCAATTTAAACTCCGAAAAAATTTTTTTAAGATTTTCAAATTCTTTTTTGGCGGCTTTTACTGATTTCATGGTTTCAACTTCTGACTCATCAATTAAAGGGCAAACGATAAAGACTGAGGCATTTTCGTTTTTAATTTTTTCTTTTATCCATTGATAAGCTTTTTCTCTTTTTTCCTGAGGAACAAGATAGGTTTTAACAGGAAGTCTTCCTTTTGGCATCTCATCAAGATAAGAAATGTCTAGTTCCCCATACAAAACTAAGGCAACGGTTCGAGGAATTGGGGTAGCCGTCATCGTTAAAAGATGAGGGTTTAATCCTTTTTCTTTCAATAAAGCTCTTTGGCGGACTCCAAATCGATGTTGTTCATCAATAATAACCAAACCTACTCGGGAAAATTTTAACTTCTCATTTAAAAGAGCATGAGTACCAACAATGATGTCAAAATCAAAGACCACCTCGTTGTCTTTTCTTTTTTTATTTATCTTTTCTGTTCTTGTTTGAAGACCAATTCTTAGTGGATAATTTTTAAAAAGAGAAGAAAGCGTTTGAAAATGTTGTTTGACTAAGATCTCAGTTGGTGCCATAAAAAGAGATTGAAAACCATTGAGATAGGCTAAATAACACGAACAAGCCGCCACCACCGTTTTTCCCGAGCCAACATCGCCTTGTAAAAATCGGTTCATTGGTTTTTCTTTTCCCAAATCATTTAAAATTTCTTTTATCACCCGTTTTTGAGCCCCTGTTAATTGAAAAGGAAGATTTTTTATAAAATCCAAAAAACGAGTAAGGTATTTACCTGAAACTAAAAATCGATGAGCCACTTTTTCTTTTTCCCACTCTTTTTTAACCAAGAATGCTGAAAGTTGTATCACAAAAAGCTCATTAAACGTCAAACGTTTTTTTGATTTTTCAGCCAAATCCCTGTTTTTTGGGAAATGAATGTTTTGGTAAGATAAATATTCTGAAAGAAGATTATTATAAGAAATAATTTCTTTGGGAAAAATTTCTAAAATTTCGTTTTCACTAAGTTGCGAAAGAAGCCAAAAAATTTTTTCGCGAATTACCCTGGATGATAAACCTTTTTTTTCTGGATAAATTGGGACTAATCTTCCGGTGTGAATATTTGTCTCAACTTCCCATTCAAAAGGGGTCATAATAATTTTTTTTCCAAATTCGTTAACTTCGCCGGCAAAAGAAACTTCTTTTTCAAAAGGAATAACCTTTAAAAGATAAGTTTGATTATAAAAAACAATCTCTATTTTTCCTGTTCCATCATAAAGAAGAAACTTTTGTAGTCTTAAACCTTTTTTAGTTCTTTCTTCCTTTTTATCAATAATTTTTCCCTTAAGAGTTAGTTTTTCTCCTGGTTGAGCTTTTTCTATGGAAGAGATTAATGAGTAGTTTTCATAGCGAGAAGGGAAATAATTTAAAAGATCAAAAAAAGTTTTGATACCAATTTTTTTAAAACGCTTAATCGTTGTTTGACTGGTTGATGGCAGTTTATCAATTGGTTGTTCAAGAATCATAAAGTTTTTTATTTTAACAGTAAAAACGGTGCCAAAGATGATAAAATCAAAATCAAAGAAGAAATAAAGATTAAAATCTTAAGCCAACTTTCTTTTTTAATTCTTTTGATTTTTAAAAAAAATTTTGGATATTTCATTTTATAGCACTCTACCTTGATTTTATAACTTTTTATTATATACCCACCGAAGCCCCACCAATTATTATAGGCGGGGCGAATGCTATAAAATATTATAGCAAAGTGATATAATAAATTTTATGATTAATCGAAAAGAACGAATTCAAAGAGCCTATTTTTGGCAACGGTTACTTCTTAAAGCTTTGCTTTTTTTGGTAGTTTCTTTTATTTTTTTATTCATCGTTTCTTTAGGTTTATTTGCCTGGTATAGCAAAGATTTACCTTCACCTAAAAAACTTGCCACCAACACCGGCTATTCAACTGTTTTTTATGATCGTGATGGAAAAATTTTGTATGAGATGTACAAAGACAAAAATCGGATTCCGGTTTCTTTAAAAGAAGTCTCTGATTATTTAAAAAAAGCAACCATTGCCATTGAAGATAAAAATTTTTATAAACATCAAGGAATTTCTCAGACCGGAATTCTTCGAGCGTTGGTTAATATTATCTTAAAAGGACGTTTAGAAGGAGGTTCAACGATTACTCAGCAGTTAATTAAAAATGTTCTTTTGACCAAAGAAAGAACTCTTTCTCGAAAAATAAAAGAGATAATTTTAGCGATAGAAGTGGAAAGACGGTATAAAAAAGATGAGATTTTGGAGATGTATTTAAACGAAGCTCCCTATGGTGGTAGTTTTTGGGGGGTGGCTTCGGCTTCAATGGGGTATTTTGGTAAACAACCGAAGGATTTAAATCTAGTTGAGTCAGCGATTTTAGCCGGACTACCTCAAAGTCCAACTTATTACTCACCCTTTATTGGTAAGAATGATGCTTGGAGGAGTCGCGCCAAACAAGTGCTTAGACGCATGCGTGAGGATGGTTATATTAGCAAAAAAGAGGAAGAAAAAGCTTTAAAAGATTTGGAAAAAATAACTTTTAAACAGCCAAAAATTACCATTTTCGCTCCCCACTTTGTTTTTTATGTTAAAGATTTAGTTGAGAAAGAGTTTGGACCAAAAATTTTAGAAACCGGTGTGAAAATAAAAACTACTCTTTCTTTATCTATCCAAAATGAAGCAGAAAAGATCGTCAAACAAGAGATTGAAAAACTTAAAAATTACAATGTCAAAAATGCGGCGGTTGTTGTTTTAGATGCGAAAACCGGTGAGATTTTGGCAATGGTGGGTTCATATGATTTTAACGATCCTTCCTTTGGTAAGTTTAATGTCGCCACCCAAGGACTGCGTCAACCCGGCTCAACCCTAAAACCAATCACCTATGCTTTGGCTTTTGAAAAAGGCTATACTCCAGCAAGCGTCTTAATGGATGTAAAAACCGTTTTTCCCAATCAAGGAGGAAAGGACTATATTCCTCAAAACTATGATGGAAAGTTTCGCGGGCCAGTGCAACTGAGGTTTGCTTTAGGCAACTCAATTAATATTCCTGCGGTTAAGCTTTTGGCAATTGTTGGTTTAAAGTCTTTTTTACAAAAAGCCTATGAGATGGGACTTTCTAACTTCGCTCCTAATTTAGAAAATCTTTCCCGTTTTGGCTTATCTATCACTTTAGGTGGTGGGGAAACTAATCTTTTAGAGTTAACTTCTGCTTTTTCTGTTTTTGCCACAGGAGGTGTTAAAAAAGAAACGCTATCGATTTTGGAGATTAAAGATTTTAAAGGAAAAACAATTTTTAAAGAAAAACCTAAAAAAGAAAAAAGAGTCCTTTCAGAAGAAGTTTCTTTTTTGATTTCTCATATTTTGTCGGATAACAACGCCAGGATTGAAGTTTTTGGTCCAAATTCATTTTTAAAAATTCCAGGAAAGACAGTAGCGGTAAAAACTGGTACTTCTGATGATAAAAGAGACAATTGGGCCGTTGGCTTTACTAAATCAATCGCTGTCGGTGTTTGGGTGGGTAATAATGATAATTCACCCATGAGTCCAAAAATTGCTTCAGGAATAACTGGTGCCTCCCCAATTTGGTATTATCTTATGAAAAAAATTTTGGAAAAGTATCCTGATGGGATAATCGAGAAGCCAGAAAAAGTTAAGGCTTTACAAATTGATGCCTTTTTGGGAGGACTTCCCAAAGAAGGTTTTCCGGTAAGATCAGAGTACTTTATTGAAGGAACGGAACCAAAAGAAATTTCTCCATTTTATAAACGAGTCGGTGATAAGGATTATGTGATCATCAAAGAAACTGACCCGGTCTCAACTGATGGTGTTAATCGTTGGCAGCAAGGAATTGATGACTGGGTAAAATCGCAAAGTGATGAAAAGTACCATCCACCAGAAATCACCGAAAAAGCAACTCCGGAGCCAACCAAACAAGAAAATCAACCTACCAATACTCCACAGCCTACTTTTTCACCAACGTTATCGCCTATTTTAGAACCATCTCCAACACCGATCTTAACCCCCACCGAGGTTCCTTCACCAACATAAAGCAAAAATTAACCGAAATTTAACTAATTGCTAATTGACAAAAATTTCATTCTTTACCCTCAAAATCATAGGGTGGGCTTAATCAGGAATTTATATAATTCTAATCTCTTTTAAAGGTATGATTATATAGATTCCCGCTTTCGCGAGAATGACAAAAAAAATAATAAAAGTTGCAAAACCTGAGTTAGTGGGGTATACACCACTGTTAGCCAATGTTAGCCGAATTCTTCTGATTTATCTGATTTCAATCTTTCGACTTCGCTTCAGGATAAGCTGATTCTAACTGATTTTAACTGATTGCAACTAATTTTAACTATTTTTACACCACGTTTACACGACTTTTACACAATGTTTATACTATGTTTACACACTATTTACACTTTCTCCAACTCTCTTTTTGCCTCTTCTTCGGTTAGATTTCTGTCTTTTGCCGAATAGTAAAACCGAAGAGTTAATTTATTTTTAAATAACGATATAACCTCAATTTTATCAAGATAAGAAGATTTAAAAGCTTTTTCTTTGATTTTTTGAAAAGTTAAGTCTTTTTTTAGTTCAAATGTTTTGTCAAGTTTGATTGTGGCAAAAGGATTAATGGGCTTAAATTTTGGAAGAAGTTTGGCTTTTTCGATTAACGATAAAAGAGAAATTTCAGTTAAAAAAACATTCTCTTTTTTGATAATTTTGGGAAGAGGAAAAGATTCAATATTTAATTCTAAAAACAAAGCTTCCAAGACCCCTTTTAAATCAAAAAAGTCCGTATTTAAAGCAATTCCCAGTCTATACTCTTCTTTGGGAAGATCATTTTCTTTTGGTAGATAAACTTTGGCAATTTCAAAGAATTTAAGAACTTCTTTTTTGCCCTCATTGTCTTTTATGTTTTTATACAAAGAGGGCAAAAGTGAGATTCTTAGATATTCAATTTCTTTGGAAATTGAGTTTTTAATTTTTAAATGATCTTTTTCCTTTAATCCCCATTCCTCAATCATTTTTTTGTAAATCATTGAATAATTGATTACCTCATTTAGTCCTAAATGTTTTAAAAAGTATTTAATTTTAGAACTTACTTTAAATATCTTTTCAAATTCTTCAGGTTGTAATACTTGGGCGGGCGGGGGAAAATTATTAGGAAGATTGTTGTAACCATAGATTCTGGCCACCTCCTCAACCAGATCTTCGGGGATATTAATGTCATACTTTCTAAAATGAGGGACAAACACTTCGATTTTTTCATCATAAACTTTTGTCTCAAAGCCTAAAGAGTTTAATATTTGAATAATTGTTTTTTTAGGTATCTTTATCCCCATGATTTTTTCAAAAAAATAAAAAGTAGTAACAATCTTCTTTTTTTGATAAGGATGCGGATATATATCGTACAATCTTGAAGCAATTTTGGCTGAGGCATATTGTTTTAATAATAAAACCCCAAAAACTAAAGTCGCCTCTACCCTCTCCTCATCTAGTCCTTTTTCAAAATAGGTGGCGGCTAGCGTTCGAACACCGGTCGTCATCACTGTTTTTCTTATTTTTTGTTTATTGTAGGTTTGGACAAATAAAATTATTCGTTTTGTGTTATTAGAAATACAGGAGTTTAATCCACCCATAATTCCACAAAGATCAATCAGTCGTCCCCTTCCATCTTCAATTACAATATCTTCTCCGGGTAAATTAACTTCTTTTTCATCAAGAGTGATTATTTTTTCTTCTTTTTTTGATTGGCGCATGATCATGGTAGCGCTTTTTCCATCGCTATTGGCAATTTTGTCAAAGTCAAAAATATGGGTTGGTTGACCTAAAGTCAGCATTAAATAATTGGAGATATCAACGACATTGTTGATGATTTTAATACCGGCGGCTTTTAGTCTTTCTTGAATAAAAGAAGGTGAGGGACCAATTTTAACATTATCTAGAATAATCGCTGAAAATCGTGAACAAAGATTGTTTTCTTTTATTGAAATATTTAATTCATAATCGTTTTCTCTTTGTTCTTTAATAATTTTTGAAAACTTATATTCCTCAAAAGGATTAGATTTAAGTTTAGCTTTTTTTCCAAAAAAAGGTAAAATGGCTTCTGCTTCTTTTGCAACACCAAAAGCTGAAGCCGTATCAATTCGATTAGAAATAATTTCAATATCAAAAACATAATCGTCTTTAGCTTTTTCTATTCTTTCAATTGAAGGACCAGCTAAAGAAAGATATTTTTGAATTTCAAAAGGTGAAGCATCAGTTTCTAAAAAATCCAAAAGCCAGTGATAAGTAATTTTGATATTCATAGATTAAAATTGTTCTAAAAATCGAATATCGCCATTATATAAAATTCTAATATCATCAATTTTCATTTCTTCACGCATCATCATACATCGTTCGGGGCCAAAACCAAAGGCCCAACCGGTATAAACTTTTGGATCAATTCCACCCATTTTTAAAACATTTGGGTGAACCATCCCAGCACCTGCCAATTCCAGCCAACCTGATTTACAAACTCGACATTTTTTACCGTTAGCTTCGCCTTTTCCCAAACATATACCACAAGAAACATCGATCTCAAAAGAAGGTTCGGTAAACTGAAAATGAGCAGGCCTTAGTCTTATAGTTCGTTCTTTCCCAAAAAATTCTTTGACAAAATAATCAATGGTTCCTTTTAAATGAGTGATGTTAATATCTTTATCGATACATAAACCCTCAAACTGATGAAACATTGGTGTGTGGGTTGCATCCCAGTTGGGACGATAAGTTTTGGCGATATTAATCATTCTAATGGGAGGTTTTACCCGTTGCATTTCTCGATTTTGACCTGAAGAAGTATGGGGAGAAAGAATCATTTTGCCAAATTTTTGATGTTCTTTTGCTTCAATAAAAAAGGTTTCAAAATCATCACGGGCGGGATGACCTTTGGGCATATTCAAAGCTTCAAAAGAAAAATACTCCCACTCCACTTCCGGATAAGAAACGCGAATAAAACCAATTTTTTGAAAAATATTAACAATTTCTTCAATGACATAAGTTAAAGGATGAAGACTGCCTTTTTGATAGTGTTTTCCCGGCAAAGTTTCATCAAAAAATTCTTCTTTTAGTGTTTTTTTAAGTTCATTTTTTTTGCGGTCGATTAAGGTTTCGATTTCTTTTTTTATTTCATTTATTTTTTGACCTTTTTCTCGTCGTTTTTCTTTTGGTAAAGTTTTTATTTCTTCAAAAAGTTTATTGATTATCCCTTTTCGTCCTAAATATTTAATCCGTAAATTTTCAAGAATAACTTCTGAGGTTGCTTTTTCTATTTCTTCTTTGTAGTTTAAATTTTCCATATTTAAAAATTATAAACATCGAAGTTGCCTTTTTAAATTTTATCGATTACTTGACTTTTTCTACGATTTTGGCAAATATTTTTGGATAGTGAACGGCAATCTGGCTTAAAATTTTTCTATCAATTTCCACTTTTTTTTCTTTTAACCTCTTTATAAATTGGGAATATTTTAGACCCAATTGTCTAACGGCCGCATTTAATCGAGTAATCCACAAACGACGCATTTCTCTTTTCTTTCTTTTTCTTCCAAAAAAAGCATATTCCCCTGCATGTAAAACTGCTTCTTTGGCTTTTTTAAACTGTTTATGGCGCGTCATCCAATAGCCCTTGGCCAGTTTTAAAACTTTGCGGTGCTTTTTTTTGGTTAAAATTCCTGATTTAACTCGAACCATATAATATCACTAAACTTTAAACTTCTAACACTAAACATCTTAAAAAAGTGTAACGTAGAACGTGAAACGTGTAACGTTAAATATTAATAACGTTTACACAATGTTTACCAAGTCAGACTTGGTTTACACTACTTTTTACACCATTTTGACACTATTTTTAACACAATGTTTATTTCCTCCCCAACATTTTTAACACTTTATTCTTATATTCCCCCAAAAGTTCTTTTAATTTTTTCTTTCTTCTAAGCCATCTTTTGCTTTTTTTTGAAAGAAGATGGCGAAATCCTTGTTGACGATACAATACTTTTCCGGTTTTTGTCACTTTAAATCTTTTTGCCGCTGATTTTTTTGTTTTTTGTTTTTGTTTCATAGTTTTTTTCTTGAAACTACCGCTCTTATAACTCGACCTTCAAGCTTGGCCGGTTTTGTGATATTTACCTCCCCTAAACCCAAAATAAAACGATTAATCAAATCAAAAGCCATGTTTTGTTTAGTAATTTCTCTTCCTTTTAGATTAAGACTTAACCGCAACTGATGGCCTTCTTCTAAAAACTCTTTTCCTTTATTAATTAACCTTTCTAAATCGGCTGGTCCGATGAACAAAGAAAGTTTTATATCTTTAACCACTCCTTTTTTTACTCCTTTTTTCGCTTCTTTTTCTTTTTTTTCCTTTTGATACAAAAATTTATTAAAATCAACAATTCGGGCTACCGGTGGATTAGCATTTGGGGCAATTAAAACTAAATCTAATTCTTTGTCTTTGGCTAATTTTAAAGCTTCTTCTTTTGTTAAAACCCCAATTTGATTATTACTTTCATCAATTACCCGCAATTTTTGGGCAAAAATCTTTTCATTAATAAAAAAAAATGTTTTACTTTTTTGATTTTTTTTATGAAAAGTTCCCAATTTTTTCTTTTAAATCAGAAATAAACTCAATAACATCAACCAACCCCAAATCTTTTCCCTCTCGGGTTCTAACTTTAGCCATATATTTTTTTTCTTCTTTGAAAATCTTTTCTTCTCTTTCTCCTATTATAACCATATAAGGCACTTTTTGCAAGGTAAAATAACGAATTTTTTTGGCTAAAGTTTCATTTTTAAGATTAGTCTCAACGCGAATGTTTTCATTTTTAAAAAGTTTTTCTATTGCTAAAGCTAAAGATGAGTATTTATCAGAAATGGGTAAGATCGCAACTTGGGTGGGTGAAAGCCATAAAGGAAAAGCACCGGCATAATGTTCAATAAGAATGGCAACAAATCTTTCTAACGACCCAAGAGGAGCGCGATGAATTAAAGCCGGTGTTTTTACTTTTCCGTCTTCGTCGATATACTCTAATTTAAACCGTTTTGGCAACATAAAATCAACTTGGATAGTACCACACTGCCATTCTCGACCGATGGCATCTTTGATAATAATATCAAGTTTTGGGCCATAAAAAGCAGCATCGCCTTCACTTCTTACATATTTTAAGTTTTTCTTACTAATGGCCTCAACAATCTTTTT
>Ga0272447_1000652_pt1 | contig 24820 bp, 18 predicted proteins | sample YNPCB0133_FD_194589 | JGI IMG/M metagenome (GOLD analysis project Ga0272447, IMG submission 194589) | Hot spring microbial mat communities from Yellowstone National Park, WY, United States - YNP-CB-013-3 | ecosystem: Environmental > Aquatic > Thermal springs > Hot (42-90C) > Sediment | place... | reverse complement strand
TTCTAGCTCCTTTACAGTCTCCTCGAATATATTGAGTCCTATTTCCATATGTCTTTGTGTGAGCACTAGTGGGGCCATGAACCTCATTACGTTAGCGTAGTGGCCGCATGTGTGCATTAGGACCCCCTTCTCGAAGAGCTTCCTCCTTAGCTTTGAAGCTAGCTGTGTTCCCGGCTTCTTAGAGCTCCTATCCTCTACTAGCTCTATCCCAATCATGAACCCTAACCCTCTCACCTCTCCTATTACCCTGCTCTCCTCCATTATTTCATGGAATCTCTTGAGTGCTAGGGATCCTAGGTGGCGTGTTCTCTCAAGTAGATTCCTAGACTCAATGTAGTCTATGACTGCGGACCCTGCAGCTAGGGCTAGCGGGTTAGCCCTATATGTTCCGAAGTGGAATGTTTCTTCGAGCTTCTCATCTAAATCCTTTCTGTAGGCAACATAGGATGTTGGTATACCCCCTCCTATCGCCTTGGATATACACATTATATCAGGGGTTACATTGTAGTGGTTTACAGCCCACCACTCTCCTGTCCTCCCTACCCCGGTTTGAACCTCGTCTGCGATCAACAGTACGCCATGTTTATCTGCGATCTCGCGGAGGCCTTTAAGGAAATCTCTGGGTGGTATTATGTAGCCTCCCTCCCCCTGGATCGGCTCTACTATTATAGCTGCAACATCGCCAACACCGCTATAAGGGTCTTCAAGTATATGGTCTATGTAGTTGAGGACTGCTAACCCACACTCCTCTTCATCTCTTGCTGGGAACGGGCACCTGTAGGGGTACGGGTATGGGACTCTAACCACGTTGGTTAGCGGGACGCCAGCGTATAACTGTAAGTTTCTCTTAGCAGATAGCATAACAGCACCCTGGTGAACTCCATGGTATGCGCCTTCAAACGCTACAACAACAGGCTTTCTTGTAGCCCACCTAGCTATGGCTACAGCAGCCTCACACGCGTCAGCTCCGGTTACAGATGTCATTATCTTAGCTTTACCCCTTAAACCCTGTGGTAGAGTGGAGTGGAGCCGTTTAAGAAACTCTATTCTAACCTCACTCGGTATCTCGCTCATCCAATGCCAGTACCTATCAAGCTGTCTTTTAATAGCCTCAAGAACATGGGGGTTCCTATGGCCGACGTTTAGAACAGCTATACCGGCAACCCAGTCAATGTAATAGTTGCCATCAACATCCCTAATAGTTGCACCCATAGCTGAGTCTATAGCAAAGGGAAACACTTTAGGGTATATTACAGTAGACGTCTCAAGCTCCCTTTGAGCGGAGAGGAGCTCCAGAGATTTAGGACCCGGAGGTTTAACTCTAATTAAGGGGGCCTCACTAAAACTAAGAGACTCAAGCTCCTCCTCTAAACCCAAAACCTTCACCACCCAAATCTCACATAGTAGGAATTAATAAATCTATATGTAACTATAACCATAGGAAAAAAGAGGGTTGCTAAATCATAGAGCATCTTAAACGAGAAGCCTAGACTTCTAAACCCTTATATCACAGAAGGAAACAACTTTAGCTGATAACTGATGGCTTAAACCCTGGTGTCAGTAACACAGCTACACTATTTCTAGGATTGGTGGAAACCTTTTAAAGAACGCCTTACCGGTCTTGACATCCAATGCTATCTCATAGGGCTCCATGATATCCATACCTATTATAACAGGGTATCTAAGCCCACTTATAACTCCGAATACATGGCTTAAGGGGAGCTCGAAACCCTCAATTGTAACCCTTGCTACCAGCTCTCCAACAAAGTACGTCTTACTATTCCTAGTTGCCAATGGTACCTCTTTAGGCTTATCAAACCTGGTATACCCTAACTTCTCCGCAACATCTACATTCACAAAACTCCTAGTAGCACTTGTATCGAAGAGAGCTTCCACTTCAACACTCCTACCTCCAACAGTTAAAGTAACCCTGCCTATAATACGGGAGACCACTAGGAACACCTCGACACTTAAACTCCCACATCTATGGTAACCTTTAGGGTATTTATGATTCAGTCCTTAACAATAAATGGAAGCCACTCCTTACCCTACACGTACGGATAGCTATAAGCTTCTATAATAACATTCTCTTAGGTAACCGGTTATTGAAGCTCTGATGTCAAGGTCACGTAACCCTCTATCTAAAAATATCAGGTCCCCGAGTACACTAGATGGGTACTCTTTAAGCCCTTACACGATTCAGCCCTTGAGGTTACCATGGGCACTCATTTAGGCCGTCTAGGCCTAGTTTAAGCAGAAAATGGGAGAGTAGATGGAGGATATGAATCGATAGATAGAGGATTTAAGGAAGTAAGGGGATGGATGGCGTTGGAGGGGGTACTTGAAGTCTCACGTTCAAGAGGGGAAAAGGCTTAAAGACACTACATTGATTTAAGGCCATTTCGCTAGAGCCCATGTTGATACAGTGTACGACGAGGTATCGTAAAACAAGCATAGTTAATGATGAAGGAGTACGTGGAGGAAAAGGTAGGGGAAGCGAGGAGATAACATTCACTAACTCGAATCAACACCAGTGGTATTAAGTAGAGCCTACTCTAAACACTCACCACCACATAAAATCTCACGAGGTAATAAGTTATGATTAAGCCGGGGGACGGCAACGGCTAGGATTGAGTTTTAACCTCCCCAGGCTTTATACTCCACTCTCCTAACTTCATGAGCAATATCTCTAGCTCCTCTGGTGTGAGAATTACTAGATCGTAGGGTCTCTTACCCCTCCTCTCCTCCTCTATCTTCATTCTTATCTCGTTAATCCTAGCACGTTCATGGGGGGAGACGAGGTAAACCACAACGAATCTTGCCTGTGGGAAGCACGTTAATAGCTCGTCGAACTCAGCGCTATACTCCTTTGCTCTCTTGGCGAGGTCTCTGAGGACTCCTCCTCTTATCAATATTATGACCTTTGGTTCGTGAGGGCTGGGGGGTATCGCGCAGTCTATCTCCCTCTCCTTACCCTCACATCTGATCTTTACCTTTCCAACGTTAAAACCTCTACTCCTTAGGAAATCTACTACGTAGCTTTCAGCGGTCCGACCTCTGTAATGGCGTTTTTGATGCTCCTCCCAGTTCTTGTAGAACTTGTATAGGAGCGTTTCAAGGCTGAGAGGATGTCGTAGGTGCTCCACTATTATGCTAACGAAGGTGTTCAGCTTCCTCTCATCTATAGTTGATCTTAGGGAGTACACGTCTTTAATGTTGTAAAGTCTCTCTAGCTCTCTTTCACTAAAACCACATATTGTAGTGAAGAATGGTACCATGACCTTAGGATCTTCCATAATAAGCCCCCTTATATCAGCTTCGCTTGCTCTATCAAACCTCACTATACCCGTTTCCCGTTCGAAGAGCTTTGAATTCTCTAGTATATTTCCAATCCTCCTCGCCATGTTATCCAAGCTCTCATATAGTTGTGGGAGCTCACTGTAATTAGGTCTGGGTATCTTCCTTAGAATCTCGTCTGTGACGCTCAAAGGGCTTACACCTGCAGTCTCCCGGTTAACTCGGTGCGGGTTTTCGAGGTTAGTATATCCTCTGGTATGCAGAGCTCTTTTATGATGTGTGATTGTAGTCTAATGTAGTTGTTTGCTGCTCTCTGGCAGCGGTGTTTTAGTTGTTCTCTAACCTCGCTACTGTTAAGGTATTCTGCTAGTACGTATATCATGTTGGGATCCTTGGGTACGAGGTAGTATACTGTGTGTCTGGGTACTATTTCTCCTCTCTCGTCTATGTAGAAGGAGGGCTCTAAGGCTATATCCCTCCATAGTATCTTTGGTCTTAGGATGTACGTGAGGGGAGGGTCTTCGTGTAGGGCGTACCACTTCTTACCCTTACGCTTAACTGAAACCCTCTCCTCAAGTACCTGTCTGTACTTTGAAAGGTAGTCTATGAGGGGTTTAGCTTCGCTCTCACCTAGTAGTCTACCGTTATGATCATAGGGTATTAGCATTACGTACTCCAGCCTACCATAGTCTATCACGGCTCCTGGTTTGAACATGGATAGATCTCTACCGCTAACAGTGGGGTAAGCGTATGGTTCAAGCTCTTTGGGTAGAGTGGATCTCGGTACCACGTATACTTCATCCCTACCCGTTGCAACCCCAGCGCTGATCCTCAATGCCAGCCTCTCCAGCTTATAACATCTTGCAGGCTGTCTAATGCTAAGCCTGGCTTCCTCTACTACTTGAAGCCACGACCGGCCGTCGCCTGGCAGGGTTACCTTCACAATGCTCCCATCACGTAGCCTGAAGGTTGTAGGCTCTGTGGGGGGCTCCTTACGTACGACGGTTATAGCTGGGTAAGCTAGGGCACCGAAAACCCTCTCGTCTACGAGCTCTATCTCCTCAACAGCATGTCTTGCTAGGAGCCTTCGCAGGCTACTAGCTGAGAGTACGTAGAGGTACTTCTCCGGTGTTATAAACACCATTCTACCCTTGGGTTTAAGTAGTGTAAGGGCTTTCTCGAAGAACAACATGTAGATGTCAAACCTACCCCTAGCGACTCTGAAAACCCTCCTGTATAGATCCCTAATCTTGGGGTCGATGGCCTCGTAGGATACATATGGGGGGTTACTTATAATGTAGTCAAACCCTCCGCCCAGCTCTCCCTCGCTAACTGCTAGGAAGTCTCCGTAGAACACCTTAACCCTATCCAGGTCTTCAAACCTCCTACGAGCCATGTTGACCAGGTTAAAATCATTATCTATGCATACTATCTCGGGGATCTCAGCACCCCTCCGCCTCAAATAGGCTATGATAGCCTCTACGAAAACCCCGGAGCCGCAGCCAGCATCTAGAACTCTAGACTCTGGAGGGGGTGTCGTGTGGTTGAATAGCTTAGCTACCATGTGTAACGCTACGCTAGGCGGGGTAGCCACCTTACCCACATCACTTCTAACCCTAGCCTTCCCCATGTACTCCACCTACTCTCAATCTAAGCTGGGGCTTGAGCTCCTCCTACCTCTCCTCACATTGTTTATCTCTAGTAGCCTCTCTATTATCATGTGGCGAGCTCTCCTAACCTCATCCTCGGGCACCACCTTTAATAGCTCCTCGTGGAACACGCTATCATGGTATCTACTGTTCAGCTTTAGGTGTACTAGCTCGTGTACTAGCAGGTATCTTATGACATCCTCTCCTAGGTCTAAAAGGTGGGTGTTAATGGTTATCGTCCTACTTTTAATGTTTGCTGTTGCCGCCTTCAACTTGTACGGCTTCAAGGCTATCCTCACCGGGCCATCGTAGCCTACAAGCTTCTTACACTCAGCTAGCAGCTTTTCCAGCTCCTCCAACCTCATCTTGGAGCATCCTCGCTATACCCTCTACTATCTCCTCCACAAGTCTAGCCTTCTCCCTAGCTTCTACCTTAAGGCTTTTAGCTATATCCATTAGGAGCCCCTTCTTCAGCTCTCTTACGTGCTTCTCGAGTAGAGGTCCTTCACTATACTCTCTCACCACGAGTCCGAGAGCCTCTCTTGTTCTAGGTAGCTCTACTCTAACACCATACCTTTTCTCAATCAAGGCCCTCACGTCATGCACTATCCTCTGCTCTAAACTCATAGCCTTAGACTCCTCTATGTGTGAGAGGAGCTCCTTGTAGACTTCTAGGAGCTTCTCAACGCTATCCACGCCAGCTCTCTCAAGCCACTCCCTCTCGAGCCTCTTAACATGCTCGTATATGTGCTTATACAGTGGATTCGCAATGTTAAGCTCTAGGAAGCTCCTAATTGATAGGAATGCCTCCGATACAGTGTGGTGCGAGGGCCGCAGCCTGGCTTTAGCGAGTTTAGCGTAGACGGCTCTAAGGTCCAGCTCGTCTACGGCACCCACCTTCTCTTCCCTTACAACCTGGAATGGCGATATCACGGTCTTCTCGTGCACCAGCTTCAGGATGCTATCCCAGAACTCCTCTGGTGGCTTTACACCTCTAATTAGGCCTCTAATCCTCCTGTACATGTAGAGTATTATAGCGTACTCTCTACGGTGATCAACTTTAGCCGGGTGAGCTCCCAGGGCTTCGTAGAGTCTAGTAACCCTCCTCATGAGCTCTACGACCTCGTAGACGTGGGGCTCGCTATAGGCTAGGGCTAGAAGTCTTAAAGCGGGATCCACCCGCTCCTCTAGAACCCTTTTTAGAGCCCCCTCGTCCTCTATGGCTAGGAGCTCCTCTAAATCCACTGATACCCTGTGGGCCCCCGCTACCACCCCGTCTCTAAGAGTGGCTTTCAGCTTACCGAGTAACTCTCTGAACTCCTCGTAGCTCCTATCGAGGCTTGATAGAGCGTTGGAGGCCATGTCAGAGGCTATAGCGGCATCCCCTATGGTCTCGTAGGTTAGTATGGTCTTCCTAACGTGGTCTAGCAGCCCTATAGTGTCTACCACTAACCCGAACTGTTTATCCACATCCCCGGTCTTATACGGTCTATTAACCCTGGCTATGGCTTGTAGTAGTCTGTGCTCGTATAGTGGTTTATCCAAGTACATGACCTTTAGTGCTGGGCAGTCGAACCCCGTTATAAGCATATCGGTTACTATTAGTATCCTCGGGTACTCCTCGTTCTTAAACCTATACTGTATCTCCCTATTCACAGCCTCTATGTCGGAGAGCTCCAACCACCTGCGCTGGAGCCCTCTTCTAAACTCCCTTATCTCCTCGGGGTCGTTCTCGGTATAGGTCATGACGACCTCAACCCACCTCTCAACCCCCTCTATATGCTTACTCCTGAGCTCCTCTACGAGGTGCTTCCAGAGTCTAACGCAAGCCCTCCTACTAGCAGCTACCACCATCGCCTTGTATTTGAAGCCCTCCGTATCCTCCGCAACCCTCTCAGCTATGTATCTTGCTAGCATTCTAAGCCTCTCATCGTTCTCCAGGATGGCTTTTATCCTGTTAAGCCTCTTTCTAATCTCATCCACTGTAACCATAGGAGTGGGGGTTGCGGGCTCCTCCTCGGCCATCTCATCTATGCTACCCACCTCCTCGCTAACCCTAAGCCATTGTTCTACAAGCTCTCTTATCTCACGCTCCTCCACTAGTATCTTAGCACCCTTTTCTACCGCCACCTGGTATACTATTGGTAGTGTGTAGCCATCCCTTATAGAGTCTCCTATGAAGTACCTATCTAGATACCACATCCCCCTCTCTGGGTATGCGAATAGCTTGAACGTGTTCCTCTCGAACTTGAATACAGGTGTCCCGGTGAACGCTATCCTTATAGCGTTTGGTAGTATCCTGTTAATAGTGCTGGCTAGCACCCCATACTGGCTCCTATGAGCCTCATCTATTAGTAGGAGTACCTCCCTCCTAGTAATAGGCTTTAAGACTTCTAGAGCGTCAGGTCTAAACTTCTGTACTAAGACAATGTACACCCCCCGGGTTACCCCTCCGCCCTCCTCGCTCCCGCTAATCCTCTCCAGGAGCTCTCTCAACTCCTCTATGCTCTCCACCACCCTAACATACTCCATGAAGCCTGGAGCTTCGAGACGTGATATGAAGTCGTTGTAGAGCTGTCTAGCTAGCTCCTTCCTATCAACGATGAAGAAGACCAGTGGATCCCTGTCGAAGAAGGCCTTGAAGAACCTGTATGCTATGAAGAACATTGTGTAGGTCTTACCACTACCCTGCCAGTGCCACACAAGACCCCTGTTATCACCGCTACCGCCTACAAGGTAGCCTCTTATGAGCTTGTAGGACTCCTCGGAGGCCCTCCACTGGTTATACCTAGCAATAACCTTCTCATCCCCGCCCTTGAAGAAGGTATACCATCTAAGTACATCGAGCAACCTCTCGGGCTTCAGTAGATCGAATATATCGCAGCCACCCTCCCCAGGACACCACCTACTATAAGGCGTGAACCTCGAAACTCCCTGGTAGTTTGGGAGAGTAGCCCTGTAGACGGATTCACTCCTACCAACATAGGCTACAGCTAGCTGAACGAATCTAAAGAGCTCCGGGGATTCAACCTCATATCTGGCAATCTGCTTTAAAGCCTCCTCCAAACCACCAGCTCTAACACCACTCTTAACCTCAACAACAACCAAGGGGATGCCGTTAACGTAGAGAACGAAATCAGGCTTAGAGTCAACACGCCTACCAGCGAACAAAGGCTCCCTAGCAAAGGTAAACCTGTTACGGGAGACAACATCGTAGTCCGCAAGCTTAAACTCTAGAACAGAACCCCTAACCCTCCAGTAAAAACCATCCCTCAAAAACCTTAAAACCTCAGGTGCAGAAGCAGTAGAGAGAGCATGCCTAACATAGCCTAGAACCTCCCCAACATCCCCGGAGCTCAAACCCCTCCTCCTCAAATCAACCTCATCCTTCAAACTATTAATCTCCCTAAAGACATCCTCAAACAAAACCCAGTCAACGAAATCCCCAACCCTACGGTTCGAAATCTCCTCTCTAAACATCCAACCAAGCCTCTGAAGCTCCTCGAAAACCTCACTCATGTAAACATCCTCACGAACCAACATCGTCATCAACCACCCTAACCTTACCAGTAAGAAGCAAATCCATCAAACCCCTCTTCAAACGTTCAAGCCTCTCCCTCCCCCTATAATAGAGTTCGATGGCCCTATCAATTGTAGATAGAATATTAGCAATCCTATTTTGCTCTTGAAGAGGTGGCTGAGGGATGACTGTCTTACTGAACATTGCCATTGAAATCTCTCTATACGTACTTCCTCCAGCAAGTTCTTCGAACTTCTTTCTCATTCCCAACAAATAGTAATAGTAGTAGAGTATGTTCACATCCTTTCTTTTGGGGATTAGAGCTATTACTCCTTGGTTAATGGTTACGTCAACCTTATTTATTGCTAGATAGCCAATGGTAGCTCTCGATGTGAATAGCAATGAACCTCTAGGGACTATCCGTAAGTTTTTCGATCTAATACCCTCCTCTGTCAAGTACTTTTCAGTTTTCGTCAAGTATATCATGTTTAAATCATTTATAGCAGTTATATCTGTAGGAGTAGCAAATGGAATAGTTCCTCCCCAATATTTACTATCCTTAGTTGATGGTGTAGTACCTTTGTAGAGCTCGAAAGCCTCCTTCAAGGAAAACGTTCTCCAGTCTCTTGGTATTTTTCCTATCTCTGTTTCCTGGAGCTCCGTCTCCCTGTAGAATGATAGTCTCCCGTTCTCCTCTCTAACTCTAATCCTTCCTGTTAGGAGCTCACTCATCAGACCCCTCTTCAAACGTTCAAGCCTCTCACTCTCCCTATGATAGAGCTCGATGGTCCTATCAATTGTAGATAGGATGTTAGCAATCCTTCCTTGCTCTTCTAGAGGAGGTTCTATAACTTTTAATTTCTTTGTTAAGTTGAGATCTAGGTGTAAGACGTTAGTTCCTCGTGCTAAACTCTTCATAATCTTTCTCACTCTTTCCCATGAGAGTAAGTAGAAATAAAATTTTGTATTAAGTGATCTCTTAGGAAGTAGTTTTACGAGATCCATGGAGTATACTAGTGTATCTCCTTGATTTCTCAATGTCTCATCTATATATAGCGGAGCTCCTATAATGAAACCCTTACTCATATCGGTTATAGCAATAAGAATATCCCCAATCTCAACGGTACATTTCTTATTTATTATAGAGTCCTCTAATTCTTCAGAAAGATATATAGGTTCAACGTCTCTTTTTCGTCCACCTTCTTTTTCCAGATCATTAATTGTAATAAATCTAATGGGAGTCTGAAAGGTGCTAATGTCGTTCTTTCTATAAGATAAGCCTCTTTGAAAATCAAAAAGAACGCCAAACTCTACCACTTTCCATTCTCTCGGTATTTTTCCTATCTCTGTTTCCTGGAATTCTGTTTCTTTACGGAATTTCATGTGTTTTCACCTAGGGTTTTTGAGAGCTCTCTCATTATATGGTCTATCTCTTTGAGTAGCTGGTTTCTCTCCTCTTCTATCCTCTTCAACTCCTCGTATTCTCTGAGGATGTCTATGGTCTCTTCTCCTCCTGTGGGTGTTACGTATAGTGTTACGTTTAGGTTGTAGTCGTTCTTTCTTATCTCCTCTATTGTTGCTATCTTTGAGAATCCGGGTATTTCGATGTACTCTCTGTATGCTTTGACTATCTTCTCTATGTTATCCTCTCCTAGTATGTTTAGCTTTCTCACCTCTGGGTGTGGTTTGTACTCGTTACTAGCGTTTATGAATATTACTTTTCCCTTCCTCTCTTCTGGTTTGCTCTTATTGAATACTATTATGACTCCTGGAGCTCCTGTGTTGTAGAATAGCTTCTCCGGTAGTAATATGACTGCTTCTACCAGGTCTGCGTTTTCCACGATCTTCCTTCTTATCTCCCTCTCCCTGCCTCCTCTGAATAGTGATCCTTGGTCTATTACTACTGCTACCTTCCTTGTGCTCGTGTGTATCATTAGCTGTATCCATAGCCAGTCTGCTGTGTTCTCTGGTGGGTAGCCATAGGTGTATATCTTGTGGAGCTCCGGTTTCCCTAGTCTTGTTTCACTGTACCCGTCTTGGTTCCATGGTGGGTTTGCTAGTACGTATACCGGTGTGTTATCGTGTTTCCTCACCTCCTCTAGGAACTTTGGGTTTTCTAGGCTGTCTCCAACGTATATTGTCGTGTCACTTGTTATACCATGTAGTACTAGGTTCATCTTAGCTATTGCGGCCATGACCTCGTTTATCTCCTGCCCGTGCAGTACTAGCTTAACGTTCTCCCTACCCACCTTGCTTCCAACGTACTTGTGTGCTTCTATTAGCATTGCTGCTGAGCCGCACGCGGGGTCTACTACTATCGAGTTGTTCTCCATGTCGAGTAGCCTGACCATCAGCTTTATAACCTCTCTAGGCGTGTAGGTCTCACCCTCCTTGGCCTTCGTTGGAGCGAAGTAGCCTAGAACCCATTGGTATGCATCTCCCAGCACGTCGTAGTCTACGTTTGCGAAGTTGTATTGGTTGAAGAGCTCCACCAGTTTAACCAGTATGCTCTTCTTATCACCTCTAGCTAGCTCTGTTAAACCAAGCCTGTTAGCAAGCCTCTCAAGCTCCTCCAGCCCCCTGTTAATCCTACTAATCCTAACCACAGCCTCATCTATGGCCTGGAGGGTTTCATACTGCCTAACAACGTTACTCCACGATAGCACCTCATCCCTCTCAACATCATACAAGGCTATGTAGTCGTTGTTCGCCAGTAGGTATGCATCTCTAACATCTAAACCCTCAGCCTTATACTCTTCAACCCTAGCCTCCCACTTATCACTAACAGCCTTATAGAATAGGAATAGGAGTATAACAGTGTAGTCAACAGCAGTCCTAATAACATCAGCAGCGTCCTTCAACAACCTCAAAAGCTCATCCCTAGAAGGAGCTCTAGGGGCTGGGGCACTATTAACGGAGATACTGTAAACATGCCTCCTAGGATCCCTCTGGTCAAGGGAGACCCTTAGGAGACCAGCCTCACGTAGAGCTGATAGGAGCTTGTAGACATTCTCAACCCTATAACCCTTACTAGCTAGAACACGCTCAACATCCTCAACGGTAAAAGGCCTACCCCTAAACTCATCATAGATAACCCAGAAATACCTAGCAAACCGAGGCTCAACCTCGGAAAGCCTAGACCAAACCTCGAGGGAGGTCAAACCACACCCCCTTGAACACTATGCTAGCCTACCTTTATAAACATTTAGGTAGGGAATACCTTAGAAATTGAAAAGGTAATATCTACCCAGAATCCCGAAAGGGTACTAGCTTATAAGCCCGCTCCCACAAACAGTTAACTGGTAGGAGGTGGGAACCCTTAATATACGGTGGGATGTCATTAGAGTCTATTATGGGAGGCGTTGGGGATCTAAGCATAACCCCTAGCATCGATGGCCACCTTCTCGACGACTACACCATAGTAGTCTGCGAGGAAGCGGGCAAGAGCTCCTACACCCCAATCCCCCTCACGGAGGGCTCAGTGTTCTGCTCCTACCTACTCCTCTACCCTCTCCCCCACGGGATCTTGGTTAAAATCGGTAACTCAGATAAGGATAATTGTGTTACTAGGATGTTCCAGCAGGCCCCCGTTGTAGCTATCGTCTCAGAGCTCGTGTACAGGCTAAGCACGCTTAACGATATGGAGGAACTGGACAAGAGAGTTGTAGGGGAGCTGAGAAGGCAGTTGAAGGGAGCTGGGGTTACCGTGGTAGCCAGGATTGGTGGCGAGGATGTGGTTAGGGCGTGGAAGCACGTTGTGGCAACGAGTCTAGATCTAGACAGCGTGTTAAACCTTGGGTTCAAGCTGGCGGCAATAGCGTCTCGCACCCTTAGAAACGTGGGTCAAACCCTTCTACCCAGCCCCGGCTACGCGTGGTTCACATCCATAGGAGCTCTGGGAGAGCGAGACATGGGGGTTATAAGAGGGTATGCTTACAAGAAGTTGGATGCTAGGAGGATATGCGATGGTAGACGGAGGCTCAAGATAAGACACCTCCCCAACGGGTTGCTCCACGTGTTCATAGAGGGGGAGAGGAACCTCCGCGGGGAGCCTTTGGGTAGACTTCTAACCTATAATGATCTCAGGAGGTTGAAGCTGAGGGTGGAGGAAGGTGAGCGGGAGTAGGGGTTATGTAGAGACAGCGTTTAAGGTAACCGTGGAGAAGCATCCTGAAAAGATGAAGTGCGTACCGCTGGGTGACATAGAGCTTGACATCGGGTTTGTTAGAAGCGAGCTTAGAGGTAAAGGGTGCCCATCGATTATAGCTAAGAAAGGCAATGAAGCCTACCTATGCTTCCTAGATTCAACCCAGGAGTGTTCAAGCTACATAGAGGGTTTATGTAAGGGTGGGTGCTCTCAGAAGGAGATCGACGTTGAGAGGTCTGATGTCGAGAAGCTTGCTCACGAAGTCATACGCATAAGGTTGATGAGGCGTGGCTACAAGGTTATCAAAGGCAAGCTTGTTAACGTTGATAGTCTTAGCGTCATAGTCCGCGGTTACTTTAATAAATTTGATGCGTACAAGACATCACTAACCCATTTCCAGGGTGAAATACTCCTAGCTATTGATAAGTCCTTCAAGCTGGAACCCGGTAGAGAAGCTTCCCTTAGTAAGATCTCCAGGAAGCTAGGTGCCAATGTTATTGAAAGCTTGGGCTTCGTGAAGGTTATTGAAGGTGATCATAGAACGTTTAAGCCTATAGGTTACTGTGACAACGTAGATCTAGCTAGAAGGATGTTACGATTTCTAAGCATAGACCCGGATAGAGTTGATTGGAGCTGGTCTAAGATTGTTAAAGTTCAACCCCACCATCTAGCCTTAAGCTTCATAGACCAGGCGAGGAGGAAAGGCTTGTTGGTTGAGGATGGTAGGGGGGACTACTACACATGTCTACCCGTCACCCTCCTCTACCTTGTAGCATCCCTCGACAACATCAAAATAGTAGCCGGAGCTCTAGGCTATGATGTAAGCGGGGTTACTAAGCTAACACTGCCACCTCAAGCAAGGCTAGATGAATCATTGAAGCTCGCCAGGTCCGTAGCTGGCACGCTATCCCTAGGTGGTCTGGAGATACACGTTGATGATAAGCCCCTGCTAATCTATGAAAATAGAGGTGAAGTATTAAGAGTGCAGGCTAGCTTAAAGAAGAGAAGAGGCGAAGGTGAGGAGGTTATCCACAAGTTTACCCCTAGAAACTACTATGAGCCAATCGTTGCCCCCCGGGGTTTAAGCGAAGTTAATGTGGCTATAATCAGGAGAAGTGGTTTAGAGAAGAAGCATCTCGGAGTTAAAGCGAATGACCTAGTTGAGGGGTTTAAGCGGGAGCTAAGATCGTGGTTGAACAAAGAAGCTAAGGTTAAGGTTACGGTGGAGGATTTCCCTTATGATGGGAACCTCCTTAACATAGATGAAGTAGTAGAGGAGATAAGGGATAAAGGCTTTAACGCCCACGTCGTTATAGCACCTGTTTCTGATGAGCGTGAGTACGCGTTCTTCGAGTATGGTGCTGCCAGTAAGGGCTTGATACCCCAAGCACTGGATTTAAGTAAGAGGACTCCGAAAGGCGAGCCCGCTTCACTGGTTTACAGAGCTCTCCCCATAGCTAGGCATATCGAGTATAAGCTTGGCTTTAGGCTTGTTGAGATAGATTATCCTCCAATGCTGGAGGATTACGTTGTTGTAGCTGTTGATGCAACTCCGTTGATGTTTAAAGGTTACTCTAAGCTAGGTGTAGCACCTGTCCTAATGGATCCATCTGGTCTAAACTTGGAGTACCTCGATCTAGTGATTGGAGGTAACGAGGAGGAGGTGCTGGATAAAGTCCTCGACATACTATCAGACAAGCTGAGATATAGGAAGGTTTTAATCTACGTTAATAGAGCCTCCGTACCCCAGGACATCCTGGATAGGTACGTTGGCGGGTTCAAGGAGCTCCTAGTTGTGGCGTTCTCGAAGAGGGGTGTGCCGAGGCTACTTAAACTCCAAAGCGGGGGGCAGGAGATCGGTGTTTCACTACCAGAGGGGGGATCCTTCGTTAAACATGAGGCGACTAGCAGCGGTTCACTTAACGTATACCACTACGTAGGGGTTACTAACACTATTGAGAGAGACGACCTCACACCTATAACTGCAACGCTTAGAGTCTACACTAGGAGGAGGCTTAGTGATAGTGGGGAGAGAGCTCTCCTAGAGTATGTTCAGAGCTCCACCGGGATATACGTTGAGTCACCATACAATCTACCAAGCCTACCCCAACCACTCCACGAGGCTCACAGGCTATCCAGGAAGCTCTATAAGATTTCAAGGTGGGGTGTTATAGTTGAGAAGTTGAAGCCGGAGGTTCTAGGACGCCTATAGGGGGTCCTATGTGGAACTAGGTGTATAATACTGTTTAGAATTAGACTTCTGACGATGGGGGGCCAGGGCAACCCTTTATTAGGCTTAGACTACTATACTATATTTGTGGTGGTGTAATATGCTAGCTCTACCCAGGGTTAGAGAGGCTAAGAGGGAGAGGATTAAGTTCAAGGTTGAAGGCGAGGATTTGAAGAAGCTCGAGAACTACCTTGTAGAGCTCCTAGGCCTCGGCTGCTAGCATCAATAAGAGCTCTTCTGAGATCAGGGTAGCCTAGGTTACCTTAGTGCACATCATAGGGTATATGTGTGATTAGAGAAAGGATTGTAGAAGGCGGGGTTCTAAGTATGCTCTATACTAGTTTTATGAAGGCGAAGAGTGTTGGTGCCGCCACTAGCGTCATGAAGAGTACTCCTAGTGATACTCCATTCCTCCAGAGTATCCCTGATACGATGCTTACTATGAAGACCCCTAGCACTCCTCTCAAGCCGGCATCATAGTAAGCTAGTAGTACTACTATTGCTAGGAATAGACCGTATAGGGACTCTGCCGGTATCGCCTTGAATACCAGGAGTGTTAGCTTCCTAGAGTACCTTATGAGCATCGGGTACACCACTAGCACTACTATCGCTGAAATTCCTAGGCTATAGTCGAAGTGTGCTATTGTATCTATCTTCTCTAGAGCTCCGAGGATCGCTAGATTCAAGTTGCATGTTTCAACTCACCCTGCTCAATATCTGATTTCAGTGAAGCCTAAGGGGTTAAAGGCTACCTTCTAGCTTTCTGGATTAGAGCTCCAAGTAGTAGTATGGTGGTTGAGGTTAGTAGTACGAGTATTGCTATTGGTATCCCTAGTGGTGCTTCGAGTAGGGCTCTCGTGGGCCTATCTATGTTCTCTGCTATTGCTATTGCTACCACTAGGAATCCTGCGGCTATAGAGGCTAGGGCAGCCCACGGTGGGGCTCTTATGTTCAGCCAGCATGCTAGTGTTACTGGTGCTATTGCTAGTAGCATTAGGCTTGTTAGAACCGCTAGGTCTACTATGAACCCTAGCCTTAGGTACGCTACTATCAATGTTACCGCTGTGAAGGCTATTATGCTAGTGTACCCTGCTACTAGTCTAAGCCTTTCCTCCAGTCTATAAGCTAGGTCTCTTGATATGCCGCTTGCTAGGGTTAGTATTATGCTATCAGCTGTTGTTATCGCTGCGACAGCTATGCTTGTGAACACTATTGCTGAGAGCACCGGGTTGGCTATGGATAGTAGTGTTGGTGTGACAAGATCCCTCTTAGCGGGGTCTACGTATGGTAGTACTCCCGCATCAGCTCCAGCTCTTGCTAGTAGCCCTATGAGTGTTGATAGCACAGTGTATAACAATCCGAATACAGCGAACCCCCTGATCATCGTTGCTAGGCTACCCTCATCCCTTGGCATGTAGATCCTTTGAACAACCTGTGGGTGTACTGTTGCGAAGAAAACCCACGGTATTGTGAAGGCTAGGAATACGTGGGAAGACCAGAAGCCTGTTAGCCCTAGCAACCCCTTCTCCGATAGGATCTCTGTAACCCCACCAAGGCCTAGGCTCCCTACGACCAGTGTGGAGAGCCACGCTAGGTAGAGTAGTCCTGCTAAGAGCATCCAGAGGCCTTGGAATGCATCTGTTAAAGCTACACTCCACACTCCAGCTATGAGACTCCAGGCTACTATCAGGACTGATGCTAGTAGGATGCCTATGACATAGTAGCCCTCCCCACCCATGAGCTGTGATAGAACAAGCCCAACCCCAATCACCTGTATCGAAGTATACGGTATCAATGACACGAGGTACACTAGGACCGTTAGAGCTCCAACAAGCTTCGATCCATAGTGATCTGAGAGCGCCTCAGCAGGGCTAACCCAACCCCTACTCCTAGCCCTAGCCCAGACCCTTGGGGCGAAGTATGTTAGGAGCGCTAAGGTTGCTATGTAGTATGCTAGCTCGAAGCCATGAGCTCCAACACCCGTAGCGTAAGCCAGGCCAACGAGGCCGACCATCATGAAAGCACTGTAGGTTGTAGCAGAGTATGTTAGAGCCGCCACCAAACCCCCAAGCCTATGGGATGCAATGTAGAAGTCGACCTCACCAGGCTTCAGGAACCTCCTGCTGTAGAAGGCTATAGCTAGGCCTAGTAGTATGTATGCTATTAGCACGGTGAGGCCTATGAGAGCTCTTGCCTCCAAGACCTAACACCCACCCATGAGGCTATGAGAGCTATGATCGATAATAGTGTCCAAAACGTGTAGAGCTCCCAGCCCTTCGAGCCTCTAAGCAGGGTGTATGGGATTACGTAAGCTAAGATTAGTAGCACTAGCGATACTAGGGCTACAACCTCGTGAGCTCTCAAAGCAACCACCGTAATAAAGAACGGTTGTTCTCAGGCTTAAAATCTATAACTGTTGTTTTACTGAAATATTATAAGCACACCCTACCCAATATAAATTGGAGGTTTGAAGTGATATCCAGGTGGCCTATTGATAGTACTGATTTGGAGATACTCGACTTACTAGAGCTCGAAGGCCCCGCTACGCTCTCATACATATCAGTTAAACTCGGTAGATCTAAGAGCATGGTTTGGAGGAGGCTAGCAAACCTCAAGGATATGGGTTTGGTTGGTGTTAGGAGGGTTGGAGGGGTTACTATAGCCTATAGGCTTTACGAGAGGGTGCCCCCAGGGTTCCTCACGGTAGGCCTGCTTAGAGCTAGCGAGTACCCCTACATACTAGGGTTCACGAGGCTCCTCAAGAGCAGGTTTGTTGATGTTAGGATCAAGGTTTACGATGAGGCGTTCAAGCTAGCGTTAGACCTAGCTAGTAACAGGGTTCAACTTGCAATGGTACCCCTACCAACACTAATCCTAGCCCACAGGCTTAGCTCAGGGAGGGTTAGGATAGCGGGTGGCGGTAGCTACGGAGGAGCCTTCATACTAGAGGGGAGAGCTGGGGAGGGGCACTCGACGACAATGGCATCCACAATGGAGATGTGCGCTGAGAAAACAAGACTTGAGGGGCCCAGGAGGTATAAGAGTAGTGGAGGGGAGATACTCAGAAGCGTCCAGGAGGGGGAGTCCAGGTACGGGGTTGTATGGGAGCCCTATGCAACCATGGGGAGGAGGGGTGGGCTTAAAGCTACAAGCTGTGATGTAGAGCTATGCTGCCTCCTAGGAGCACATGAAAGCGTAGTAGACCACGTAAACCACATAGCGAGAGCTCTAGAGGAGGCTATAACCAGTGTGAGGAGGGAGGCCTACGATGTGGGAGCTTACGCAAACCTACTAGAGCTCCCAGTAGACATTGTGAAGGAGACAGTGGGCTCCTACAACTACTACGAAAACCCCCCAGTTGACGTAATAAAGAGGAACTGGGATCTCGTGAAGAGAACGGTAGTCCCAGACCTAAGCTTGGGGGCTATTATTTAACTGCTGTTAAACCCTCTAATCCCATCTCCTTATAAGCCCTCTTCCAGGCCACCAGTTGTATCTTCCTAGCAGTGACATTACGGCTGGTACTATCACCGGTCTTACTATGAATGTATCTACTAGTATTGATGTTGCTACTGTTAGCCCTACTTGCCTTAATAGTGTTATCTCTGTTAGGAGTAGTGATGAGAATGCCCCTGCTAGTATGAGGCCGCATACCGTTATTACAACTCCCGTTCTCTCCACAGCTTCTAATATTGCTCTGTCCTGATCTCCTCCTCTCTCGTACTCCTCTCTTATCCTCGATGTTAGGAATATATCGTAGTCCATGCCTAGGGTTACCATGAGGCCTAGGACTACTATTGGGGTTACCCAGTATATCGGGGATCTTATCTGGGAGCCGTAGGCCGGGGTTTCCACTAGGTAGTGGAAGGCTATTGTTGTTATTGTTAGGCTTAACACTGCGCTGAAGGCTACTGTTACAGCTAGCCTTAATGGTACCAACACCGACCCCATGCCTGCTATGAGGTATGCTATTATGAGCGCTAATGCTAGTGGTAGTGTTGTCTTAAAGTAACTTGACATTATGGAGTTAACAGCGTCAACCCTTAGGGCTGTGAACCCTGTTACCATAGACTCCCCATGGAGGGGTTTAATGGTACCCCTTATGCTCTCTACTAGCTTGAAAACCCTGTCATCGAGGGGGTCTACTGGGAGTCCTACGTTTAGTATTGTGTAGCCGTTACCCCTGCTTATCAACACATCCCCGGCTATCAAGCTTTGTTTCCCGAGCTCCTCTACAATCAACTCTGGGTTGCCGAGACTGGTTACTATGTAGGCTCTTGAGAACACGTCCTTCGGGAACTCTGTGTAGAGCACCCTCGAAGCCTCTATGAAGTGGGAGTATGGTGGTAACCCTAGGTGGACGTTAGCTGATGGGGGTGATGAGGCTAGGTAGAGTGAGAGGCCTAAGACTATGGCTAGCACAGCCGCTGTTATCAACGGTGAGAGCTTTAGGCTAACCTCAGCAACTCTCCTCAACAGAACCCCCTGCCTAGCTGCTGGTAGTCTCAGGCTCCTAGCTGGCCAGAACACCCAGCGTTCCCCGACGACCACTAGTATTGCTGGTAGGAGTGTGTAGCTTGCTAGGAATGATGTTGCAGCAGCTATAGCTAGAGCCAAACCTATACCCCTCAACGCCTCCTGTGGTGTGAGTACGTAGGCTGTGAAGCCTAGGACTACAGCTACACCACCAAGAGTTAGAGCCCTCCCAGCCCTCCTCCAAGCCTGGTATACAGCCTCATCCCAACTATAACCCTTAGATCTCTCCTCAACAACCCTGAATAGGTAGAATACACAGTAGTCAACAGTTATACCGAAGACAACAGGTATCATAACAACCCTGGCTAAATAGTAGACATCTACGTACAAGGCCGCAACACTTAGAAGGCCCATTGCCACTATCAAAGATAATGCTGTGGAGACGAGGATCACTATCGGGGAGGCGATGCTACCTAGGAGGACTACTAGAAGCCCTATAACTAAGGCTGCCGTGGCGACATCAATCCTCCTAACCTCCCTCTCAGTACTCTCACCTAGATCGGCGAAGAGGGTTAGAGTTCCATGGTAGTAGAGTTCTCCAACAACACCCCTAAGCTTCCCGTCAACAGTATTAAGTAACCTACGTGACATATCAATGGGGATGGACTCGTTGAAGTAAACGTAGACTATAGCGTAACGCTCTGATATAAGGCTCCTCCTAACAGCATCTGGGATAACATCGGGGTACCTAGCTACACTAGTAATGTAACCTCTACACACCTCTCCAACAATCCTCCTAGCATCATCTAATGATAAACCTGTAGTTGTCGACTTGTTTAGAGCATTTTCAAGAGCTCCGCTCATACACATGTCAATCTTAGCCGTTAACCCTAACTTCACATACTCAAGAGCCCCCCTCCTTGGATCCTCAAGGAGCCTCTGGAACCAGGTGAAGGTTACATTACGCTCCTCCAAACCACTAGCTTTATAAACGTAGCGTGCTATAGCGTTAGGGTCGCTATAATTGTGTAGGTCGAAGGCCTCCACGACCCCAGCTAGTTTTGGGTCGTAGGCTCTAGCGAGATCCACTATAGCTCTCCTAGCAGCCTCCTCAGGTTTCATCTCGGCAACGTAGATCTTAAACAGTCTATGGAACCACTCCAAAGCCTCCCGTTGCTCTTGGGGGATGAGGGGTTTAAGCTTCTCATAAGCATACTCCGCTGGATCCCCTAAGCCTCTCTCAACAGCCTCCCTATACGCGTTTACGTAGAGTGAAGCTAGACCATAAGTTCTATTTAATGTAACCTCAACCCTAACATAGGCCTCCCTGGCCTTCAAACCAGCCTCCTCAAGTGATCTATAGAAATCCAATGCTGTGATAAGAGCTTTCGAAAGGTTACCCTCAACATAGCCTAGCACTAGCTTGTAGACACTATAGGGGCCTACGAGCTCGTAACCCCTGAGGCCCATGCCATCTAAAACCTCCCTCAAACCCTCCTCAACACTCCTAGAAACACCGAGATCCCATGGCGAGTATATGACCAGAAGGGTATCACCAATAGAGTAGCCGGAACGCTCTAGCAGGAGAAGCCCCTCATAACTCTCAGAACCCCGTGGGAGGAATGCCTCCTCACTGTAGGTAAGCCTCTCACCAAGCCTGACAGCCTGTGTAGAAAGGAGTACTAGTGCTAAAACCCACAAGCCTAATGATATATACGCTATCCTAGACCTCACCCTCCACCCCCCTTAATAGCCTTAACACACACGAAACCCTTACCCTTAACCTCATCGGATGGCTCCTCTAAACGAGGCTCTTCGAAAGGAGAGTAGCTTAGAGTACCCATAGACTGTGTTATCTTAAACCCCGATGCCTCAATTAGCTCCTCATGCTCTCTCAATGCTAGGAATCTAGCTTTAGAGTAGAAGGGGTGACCCTCGGAGCCCAGTTTAGTATAATGGTCACCCCAAGGGGTGTCTCGTGGAACTATACATGACACCAGGTTACCTCCCACCCTTAAAACCCTAAATGACTCTTGGAGAACTCGGGCTGGGTCGTCTACGAAGCATAGTGTCACCACTATGAGTACTGTTCCGATAACCCCACTTCTGAATGGCATGCTCTCTCCCACCCCTCTAACAAGTAGCCCCACCCCCCTCATCCTAGCCACTGTTAGCATTTTCATTGAGGGATCTAAGCCAGCTTCAGCTCCAACCCTCCCTGCAAAGTACCCAGTTCCCACTCCAACCTCTAGTATGGGCCGTGGAGCTCTGCTAACCATCAGCTTTACAAGTTTAACTTCATTCTCTGCTGTCACCAGGTTCCTCTCAAACCACCTATCATACTTCTCGTAAAGCTCATCGAATAGGGGAGCTGTCGACGTATATGATCACCTTTACTCGTGTATTAGGAATGCCTTATAGCTTCCATCCTCCTCGATCTCATCTATTCTTATGAACCCGAATCTTATCAGTTGTAGTTTTGAATCCACCTTGTAGGCTTTTAACGTGTTTTCAGCGTATCCTTCGATCTTCTTCATTTCGAGTCCCTCTGGTTTATAGATTGTTAGTTTTACTGCATCCCTCTTGGGCACCCACTGTACTATCTGTAGCTTCTTCTCCTTAGCGTATCTTAGATCTCTTGATGTCATTACCGCTTTACCTCCCTCGAATTTAACGTTAACAGCTCCCATAAGCCTTACTTCTTTTAACTCTACATCCTCTCTGTTTACTAGGATTACATCTCCGTTGCAAAGCCTTATGGTCCTCCTCTCCGGCCTCTCTGGGTGGTATGGGATTTCAGCGTCTACGCAGCCTCCCTCGTATACGAGCTCCTCCGGGTTGCTTACGTACATTATCCTATCGGCTATGGGGTCTAGTAGCCTCCTATTTATTGATGCTAGGTTAGCCCAGCTTATTGTTGCATCCGTCTCCTTAGCTCCAACGCCTAGTATTAGCTCTCTTATAGCCTCAGGTAGTATACCCCTCCTCCTTAGAGCTGCTATGGTCCCAAACCTGGGGTCGTCGTAGCCTAGGAACTTCTCCGGTTCTCTTGCTAGGAGCTCTCTAATCTTACTCTTACTAAGTATGAACCCCTCTAGCTTAAGCCTACCTATGTGCACGAAGACAGGAGGCTCCCAGGACATGCATTTGTAGACGTACAACTGTTTGGTAGTGTTAACCTCGTGCTCCCTCCCCCTAATTACATGGGTTACCCCCATGAGGTGATCGTCGACACTTACAGCGTAGTTGTAGGTGGGCCACACTATATACTTGCTACCGACAATAGGGTGAGGGTGCCTGGTGGTATCAATCACCCTCAAGGCAACCCAGTCCCTAACACTCGGGTTAGGATGCCTTGGATCTGTTTTAACCCTAACAACAGCCTCCCCCTCACTGTAAGCACCTTCAAGCATCCTATCGAACTGCTCTAGATGCCAGCTCGGATCCCTATCCCTATCGGGGCAGTAGGAGCCTTTTGATAGAAGCTTCTTACTCTCATCCCCACAGAGGTCTACGTAGGCACACCCCCTCCTCAGCATCTCCCTAGCTATATCATAGTAGATGTTAAGCCTCAAGCTCTGAATGTACTCCTCATGCCATACAACGCCAAGCCACCTTAGATCCCCTCTTATGGCATCATAGACCTCCTTCAACGGGGTCTTAGTCCTTGGATCTGTATCCTCGAATCTAAGCACCATCTTACCTCTATACATCCTAGCATACTCACTACAAAGAATAGCGGGCCTGGCGTTGCCAAGGTGTATGTAGAAATCAGGGTTAGGAGCAAACCTGACAACAACCTTACCCTCAATAGCACCAGGTAGCGGTTGGAGAACCTCCCTCCCCTCAACCTTAACCCTCTCCTCTAGGAGCTCCGGGAACTCCGCCTTAAGCCTAGCCCTCTGCTCCTCCAAGCTCATCCTATTAACCTCGTCAACAACCCTCCTAACAACCTCAACTATAACCCTGGCTTGGGCTCTAAGCTCCGGGCGGTCGCCTAAGATCATGGACATAACACTATCAACTCTAGCCCTACCCCCGTGCTTAACAGCATCCCTAAGGGCGTAGCCTAAGACGGCCCTCTCAATGCCGCTCAAAGACCTGCACCCCACCTAGCTATCTCCACATAAAAGTTTATACTGTAGTGTTAGCCTTAACTTCAATCGCATCGAGAACCCTGTAATCTCTGGTTACCACGAAAACGTATAGTGGAGGTACTAATGGCTCCCAAGCTATATAAGCTATAACACCGTTGGTTCTAGCCCTCCTAGTCCTAGTCTCACCCTTCCTCGTTAACACGTAGGCTATCACGGTACCCTCCTCTACAACCGCACCTTCCCTTGAGGTGATGTAAACCTCAACCCCTCTAACTTCAATGAGCTCAACTCTAGCCCCTCTACTCACGTAAACCCCCTTATACTCCATCCACGGCACAATGGTTAGGAAGCTTCTGGAGGCCGTGGATTCAATGGGGTCTACTATGAGCTTCCAGCCCTCCTCGTATACAACCTTGCATAATGCCCCTTTAGAATCCCTCCAGTAGACACCTCTACTCAGGTCTACTGATACGCAATCCCCTGCTCCTCCTTCCACGTAGAGCTCGGGGAATAGATAGTCTTCAGGTTTATACTCTAGCAAAACAACACCTCTACCTATCCCTTGTTATAGCGTACTCTGTGAGAACCAGTAGAGCTTCTCTTGCATCCTCGTTAACCACATTCCTCAGGCTTAGGAGGATCTCCTTAGCTCTATCTGCATAAACTCTTGAAAGTCTTAGGGCTTCATCAACAGCGCCACTCTCCTTCACCAGCATAGCTCCTCGCTCTAGATCCTCCAAGCTCTTAGGGGTATTGGGGTCTAGGAGTTTTACGAGAAACTCCCTCTCCTCACCCTTTAGTTTTGAAAGGGCGTAGATAGCTAGGAGTGTCTTCTTACCCCTCCTCAGGTCGCTATAGATAGGCTTACCCGTCTTCTCAGGATCCCCGAACATGCCTAGATAGTCGTCTCTCATCTGGAACGCCACGCCTAGGAGGCTACCGTACTGGCCTAGGAGCTCCACCACCTCGGACTCGGCTCTCGCAGCCACCGCTCCCAGCTTGGCCGAGGCCTCCATCATAGCCCCGGTCTTATGATATACCATGTCTAGGTAGTCTGCAACAGTAACATCTAGGGTTTTCTCGAATAGGAGATCGTATGCTTGGCCTCTAGAAACCTTTATACCAGCAGTAGTTAAAACCTTCATAGCCTCATGGGCGTCGCTCTTCGAAAGCCCGTGGTCAACACTTGATACAATGAACTTGTAGGCGTAGGCGTGTAGTAGATCTCCAGCTAGTATAGCCCAGCTCTCACCCCACAACTTGTGGACTGTGGGAACTCCTCTTCTATAGTCGTCTCTATCCATTATATCATCATGTATTAACGTGAAGGTATGTGAAACCTCTATTGCCGCGGCTAGGGGTAGGGCTCTACTTTCAGCCTCAATCCCTCCTAGCATGTTAGCT
>Ga0272447_1000650_pt1 | contig 24853 bp, 20 predicted proteins | sample YNPCB0133_FD_194589 | JGI IMG/M metagenome (GOLD analysis project Ga0272447, IMG submission 194589) | Hot spring microbial mat communities from Yellowstone National Park, WY, United States - YNP-CB-013-3 | ecosystem: Environmental > Aquatic > Thermal springs > Hot (42-90C) > Sediment | place... | reverse complement strand
CAAGCATGAATCCTTCCTCCTCGCATCTGCAGGTCTGGGCAGGTGGGGGAATGCAGGGCCGGACAGGGATCGAGGACCTCCGTCCGGCCCACGATGTGTGAACCGCACAACTTTACGGGGGCACGTCGATGCTCCTAAAGGAACTGGAAGGGATCGCCCGCGAGATCCATGCTGCCCTGGAGGCGAAGAACATCGCCCGGGACACCGCGCTGGCGCGCTGTCGGGAGCTGACCCGCTTGTGTGCGCTGGCTGTCCGTGCGGTTCACCGAGAGGAATATCTGGAAGGCCAGCATCTGCTTCGCGAAGCCCAGCAGGCCGTTTCTGTCCTGCAGACGGATCTTGCTCCTTTCCCGGATCTCCTCTACGCTGGATATACGCAGGACGCGCTGAAGGAGTGGATAGAGGCCTCGGTGGTTTACGCCATTGTCACCGGGCAGCCCCTTCCTGGGCCGCGGGAGCTGAACGTCCCGGAGGCGGCCTATCTGAACGGCCTGGCGGAGGCTGCCACGGAGCTCCGCCGCCGCACCCTGGATCTGATCCGGAAGGACCGCTTTGAGGAGGCGGAACGCCTGCTTCAGGCGATGGATGAGATCTATGAGGTGCTGATCACGATGGACTACCCGGATGCCCTCACGGGGAGCCTGCGTCGGGCGACGGATGTGGTGCGGGGTGCGCTGGAGCGAACCCGTGGGGAGCTGACCCTCAGCCTCCGTGAGCATCTTCTACAACAGGCTCTGCAGCGGATCGCTCTCCATTCCGGCCAGTGATCCGCCTTCTGCTTTTCTTAAAGGGTTGTAGGAAGCATGGGAAGTATGGAGTTGAGGCGATTCCAGCGGAATCTAGGTAAGGGAGCCGTTCTGGCCGTTTAGATGAGTGAGCGATGGCCTTCACGGTGAAAGATTTTGAGGATTTGTTGCGCATCCTGGACCGCTACCCCCGCTGGCGGGAGGAGCTGCGCCGACGCATCCTCCTAGAGGAGCTGGAGCAGCTGCCCCAGGCGCATCGGCGGCTCTCCGTCCGGATGGGTCGGATGGAGAAGGCGCTGGTGGCGTTGGCCGAGACGGTCAACAGGACGGCCAAGATCCAGCAGCGCCATGCCAAGGTGTTGATGAAGTTGCGCCAGGAGGTCGCCGAAGCGCGCGCGGAAGCTGACCGTCGTTTTGCGGAGCTGGCGGAGGCGCAGCGGCGGACGGAGGAGGGCCTGGGGGCTCTGCGCCAGGAGTTCCTGGAGCATCGGGCGGAGACAGATCGTCGTTTTGCGGAGCTGGCGGAGGCGCAGCGGCGGACGGAGGAGGGCCTGGGGGCTCTGCGCCAGGAGTTCCTGGAGCATCGGGCGGAGACAGATCGTCGTTTTGCGGAGCTGGCGGAGGCGCAGCGGCGGACGGAAGAGAGCCTGGGGGCTCTGCGCCAGGAGTTCCTGGAGCATCGGGCGGAGACAGATCGTCGTTTTGCGGAGCTGGCGGAGGCGCAGCGGCGGACGGAGGAGGGCCTGGGGGCCCTTCGCCGGGAGTTCTTGGAGCATCGGGAGGAGTTTCTGGCGTATCGGGCGGAGACGGACCGTCGTTTTGCGGAGCTGGCGGAGGCGCAGCGGCGGACGGAGGAGAGCCTGGGGGCTCTTCGCCGGGAGTTCCTGGAGCATCGGGCGGAGACGGACCGCCGTTTTGCCGAGCTGGCAGAGGCCCTGCGTCGCTTGGTGGAGCGGGTGGATCGGATCGAACAAGATGTGGGGATGCTCAAAGACCACGACCTGCGCCGGCGCTATGTGGAGCTCGCGCCCTCTTACTTCGGTCGCCCGAACTTCCGTAAAGTCCGTGCGTTGACGCCCTCTGAGCTGCTCGACCGGCTGTTGGCCGCGCTGGATGAGGGGAAAATCCGGCATGAGGACTTCGAGGAAGCCCGACGCATCGATGTAGTGATCCGCGGCGAATGGGAGGGCCGCACGCTCCACTTTGCAATGGAGACCTCCTGGACGATCGATCGGTGGGATGTGGAGCGAGCCGTGCGACGCGCCCAGCTTCTTCTGGCTGTCCTGGGGGAGACTTGGCCTGCGGTGGCGGGCAGCCGTTTGACCGAAGGGGCCCGTGAGCTCCTCCAGCGGATGCGCGCGGAGGGTCAGACCATCGTGGTCGCCCAGGACGGAGAGATTGAGTGGCCCTCTTGACCCAGCTCTCGGCTCAGCGGACCTCAATCCGCAGGGGCGCCGCCGGGATGACTTCCCCTTCCTCTAGCTCAGCCGTCGCTTGAAAGACATAGGCCCCTGGGGCGAGAGGCCACCAGGCCCGATAGGGCGGGCTTGTCCATTCCATCCACGGCTTTCCATCGATCTCCACCCGCACGGATCGGGGGACCCCCTGTCCGGTCCACTGAAGCTCGACCAGGATGCGCTGGGCCTCTGAAGGGAGGGAAGGAACCCGCCGGTAGATCGCTCCCGCAGGTGGGGAGACCCAGCGCAGGCCGCCCGCTCCGTTCGCGCCTCTCTGCTCCGCCCGCGGAGGCAGGGGAAAGCCGTTCTCCTGCGCCCATTTCCAGGCCCGCGGCGGCCACACGATCATCACCCGCTCCTCCACCGCCTCGGGAGGCGTGTCCGGTCCCGCCAGGCCTCCAGTCCGACGATCGATCCGCCACCGGCGATACAGATCATCGGCCTCTTTCGGCTCGGTGCCCTTGATGAACCATTCCTCCCGGGTCTGGGGGCACTCTGGCGTCGGGAGCTTGCCGGAAAGGGCGCAAACCGTCACCCGGCGCATCCCCTCTGGGACGGGGAAATCCCGAGCCGGCCGGCTGCGATGGAGGAGCGCCATCACCGCATGCCAGATGGGGGCAGCGCCCGTCACCCCTGAGACCTCCTGCAGGGGCGTCCGATCCACATTCCCAACCCAAACGCCCACCACCCAGTCCGGGGTATAACCGATGGTCCAGTTGTCCCGCCAGTCAATGCTGGTTCCTGTCTTCGCAGCGGCTGGCCGGTCCAGCCGCAGGGGGCTCCATGCCCCGAACCCCAGCGTCCGCGCATCCGGATCCTTCAGGATATCCGTGATCAGGAAAGCAACCCGTGGATCCAGAACCCGGGGGCCCGGGCTTGGCTCCGCGCGAGCGCGCAACCGCCCATGCCGATCCCGGATCTCGCGGATCAGGATGGGGGTCACCCGGCGCCCGCCGCTGGCCAGCGCCGCATATGCCGCAGTGAGATCCAGCAATCGGACCTCCCCGCCTCCCAGGGTCAAGGAGAGCCCATACCGGGTAGGGGGGCCAGGGAGTTGGACCCCCAGGCGCTCCAGGAGATCCAAGAGGCGGGGAACTCCTACCTGTTCCAGCACGGCGACGGCGGGCACGTTCAGGGAGGAGGCCAGGGCGACCCGGGCGGAGACCGGCCCATGGTAGCGCCGATCGTAATTGATCGGCTGGTAGCCTTCTCCCTCGGCTGTGAGGAAGGTCTGGGGCAGATCCCAGAGGAGGGAGGCCGGGGTGAGCAGGGGACCGCTGCGTGGATCGAAGGCCAGGGCGTACGTGAAGGGCTTGAGAGCGGAGCCGGGCTGACGGGGGATCCGGACCCCATCCACCGCCCCGCTGATCGTTGCGTTGAAGTAATCCGGGCTGCCCACCCAGGCCAGGACCTCTCCGGTCTGCGGGTGCAGGACCACGACAGCTCCGTTGCGGGCCCCCGCGCCCGGGCGATCCGGACGGGGGCGGTTGATCTCCGCGAGGTGGTGACGCAGGATCCCGGTGACGGCCTCGTTCCACGCCAGATCCAGGGTGGTGGTGACGACCAGGCCCTCTTCGAACATAGCTTCCTCCCCGAACTGAGCTACCAGCGCTTCGCGGATCGCCATCACAAAATGAGGGGCGTGGATGGGGAAGGGGACGCTGGCGAAGCGCAAGCGCTCCGCGGCGGCGATGGCCGCCTCCTCTGCGGAGAGGAAGCCGTGTCGAACCATCAGGCGGAGCACCTGCTGTCGGCGCGCCTCCGCGGCCTCTGGCCGGGTGAGGGGATCATACCGGCTGGGGGCTTGCGGCAGGCCGGCCAGCAGCGCGCACTCCGCGGTATCCAGCTCCCCCGCATGCTTACCGAAGTAAGTCCGGGCTGCGGCCTCCAGGCCGTAGGCGAAGTGTCCATAGAAAACCGTGTTCAGGTAGATCTCAAGCAGCTCATCCTTTCCATAGCGCCGGCTGAGCTCCAGGGCCAGTAGGGCTTCCCGGACTTTCCGCCGCAGGGTGCGCGCGGTTCGCTCGTCCGGGTGGAGCAGGAGGGAGCGGGCGATCTGCTGAGGGATGGTGCTGGCCCCGCTCAGGGAGCTCTCCCCCCGAAGGTTCGTCCACAGCGCGCGCAGGATGGCGATGGGATCCACCCCAGGGTGCTGGTAGAAGCGGGCATCCTCTGTCGCCAGGGTGGCCTGGACGCAGGCCCGGGGGATGCGGGAGAGGGGCACCCAGGTGTGGCGTCCCTGATAGGGCGGAGCGATCTCATACAGGAGCCGGCCGTGGCGATCGAGGATCTGCACTCCGTGCGCAGGGGCGCGCCGGAAGAGCCCCTCGGGATCCGGGAGCGGGCCGATCCAGAGCCAGAACAGGCCTCCTAGCCCTCCGATCCCGGCGAACCCGAGGAACAGAAGAAGGGCTGACCGCCTGCGCCGCCCCCACCTCTGATGTGCGCCCATGGAGTAACCTCTCCCGGGGCTTCCCGGATCTGCGGCGGGTGCCCCCTTTCAAAACTCCACCACCGAGAAGGGAACAGGGACGAAGATCAGCAGGAACAAGATCCAGGTGAGCCATCCGATGGCCTGGCGCGTCGGGTTCAAGGGGGTGATGTCGTTCAGCGGCGGCGGATGGTGCAGGCCGGTCAGCATCGGCATGAAGGCCCAGAGGAACCATCCCGGCCAGCGCAGGCCCAGCAGCAGCAAGGCGAACACGCCGATCTCTGAGATCCGCCACGCGGTGCGGCCCAGCATCGCATACATGATGTGCCCGCCATCCAGCTGACCCAGGGGCAGCAGATTGAAGGCCGTCACCAGCAGCCCGATCCACCCCGCCCACGCCAGGACATTCAGCTGCACATCGTAGCCGTCGCTCGGAAGAGGTCGCCCGAAAATCAGCACCTTCAGCCCCCAGTAAAGGAGGGAGTTGCCCTCCAGGGCCACTATGCCCCGCAGGGGGACCACCGGGGAGGTGTAGAGGCCGTAGATCAAGATCGGAAGGGCGACAGCCAGCCCGGCCAGGGGGCCAGCCACCCCAATATCGAAGAGGGCCTTGCGATTCAGGATCGGCGAGCGGATCTGGATGAACGCTCCGAAGGTCCCTAGGGTTCCGATCCACGGGGGCACAGGGATGAAATAGGGTAGGGTGACTTCGCTGCGGTGCAGCCGCGCGGCGACGTAGTGCCCCATCTCGTGAACCCCCAGGATCAGCAGGAGCGCCCCGGCGAAGGTGATCCCCTGGGAGAGGTTGAGGCTGCCCTCGCTCCCATAGAGGGCTCCGGCCCATACAGTGGTCGCCGCTGTGGCCAGGAAGAGCAACAGGTTGATCCAGGGACGGGCCCGAGAGGGCCGGAACACCCCTGCCTGGGCGATGATCTGATCGGTGTTCCCATAGCGGCGCAGGATCGGGGTATAGCCCAGGGCCTCAAAACGATCGCGCAGGAGCTCAAAAGCGGCCTCGGCGTCTGTCTGCAGGTAGCCGTCGAAAGCGATCACCTGATCCGGGGGATACAGCACCCGGGTCTCCGTGATCACGAAAAGCCCTCGCAACGCCGCCGCCAGCCGGTCCAGCGTGGAGGGCGTCCATCCTGTCTCATACCACACGGTTTCCATTGGATCCAACGCCTGATCCAGCGTGCGGATGGGGATTCAGCTCTTCTTGACTTCTTTAAGGACGGAGGGAACCTGCCCCGTTCGGACCACCCTGCGGAGCCTTTCGCTGGCTCTCGGAGGGCTTCGCAACGTTCACCCTCTCATTTTCTCAGTCTAAGGCACAGATGCCGGGCGCGCAACGAGAGGTCTGGCGTCGCCGCCCTGCCCTCATGGCCGGTTTTGCGGTAGGATAGGATGTAGGGAGCAAAGGGTCGCTGCCCCCGCTGGCTGTGGCGGGGGTGATCGGAGGGCTGTGATCCCGGGCTCTCGTTCGCAGGCAAGCGCAACTGGGAAACCGGGGGAGAGAGATCCGCGATGACCCTGAGGCGATGGACCGGTCCAGGATGGGAGAGGATCGTCCGCTCCCTCCGTTACTGGCTGCTGCCCGGGATGGGAGTTAAGCGGTGGCTGGTCCTGCTGCTGGTGGGAATCACCGAGCTGGCCCTGGCCCTGGCCTACGTGCTGGTGACTCTCTACCGGGAGCAACCCCTGCCGCCGATCTTTTATTACATCACCCTTCAGTTCATCCCCCGGCTGGGCCGGGCGGCGCTCTTCGGGATCCTAGGCCTGGTCACCACCGGTTTTGCCCTGCTCCGGTTGAACCGCACGTTGCTCTCTCCCTTCCTCCAGCCGGGGCGGGATGTAGCGGAGATCCTCCACCGTCACCGGCAGCGAGAGCGGGGGCCGCGCATCGTGGTCATCGGCGGGGGGACCGGTCAATCCACCTTGCTTCGCGGGCTGAAGGGGATGAGCGCGCGGCTGACGGCAGTGGTCACCGTGGCGGATGATGGGGGCAGTTCTGGTCGGCTGCGTCGGGAGATGGGCCTGTTGCCGCCCGGGGACTTCCGGAACTGCTTGGCTGCCCTGGCGGAAGCTGAGCCGTTAATGACTGCTCTCTTTCAATACCGGTTCGGACGAGGGACCGGCCTCAACGGCCATGCTTTCGGGAACCTTTTCATCGCTGCCATGGCGGAGATCACCGGTAGCTTCGAGCGGGCGGTCGCGGAATCCAGCCGCGTCCTGGCCGTCCGCGGACAGGTGCTGCCGTGCACGGTGGAGCACGTGATCCTGGCCGCGGAGATCCGTGACGTGGAAGGCCGCATCCACCGAGTAGACGGTGAATCCGCGATCCCGGAGGTTCGGGGCCGCATCGAGCGGGTGTGGCTGATCCCGGAGCACGCCCGAGCGTATCCGGAGACCCTCCGAGCCATTCTGGAGGCCGACCTCATCGTTCTGGGACCGGGAAGCCTCTACACCAGCGTGCTGCCCAACCTGCTGGTGGAGGGCATCGTCCCGGCCATCCGGGCCAGCCGAGCCCTTAAAGTCTACGTGTGCAACGTGGCCACTCAAATCGGGGAGACAGACGGCTATACCGTGGCGGATCACGTCCGAGCCATCGAGCGACATGTGGGGGCGGGGCTCTTTGATCTGGTCCTGGCGAACAGCCAGATGGACGTGCCCTGGGACGAGATCCCGAAGGAGGTGGGCGAGCTGGTGCGCTGGGATGGGCAGCCGATCCCGCCCTACGCGGTGGTGGCGATGGATATGATCGATGAGCGGATGCCCTGGCGCCATGATCCGGAGAAGCTGGCCCAGGCATTGATGGTTCTTTTTGAGCGCAGCCGCCGTTAAGGCGCGGAGGTCCTTCAGTGGAGCGGCACATCCGATATGGAGTGCATGGGGCCCTCGGGCTGGTGCTCTTGGTCGGGAGCGCCTGCCTTCGGGAGCCCTTCCGTCCTGGTCCTCTGATCTATGAAGGGCCTTACCGAGTTGAGTCGGCCGTGGGGGAGAGGTTGCCCGGGACGGACGTCCGTTACTTAGGGGTGGGGACGCAGGGAGCGCGCGTGCATATTGAGGGCCAGGAGGCGATGCGTTTAGCGGGGGATTCTTTGGAAGCGGCGGCCCAGCCGCATCCCACGCTGGCAGTGCGCTATAACCTCCGAATCTATTCCTACGATGAACGTGCTCTCCATGCGATTGGCACCGCCCGCGTTGAGCTCTGGGAAGCGCAGCCGCGGATGGGACCGCTGCCGGAGAAGGCGGCGGTGCGCTTCACCGCCCCAGTCACTTACCGAGTGCCCCGGGACGGGGTGATCCCCGGGACCTCGATCGTTTATCGAGGGAAGGAGGACGGGCGGGCGCGCCTGGAGGGCCTCGCGGGCTATCCCCACCGGAACATTGGGGACTCGATTCTCTGGACCGGACAGGTGCATCCGATGGTCCATCTGAACGCTGCCTTCCGGGTCCTGCTGATCGAGGATTCCTGGCTGACGGTGGGGGGGACGGTCGAGGTGTGGCTCTCAGGGCTTTGAGAGGGATCAGCATTTCGAAAAGGGGGGATTGTCATGGTCCGGGCCTATTTGTTCATCCAGGCGGCGATGGGCAAGCCCGGCGCAGTCGCAGAGGCCCTGCGCGGGCTTCCTGAGGTGAAATCCGCCGTGGTGGTCACTGGGCCTTACGATGTGATCGCCCTCATCGAGGCGTCCGACCTGCAGGCCCTGGGCCGGGTGATCACCGAGAAGATCCAGACCCTCGAGGGGGTGGAGCGCACCCTGACTTCGCTGGTCACCGGGATCTAAGGGAGGGCCGCGTCGCGGCCGCTACGCGCCGCCCTGCTCGAACAGACGGTCGATGGCCTCCGTCAGCTCTGCCAGGTTCAGAACCTGGTGGACTGCCGCGCAGAGTGGGGCGTACAAGAATATGTCGCTGTCGCCGGTGCCCCAGAGCGCCCGGGGCTCTGGGTTGAACCAGAGGATGCGTTTCGCTCGGCGACGGATCTCCTCGAAGCAGTCCAGGCGGGGATCGTTGTAATTGTTCCGCCCGTCCCCCACGATGATCACCGTGGTCTTCCGGTCCAGGGCGTCCAGGTGGTTGCGGCAGAAGGTCGTCAAGCCGTTCCCCAGGTCGGTGTTGTAATGCCCCGGCGGGTTCTCCCAGAGCACCCGGCGCACTGCCTCCTCCGGCCGCTCCTCGAAGAAAATGGGCGTGATCTCGCGCAGGTCATCGATGAACACAAAGCTGCGCGTGCGGCTGATCTGGTCCTGAAGCAGATAGATCAGATGGAGGAAGAACTCCGAACAGTGCCGCACGGAGGTGCTGAGGTCGCACAGGACCACCAGGCGGGGCTTGAGGTGGCGCCGGCGGAAGTGCAGGTCGAAGGGGACGCCGGCATGACGCAGGTTGGCCCGCAGCGTGGCCTTGGCGTCCAGCCGGCGGCCGTCCCCGCGCTTCAGGCGCAGGGCAGCCCGGGTGCGCAGGCGGGCGGCCAGGCGGGCGACCATCTGGCGCAGGCGGTGGAGATCCGTGGGGGTCAGGGCGTGGAACGGGCGCTCCATGAGCTCCGCCTCGCGGGGCTCCGGGGAGCGCTCCGCCAGGCGCTCCAGGGCAGCCATCCCCGCCGCCTGCTGAATCTGGCGGAGGAGGGCGGCCTGGTTGGCCCGGATCTGTTCCTCCAGCTGCTGGAGCGTCTTGGCGTCCATCCCGGCTTCCGCGAGCATCCGCAGGAAGGCCCGCAGTGCCTCCTCCAGCCGTTCGTCCAGCCCGGCCCCTCGCTGCATCCAGCGGGCCAGGGCCTGGCGATCCGCCCACTCTCGGATGTGACGGCTCCCGGCATACCGGGCCAGGGCCTGTAGCTCCTCTGGCGTGAACGGCCGGCCCTCCAGCAACCGGCGCAGCAGCTCCGCCATCTCTGGGCCGAACGGGCGGGCCAGGGCCTGCAGCGCCTGCTGTAGCCATCGCTGATGCCGAGGGGAGAGCCCGCCCGTCGCTGGCATCATCGGAGGCTCACCCAGCCCGAAGAACAGAGGGAACAGCTCCTCAAAAATGGGGAAGGCCCGAGCTTCCTTCACCAGGGCGGTTCTCAGGGCGGCTTTAAAGAGCTCCCGATCCATCGCCCCGACCTGCTCGACCGCGCGGAGGGCATCCGCTGATTCCGCCACAGACACCCGCACTCCGGTGGCCCGGAGGGCCCGAATGAACTGCACGATCCGCTCATCCATCGATGGGCTCCATAGGCGTCCCTGTGCCCCTGCTGGCTTCATTCTGAATGCAGCCGGGCGAGGGCGTCAACCAGGCGCGCAGGCCTTACGCGATCGACGAAGCGGGCAGATCCAGCAAGAAAACGTTGCCCAGCCGGATCCGGGTGAGGCCCGCTGCGCGGGCAGCCTCGAGGGCCTCCTGGGCGTGCGCGGAGGAGGTGCAGGGAAGGTCGGCCATCCAGAAGTGTGGGGCGAAGGCGAGCAGCGTGTAGGGGATATCTGGATGGATGGAGGCGATGAAGCGGGCGATGCGGAACACCTCCTCGGCATCTACGTAGCCGGGGATCAGCAAGGTGCTAGCCACCACCAGAGGCGGGTGAGGCCGCCGGGGGATCATCGCTGCTGCTCGCCGGAAGTTCTCCAACGTGCGGCGGTTGCTGGCCCCCGTCAGGGCAATGTGCAGGTTCTCGTCGAAGGCTTTCAGGTCGAACTTGATGCAGCCCCCGGTCTCCAGCGAGAGGCGGACGGCCTGATCCAGCAGCCGGGGGTTCATCATGCCGTTGGTCTCCCAGCACACCCGCACGCCTTTCCGGGCGAGCAGCCAGGCTGTGGCCAGGGCATGCGGCATCTGGGAAGAAGGATCGCCGCCAAAGAAGCACGCGCAGAAGGTGCGTTCGTTGGCGACGGCCGCCAGCTCAGCGGCGGAGGTCCGGGCGCGCTCCGAAGCGGAAAGGTCGCGGTAATGCCAATTCTGACAGAACAGGCAGTTGAAGGTACACGAGCCGTAGAACACCGCGAGGTTATGATAGCCGCGCGCGTGATGCCCCTCGCACACCCAGTCCGCCACGCAGTTGGTGGGCAGGGGATCCCGATACCAGTGCAGGAGGCCGTGCTCTGGGGTTCCCGCTCGGTGGATCAGCTGTCCATTCCGGGCGATCCGCAGGCCGAAGTAGCCCCGCTCGCCCTCCCCCAGACGGCATTCCCACGCGCATAACCCGCAGCGGATCCCTCCGGGGGTCTGCGGGGCGCTCTCCGGCAGGCCGAAGGCCCGCCGGATCTGACGGTGGGTCTTCTGGGCCAGCGGGACGGCTTCCTGAGGACGCTCCCGGATGCAGCGCACACAGCTGCCGATGGCCCCGGCCACCGGCAGCACCGACTGGCCGCACAACCGGCATGCGGCGGATCCTTTCTCTGCAGGCTGTACCCAGGGAGAACGCTTCCACATCATTCCTGCTCCTTTCTTCGTCTCACTGCTCTGCTAAACGTTGGAGCATCTCTTCCCACCTCTTCATTCACCTCCCGGAGAGCGCGCTCGAAGGCCTCCTGACGTTCCTTTGAAATCGATCGTGTAGGACGAACAATCAGAGATGGTCCATCGATCCACAGCGCGACCGGAGAGTCGGCTGGGATGCTGAGTCGCTGTAAGAGCAACTGATCCATCACCAGCACTGCGTTGTTCGCTCAAAGGATCAGCCTCCGGATCCTCTTCGCCTTCTATTATAGGCGGGACCACTATAAACGGGACCACGAGCACGATCCTGCAGTTCTTCCGCCTCATGGTGCGATCGGCCCGGAGGGCGCATCAAGAACCAAGGTGGGTAAGGCCCTGAAGGGCAGGCTCCGGGCGAGGGCCTCGACGGTGAAGCAGGCCAGATCCCGGAAGAGGGGCTCGGCGCGGGCTTCCTGTTCCTCCGGAGGAAGCCGGAGATGGGCCTCCACCCGGCCGGCCATCTCCTCCAGGGCGTGGGGGTCGGCCCACCGAGCGAGCCACGCGAAGAGCGCGCGATGCGCCCCTTTCCGCGCCATCGCCTCCAGCCCGTCCAGGATCTGCCGGTGGGGCGTGCCTTCCCAGATGGGCAGGATCATGGCCTCCCGCAGCCAGCGCTCCACCGGATACTCCCCCAGCACCCCCATCCCGCCGTGGACCTCCATCGCCCACTTCGCCGTCTGCACCGCCTGCTCCGCCGTCCAGTATTTGGCAAGATGGGTGAGCAGACGGAAAAGATGGTAGCGCTCCGGATAGGGAGGGCGCTCCGGCCACACCTCCTCCAGCATGCGGACCGTTGCCCAGGTCAGGGCAAAGGCGGCCCGGAGCTCCTGGATGCGCTCGGCGAACTGACGACGCATCAAAGGATGCTGGAGGACAGGGCGGCCGAAGGCGATGCGGCGAGCCGCGAAGGCCAGGGCCTCCGCGATCGCCCGCTGCATCAGGGCGACGCTGCCGACGCTGTTGGCGACCCGGGAGACGTTGAGGACCTCCAGGATCTGGTAGATGCCGGTCTCTGGGCGCCCTAGCAGGTATGCCTCGCTCTCCCGCAGCTCCACCTCGCCCGTGGGTACCGAGCGGGTGCCGATCTTATCCTTCAGGCGTCGGATGAGATAGTTGAGGGTGCCATCCTCCCGATAGCGGGGGAGCAGGAAGAGGGCAAGGCCGCGGACGGTGCGGGGGGCGCCCTCGGGGCGGGCAGCGACCACGGCCAGCTCCGCCCCGGCGTTGCTGGCGAAATACTTCTCCCCCGTCAGCCGCCAGTGTTCGCCTTCGGGCCGAGCGACGGTCTCTACGGCGGCCCCCAGATCCGAGCCGCCGCCGGCCTCGGTCATCCAGGTGGCGCCCTGCCAGACTTCCCCGTCCCGTCGGAGCAGAGGTGGGAGGAAGCGGGCCTGAAGCGCGGGATCGCCGTATTTGCGCAGGGCCAGGGCGGTGGCCAGAGAGACGGTGTAGGGGCAGTAAAGGCCTGCATCATAGAAGGCGGTTACATATCCGATGAGGAACGTTGCGGCGAGCCCTTCTCCTTCGAAGGTCTGCCAGACCGCGCCGGCGCGATAGCCCTGCAGGAGCATCCGTCGGTAATCCGGCGGGTAGAGGATCTCATCGATGCGGTGGCCGAAGTGGTCGTAGGCGCGCAGCCACGGCGTGCCCATGCGATCGATCATCGTGGAGATGGCCTTCCCCTCCGCTTCCCACCAAGCCTCCAGCTCCTCGATCTCGGCCCGGATCGGAAGCGGAACCCCCATCGCCTGAAGGAACCGCGTGGGCGAGGGAATGGCTTCCATGAGCTCCAGCTCCGCCATTGCGGGCCCCATGTTAGGAGATCCACTCCCATGATACGCCTTCGCGAGGGGGCGCGCCGGGCGATGTCCGCTCGGCCTCTTAAGATCCGGGGGGAGAGATCCGTCGTATGATGAATAAGGGATCACCGCTCAGGAGGGGCGCATGCTTCGATGGCTGAAGGCCGGGCTGGGGGGAGCCCTGCTGTTCCTGGGCCTGCTTCTCGGGATGCGCTGGGCGGCGGGGGAGGCTGCGATGCTTCCGCCGCCCCTGTGGGGTCCCAACGTGGTGGCTAACACCGATCGGAGCGGCTTCGCCCAGCAGGAACCCAGCCTGGCCATCCACCCCCGCGACCTCCGGAACCTGGTGGTGGCAGCCAAGGACTTCCGCCGCACCCAGGACATCACCCGCGAGGTCTGGATCTACGTTTCCTTCGACGGGGGACGCTCCTGGCCGATCCAGGCCCCCTTCCCTGGCCTGCCCCCAACCATCACCCTACAGAGCGATCCGGTCGCCCTGGCCACGGAGGAGGGGCGTTTCTACGTGCTGGCCCTGGGCGCCGGGACGCCCGCTCGCCGCCATCACGGGCTGTTCCTGACCTGGTCCGATGACGGAGGGCGCACCTGGCGGGACGCGGTGACAATCATCTCGGATCCATCGACGATCTTCGATGATAAGCCCTGGCTGGCCCGCGACGACCATCCTGCCAGCCCCTACTACGGGCGCCTGTATGTGGCCTGGCGGCCCATGCATGCCGACGTGCTATGGGTGGTCCGCTCCGAAGACGGCGGCCTTTCCTGGTCCCGCCCGGTGACCGCGGCCGAGGGGGAGAGGGTACAGGGGGCCATGCCAGTGGTAGGTGCCGATGGGGCCCTTCATCTTTTTTTTGTGGAGCCGATATCGCCCACCGCGCCCGGAATGATCCGGGTGGTCACCTCCTTCGATGGAGGAGCTTCCTTTTCCACCCCGCGGAGGGTGGCTTCGGTGCTTCAGCCTCCCAGCCCTGTCCGCGTTTATGATCGGTGGCGGCTTTATACGCTGCCCAGCGCCGCGGCAGACCCCCGGGATCCCGCCCGGCTGTACGTGGTCTGGACGGAGGGATCCCCTCAGGAGGCCCTGGGCACGGAAGTGGCCTTCGCCCGCAGCGAGGACGGCGGTCGCACCTGGATGCTGAGCCGGCCTTTCGCCGCCCCGGGGGACGCCATGCATCCCATCGTGCGGACGGACGCGCGGGGGTGGGTGCATCTGTTCTGGTTGGATCGCCGACGGGATCCCCGGAACCGGCTTTTCGATGCGTTTTATGCTTACTCTCCGGACGGCGGGCGGACGTGGAGCCCGCCTTTCCGGGTGAGCACGCGTTCCTTCGATCTGAACCAGGCCGTGCCGCCCATCAGCCCAGCGCCCGGGGATTACTGGGGTCTGGATGTCCGCAGGGATCGCGTCTGCATGGCATGGAGCGATACCCGGTTCGGCGATGAAGATATCATGGTGACATGCGGCATCCTCCCCCTCGCCTCCTCTGTCCTGCTTCCCGGGATCCCCATCGAGTAGCGGCTGCCAGCGGAAGTTTGAGCCTCCAGCAGAGATGATGTTAGACTGAGGCCGTGAACTCCGGAGCACCGGATGGGGCGGATGGTGCGTCGCGCGACAGCCATGGCCCACCCGAACATCGCCTTCGTGAAATACTGGGGGAACCGGGATGATCGCCTCCGGCTCCCCGCCAATTCGTCGTTTTCCATGAACCTGGGAGGGTTGCGCACGATCACCGCAGTGACGTTCCGGGAAGAGGAGGGGCCGGATCTCCTGTTCGTGAACGGCGCGCCCGTGGAGGGACCGGCCCGGGAACGGGTCTCGGCGTTCCTGGATCACGTGCGGAGGATGGCCGGATATCCGGGTCACGCCGTGGTGGAGTCCATCACGGACATCCCGCCCGGCGTGGGGCTGGCATCGTCGGCGGCAGCCTTCGCCGCCCTGGCCGCTGCTGCGTCCGCGGCCCTGGATCTGCGGCTCTCCGAGCGAGACCTGTCCATCCTCGCCCGGCTGGGCTCCGGGTCGGCGTGCCGTTCCGTGCCCCCTGGATTCGTGGAGTGGGTGGCAGGCGAGCGCCATGAGGATTCCTATGCTTACAGCGTGGCCCCGCCGGAGCACTGGGATCTGTGGGACGTGATCGCCGTGGTCAGCGAGCAGCACAAGGCGGTGGGGTCCAGCGAGGGGCATCGCCGGGCGGCTACCAGCCCCCTGCATGGACCGCGGGTGGCGACCGCGCCGGAGCGGGTGGCCCGCTGCCGGGAGGCGGTGCTGCAGCGGGACTTCGAGGCCCTGGCGGAGACCATCGAGACGGACGCCATCTGGATGCACGCGGTGATGATGACCTCCCGACCGCCCCTGTTCTACTGGGAGCCCGCCACCCTGGTGGTGTTGCAGGCGGCCCGTTGCTGGCGGGAGGAGGGGCTGCCGGTGGCCTTCACTCTGGACGCCGGGCCCAACGTACACCTGCTCTGCCCGGCGGAAGCTGCGGAGGAGATCGCCCGGCGGGCCCAGGCGGCGCCTGGGGTGCGGCGGGTGCTGCGCAGCGGCCCCGGCAGCGGGGCCCGGATCCTGCCGCCCGATGGAGGCCCATGAACGAAGGAGGTCCCCATGGATGTTCACGTGGAGCGACGCCTGTTCACGGTGGAGGAGTATCACCGGATGGCGGAGGCGGGGATCCTTTGCGAGGATGACCGGGTGGAACTCATTGAGGGGGAGATCGTCGAGATGAGCCCCATCGGAAGCCGGCACGCAGCAGCGGTGAAGCGCCTCCTGAACCTGTTCCTGCCGGCCCAGGCGGCCGGTCGGGCGATCCTGAGCGTCCAGGATCCCATCCGTCTGGGGAGGCGTTCGGAGCCGCAGCCGGATGTGGCGTTGCTGCGGCCGCGGGAGGATTTCTACGCTTCGGAGCATCCGGGGCCGGAGGATGTGCTGTTGATCGTGGAGGTGGCGGAGCATTCGGCCGGGTATGATCGGGGGGTGAAGGTGCCGCTGTATGCGCGGTATGGGGTGGCGGAGGTATGGGTGGTGGATCTTTCGCGGGGTGTGGTGGAGGTGTATCGGGGGCCGGAAGAGGAGGGATATCGGGAGGCGCGGGCGGTGGGGCGGGGGGAGACCATTGCCCCGCTCCAGCTGCCGGACCTCCAGGTCCCCGTGGACCAGATCCTCGGCGGGACCTCCTGAAGGGAGGAGGGAACGATGGGGGTGGAGTTGCTGAAGCGCCCGTTCACGGTAGAGGAGTATCACCGGATGGCGGAGGCGGGGATCCTTTCCGAGGACGACCGGGTGGAGCTCATCGAGGGGGAGATCGTCGAGATGAGCCCTATCGGAAGCCGACACGCCGGGTGCGTCAACCAGATCAGCCACTGGTTCTCCCAACGAGTGGGTGAGCGCGCTATTGTCAGCGTTCAGAACCCCATCCGTCTGGGGAGGCGTTCGGAGCCGCAGCCGGATGTGGCGTTGCTGCGGCCGCGGGAGGATTTCTACGCTTCGGAGCATCCGGGGCCGGAGGATGTGCTGTTGATCGTGGAGGTGGCGGAGCATTCGGCCGGGTATGATCGGGGGGTGAAGGTGCCGCTGTATGCGCGGTATGGGGTGGCGGAGGTATGGGTGGTGGATCTTTCGCGGGGTGTGGTGGAGGTGTATCGGGGGCCGGAAGAGGAGGGATATCGGGAGGCGCGGGCGGTGGGGCGGGGGGAGACCATTGCCCCGCTCCAGCTGCCGGACCTCCAGGTCCCCGTGGACCAGATCCTTGGCGAGACCTCATAAGGGAAAGTCGTATCCAGCGGGGAACTTCAATCGGGAGGAGCGATGACGGAGCCAATGATCACCACGCCATGGGGCATCTTGGGGTTCTTGCTGGCGCTGGGCCCGCTGATCTTCGTCCACGAGCTGGGGCATCTCCTGACGGCGAAGCTGGCCGGGGTGGCGGTGGAGGAGTTCGGTTTGGGCTTCCCGCCCCGTTTGCTGATCGTAGGCCGGTGGCGGGAGACCCTGCTGACCCTCAACGCGATCCCCTTCGGCGGCTTCGTGCGGCTGCGGGGCGAGGAGGATCCGGAGATCCCGGGGAGCTTTGCCGCCCAGCCGTGGCATTGGCGCCTGCTGATCCTCGCTGCCGGGCCCCTCATGAACGTGGCCCTGGCCTGGGGGGTGCTGATCCTCATCTTCCTGCTCGGGACGCCCTCCTCACAGGTCCGGGTGGAGGACGTGGTTGCCGGTTCCCCAGCCGCCCAGGCTGGGCTCCAGGCCGGGGACGTCATCCTGGCTCTGGATGGAGTGCCCGTGGAGCGGACAGAGGATGTGCGGCGGCTGGCGCAGGAGCGGAAGGGACGCACGGTGACCCTGCGGATCCAGCGGGCGCAAGGCACGCAGGAAGTATCCGTATACGTGCGGCCGGACCCGCCGCCGGGCCAGGGAGCGATGGGGGTGATCATCGCCTCGGTCCCGGATTACAGCCGGATACAGCGGTTCGGGCTCGGGGAGGCAGTGGTGCGCGGGACAATGCTGTTCGGGATGTTGACGGCGCAGGTGTTCGGCCTGCCGGCCCGCGTCCTCCTGGGCTTGGTCCCAGCCCAGTTCCTCCAGCCCGCCGGTCCCGTCCGCATCGGGGCTGAGGCGGGGGAGGCCCTTCGGGCCAGCGTGGAGGTGGGCTCCGCCTTTATGTTCCTTACTTTCATTGCCCTGATCAGCCTGGCCATTGCTTTCACCAACCTCTTGCCCATCCCCGCCCTGGACGGCGGGCGGATCCTGTTCGTGCTGATCGAGGCCGTTCGAGGGCGGCGCCTGGATCCGCGCCGGGAGCAGATCGTGCACCTGATCGGTTTCTTGTTCCTGCTGGGGTTGCTGATCTTCCTCTCCATTCGGGAGATCGGAGAGCTCTCCCGGGGGGCCGGCCCGTAAGGAGGGGCGCCGCGTCGCTGATCCCTTTTCCCGGAGGGAGCCCTCATTCCCCCGAGAGCGGCAGTGAGACACGCCGCCTGGGCGCGCGTCGGTGCTCCGGATGACCCTGCTTCGGGAGGAGCCCGGTGGATCGGCCGGTGGTGGCCACGACGTTTTACGTGCGGTACGCGGAGACCGATCAGATGGGCTGGGTGCATCACAGCGCCTATCTGATCTGGTTCGAGGAGGGAAGAAGCCAGTATATGCGAGCTTGTGGGGCGGACTACGCGGAGATCGAGCGCAGCGGGGCGCTGTTCGCGGTGGCAGAGGCCTACGCCCGTTACGAAGCCCTGGCCCGCTACGGGGAGCGGGTCACCGTCCGGACGTGGGCGGAGGAGATCCGCAGCCGCTCGATCACCTTCGGCTACGCGGTCTATAACGCCGATACCGGCCAGCGCTTAGCCACCGGCTGGACAAAGCACCTCTGCTTAGATCGGTCCGGCCGGGTGACGAAGATCCCGGAGATCTGGCAGGCCGTCTTAGCGCGCGGCCCGCGAATGGACTCCTCTGGAGACCAGAGCGTGCAGGTGGAGCGGACTGGGTGAGCAGGCCATGGCGTGGGGGCGGCGTAGCGCTGCGCTTCTGGACCTCATTCCCCCGGAGGATGCGCCGTGGAGTATCGCACCCTGGGACGGACTGGGCTCAAGGTTTCGGCGCTCTGCCTGGGCACCGCGACCTTCGGATGGACGGCCGATGAGGCCATAGCCCACCGGATCCTCTCGGCCGCCGTCGACGCCGGGATCAACTTCATCGACACAGCGGATATCTATCCCTACTGGGCGCCGGGGGCGTGGGCCGGACGCACGGAGGAGATCATTGGGCGCTGGCTGAAGGGGCAGCGCCGGGAGGCCCTGGTGATCGCCACCAAGGTGCGCGGCCCCATGGGCCCGGGCCCCAACGACCAGGGGCTCTCCCGCAAGCACATCTTCGAGGCTGTGGAGGGGAGCCTCCGGCGCCTAGGGACGGACTACATCGACCTCTATCAGGTTCACTGGCCGGACGAGGAGACGCCGCTGGAGGAGACGCTGCGGGCGCTGGACGACCTGGTGCGGCAGGGCAAAGTGCGCTACATCGGGGCCTCGAATTTCCCGGCTTGGCTGCTCTGCAAGGCGCTGTGGATCAGCGATAAGCACGGGTGGGCTCGCTTCGACAGCCTGCAGCCCCATTACAACCTGCTGCACCGAGCGGAGTTCGAGCGGGAGCTGATGGCGCTCTGCCGGGATCAGGCCCTGGGGGTCATCCCCTACAGCCCGCTGGCCGGGGGTTTCCTCACCGGGAAATACCGGCGGGACGCCCCGCCGCCAGCCAGCAGCCGGGGCGCGGTCAGCGAGGGGCTCCGCCGCTACCTCCAGGATCCCCGAGCCTGGCAGGTCCTGGAGGAAGTGGAGCGCGTTGCCCGGGAGCTGAGGAAGACGCCTGCCCAGGTGGCCCTGGCCTGGGTGCTGCGCAACCCGACCGTGACCAGCCCCATCATCGGGGCCAGCGCGGTAGAGCAGCTTCTGGAGCTCCTGGGCGCAGTGGGCTGGTCCCTGCCCGAGGAGATCGATCAGCGCCTGAACGACCTGACCGCATGGGAGGAGGATTGAGCCCGACGGGAGCAGCGGAAGGCCACGATGCGGGTGGTGCTGCTCTCCAAGGCCTTGGTGGTGGGCGCCTACCAGCGCAAAGCCGAGGAGATCGCCCGCTACCCGGATATCGAGCTCATCGTCCTGGTCCCGCCTGCCTGGCGGGATGAGCGGGGGGCGCTCCCCCTGGAGCGGGCGCACACCCAGGGTTACGCGTTGCTGGTGGAGCCCATCGCTTTCAATGGGCATTTCCACCTTCACTTCTATCCGCATCTAGGCCGGCGCCTTCGCGCCCTGCGGCCGGACCTCTTGCACATAGAGGAGGAGCCTTACAACCTGGCCACTTATCACGCCGTCCGCTTAGCGAAGGCCCTAGGGATCCGCGTCGGCGTCTTCTCCTGGCAGAACCTCCTGCGCCGTTATCCGCCGCCCTTTCGATGGTGGGAGCGGGTGGTGCTGCGAGCGGCGGATTTCCTGATCGCGGGCAGCGAGACGGCCGCGCGGGTCTGGCGGGCCAAGGGCTACGCCGGCCCAATGGCGGTGATCCCCCAGTTCGGGGTGGACCCTGAGCGCTTTGCGCCAGCCCCCCGGCATCCCTCCCGAGGGTTTAACATCGGATATGTAGGGCGCTGGGTGCCGGAGAAAGGGATCGACCTTCTGTTGCAGGCAGCGGCCGGGCTGGAGGGGAACTGGCGGCTGCGGATCATCGGCAGCGGGCCGGCAGGCCCCTCCCTGCGGCGGCTCGCGGAGCGCTTGGGGATCGCGGACCGCGTCGCTTTCGAGCCGCCCTCTCCCTCGACCCGCATGCCGGAGGTCTATGCCGGCCTGGATGTCTTGGTTCTGCCCTCCCGAACCCGTCCGAACTGGACGGAGCAGTTCGGCCGAGTGCTGATCGAGGCGATGGCATGCGGCGTCCCGGTCATCGGCTCCTCTGCGGGCGAGATCCCCTGGGTGATCGGGGAGGCTGGCCTGGTGTTCCCGGAGGGCGACACGGAGGCGCTGCGGGCGGCGCTGCGTCGGGTGATGGGGGACCTCGATTTGCGGGCGGCGCTCCGCGAGCGGGGGAGGGCACGGGTCCTGGAGCGATTCACCCATGCGGAGATCGCACACGCCACCGTCGCCCTCTACCGTCGGGTGATGGGAGGGAACGAGGGTTTGCTTCCGGAGCCGTCATGCGACGCGTCGCGCTGAACGCGCAGCTGCTGGCCGGCGAGGCCTCCTACCGCAGCGCTGGGATCCACCGCTATCTCTACGAGGTCCTGCGGCGCCTGCCGGAGGCCGCCCCGGAGATTGCCTTCACTGCCTTCATCGGGCCCCGGGCCATCCCCCCGGAGGTCCCTGGGATCCGTTGGGTTCGCACGTCCTGGCCTACCCATCAGCCTTTCGTCCGGATCCTGTGGGAGCAGCTGGTTTTGCCGCTGCGCCTGGCCCAGGGGGGGTGGGAGCTGCTGCACGCGATGGCCTTCGTGGCGCCGCTAACGGCCCGCCTGCCCGTGGTGGTCACCGTCTACGACCTCAGCTTTCTCCTTTACCCGGAGGCCTTCCGGACAGCGAACCGGCTGTATCTGCGGACGTTCACCCGATGGACCTGCCAGCGGGCGGCAGGGATCCTGATGATCTCCCAGGCGGCTCGGGAGGATCTGATCCGCCGCTGGAGCCTTCCGCCGGAGCGGATCGCCGTGGCCCGCCCAGGGGTGGATCCCCGGTTCCGGCCCTTGCCGGCGGAGGAGGTGGCCGCCTTCCGGGCGCGCCGGGGCCTGCCGGAGCGGTTCGTCCTGTACGTGGGGACCCTGGAGCCGCGCAAGAACCTAGGGGTGCTGCTGGAGGCCGTCGCCCGCCTCTCCCCGCCGGTCCCCCTAATCCTGGTCGGGGGCAAAGGCTGGAAGCCCGCCTTCCTCTCTCGGTTGCGGGAGCTGGAGCGGGAGGGGCGGGCACGGTGGGTGGGGTTCATCCCTGATGAGGAGCTTCCCCTCTGGTATAACGCGGCCACGGTCTTCGCCTATCCCTCCCGCTACGAAGGGTTCGGGATGCCTCCTCTGGAGGCGATGGCCTGTGGGATCCCGGTGATCGCGGCGCGGGCCGCTTCGCTTCCGGAGGTGGTGGGCGAGGCGGGCTGGCTGGTGGACCCAACGAATGGGGAGGCCTGGGTCGAGGGGCTCTCCACCCTGTTACGGGACGAGGCCCTCCGCCAGGCCCTGCGGGCTCGGGGCCTGGCCCGCGCCGCTCGCTTCACCTGGGAGGCCACCGCCGCGGCCACCAGGCGGCTGTATCGAAGGCTCCTCAGCGGGGCGGAGGACCCTGGTCCCGGCTTGCCCGCTCAGGCCGAGGGGTAGAGAACAGACTATAATCGAGGGAGTTATGAACAGCGGGAGGGCTGGGGCTACGAGGAACAAGGCCGCTGCTGGACACACCCGTCTTTCTCGGGTGGATCACGGATGATCTGCGTCGCTCTGATAGGGCCCGCAAACATATCAGTGGTCGTGGGAATCGTCTCTATCTCATCGATCGCTGATTGGTTGCGCGAGCCAAATCGGAGCATCTCATCATTCCTGCCGTTGATCTGAATATCGCTTGATGTGATTTGAGAACTCCCTGGTAGGTTATATGGAAGATAGTGCGCCTTGCAACATGCAGGGAACTCGGATGTCGGACGATCACTGATTTCGGGGCGCGATGGGAGATCAAAAGGTTCCGCGAGGATGGAAGTGGCTTCGGATCGGCCTCGATCTGGTGGTGATCCAGGCCGCCTTCGTCCTGGCGTATTTCATGCGCTACCGGTGGCAATGGTTCCGAGAGATCACCTTCGACGCGCCGTTCTCCGCTTATATCCCCTTCCAGATCGCCTGGACGGTCCTGCTGCTGTTGACCTTCCGCCTGGACCGGGTGTATCCGCCCCGGATGGGGGCGCCCTGGCTGGAGGAGATGTATCGCATCCTCAACGCGGTGGCCAAGAGCACGCTGATGCTCTTGGCTGTGGTCTTCTTCTCCCAGTCCCTCTTCTACTCCCGGTTGATGTTCTTGGAGGCCGCCCTTCTGGTGGTGCTGATGCTGGGGGCCCTGCGGCTCCTGGAGAGCCGGGTCGAGCGGATGCTGCGCCGGCGGGGCCTCGGGGTGGTGCGCGTCCTGATCGCCGGGGCGGGGGATCTGGGGAGAGCGGTGATGCGGGCAGCGCTGGCCCGCCCGGAGCTGGGCTACCGGATCATCGGGTTCGTGGACGATGACCTGGAGAGGGCCCGCACGGACATCGGCCCCTTCCGCGCCCAGGGCACTCTGGAGGACCTGCCGCGGGTCCTGCGGGAGGAGGCGGTGGACGAGGTGATCATCGCCCTCCCCTTGGCCTTCTACGATCGGATCCAGGAAGTGGTGCAGCACTGTGAGGCCCATCGCGTCCCCGTGCGCATCGTCCCTGACCCCTTCCAGCTCACCCTGAGCCGTCTAGACGTGCGCGACCTGGATGGGATCCCCCTGATCGGGATCCGGGAGGCCCGTTTTTCGCCCTGGCAGTTCCGCGTCAAGCGGGGGATGGATCTGATCCTGGCCACGGTTCTGCTGATCTTCGCTGCCCCCCTGATGGCCCTGATCGCCCTGGCCATCCGGCTGGATTCGCCCGGGCCCGTGATCTTCCGACAGGTGCGGGTAGGGAAAGGCGGCCGTCTGTTCACGATGTATAAATTCCGCACCATGCGGGTGGGGGCGGAGCAGGAGCAGGAGCGCCTGCGGGCGCTGAACGAGGCCAGCGGCCCCATTTTCAAGATCCGCAACGACCCACGGGTGACGCGGGTGGGGCGGATCCTGCGCCGGCTGAGCCTGGACGAGCTGCCGCAGCTGGTCAACGTGCTGAGGGGGGAGATGAGCTTGGTGGGGCCGCGCCCGCCGGTCCCCTCCGAGGTGGAGGCTTATAAGCCCTGGCAGCGCCAGCGCCTGTCGGCCATCCCGGGCATGACCGGGCTGTGGCAGATCTCCGGCCGCAGCGACCTCACCTTCGACGAGATGTGTCTGCTAGACATCTACTACATTGAGAACTGGTCCCCGCTGTTGGACCTGGAGATCATGCTGCGCACCATCCCCCGGGTGATCATGGGGGAGGGGGCGTATTAGCGATCCCAGGAAGCGCTTTCACGGTTTCGCCGCGAGTCCAATCCCTCCAGGTTCTCCGTGAATTCCTCCTGTGACGGATGATGCGAGTTCCAGGTTGTCGGTCACCCCAAACCATTGGGTCACCGGATTGTGCCGATATAGCGACTTGGAAAAAGACAGGCTCTGGCAAACATCACGAGCCGATCGCTGAAGAACAGTGTTGTGCCATCCCTCAATATGCGCGAATTGCCCCGTCCTCCGCCAAACCGTCGGGATCGAGACGCCAAACCGGCAACGCAGCGCCCTTCCACTTGCCCTTTCTTGATCCGCGTTTTAACACCACCTCACAATTCATCGATCCGGCGCCGTCGCCGGCGGATCCCCTGCCCGTCGGCGGAACCTCTTCTTCTTCCGGAAGCGCGTTTCGCCCTGATCTGGGGCGAGGGGCGTCCGGTCTCCCTCTCACGGGCGGACGGCGAAGGGATCGCCGTAGGCGTAGAGGAAGATGCGGCCATCGTCCGTCATCGCCATCAGCCGGCCGTCCCGGGCGAACCCCACCCCGGCCACCTTCGCATCATACCCCATCACCCGCCCGGGCCGCCCGCTCCCCACCTCCCACAACCGCACCGTGCCATCATAACCCCCCGAGGCCACCCACCGCCCATCCGGAGAAAACGCTACATTTCTCACAGGCCCCGTATGCCCCTCCCCCACCCAGAGGCACCGCCCGCTTCCCACCTCCCACAACCGCACCGTGCCATCCACGCTCCCCGAGGCCACCCACCGCCCGTCCGGAGAAAAGGCCACACTGCGCACGTGCTCCCTATGCCCCTTCCCCACCCAGACGCACCGCCCGCCGGAGGCCTCCCACAACCGCACCGCGCCATCCTTGCCCCCCGAGGCCACCCACCGCCCATCCGGAGAAAAGACCACACTCTCCACATCCTCCGTATGCCCCTCCCCCAACCAGGCGCACTGTCCGTTCTCCACCTTCCACAACCGCACCGCGCCATCCTCGCCCCCCGAGGCCACCCACCGCCCATCCGGCGAAAAGGCCACACTGCGCACCCAGTCCGTATGCCCCTCCCCCACCCAGAGGCACCGCTCGCTCCCCACCTCCCACAACCGCACCGTGCCATCATAACCCCCCGAGGCCACCCACCGCCCATCCGGAGAAAAGGCCACACTCCACACAATCCCCGTATGCCCCTCCCCCACCCAGGTGCATCGCCCGCCGGAGGCCTCCCACAACCGCACCGTGCCGTCATAACCCCCCGAGGCCACCCACTGCCCATCCGGAGAAAACGCTACATTTCTCACAGGCCCCGTATGCCCCTCCCCCACCCAGAGGCACCGCCCGCGTCCCACCTCCCACAC
>Ga0272447_1000648_pt1 | contig 24929 bp, 18 predicted proteins | sample YNPCB0133_FD_194589 | JGI IMG/M metagenome (GOLD analysis project Ga0272447, IMG submission 194589) | Hot spring microbial mat communities from Yellowstone National Park, WY, United States - YNP-CB-013-3 | ecosystem: Environmental > Aquatic > Thermal springs > Hot (42-90C) > Sediment | place... | reverse complement strand
GATAATGGCTAACACCGGCGCGACGACGATAACCAGCCAGATCAGCAGCGTGGCCAGCCCCTGTAAAGCCCCGATCAGCGCCTGGAAGGCATCGCGGACCACGCCGGCCGGCCGCCACCCGCCCACCTGAAGCGGCTGCGCCAGCGCGTCGGGGATCAGCGTTATCGTGATCGTCGCCAGCGCCGCCGATTGCGAAAGATACTTCATCCGCCCCTTTACCTGCTCGATCTGCCCGCGCAAGTTGGTTAGCTCGCGATACACGGCCAACACATCCTCGGTCGAGGTCGCCTGCTTCAGGATCTGCTGAAGTTGCGCCTCGGCTGCCTCGAGGTTCCTTATGCGCGCGTCAAGGTCCACGTATTCAGCGGTGACGTCCTCGCCGCGCACGCTCTCGCTGCGCACCTCGACGGCCAAGGCGCGGATGCGTGCCAGCGCTTCATCGAAGCGCGCGGCTTCCACCCGCAGCGTGACGCTGCCTTCCAGCGCGTTCTCAGCAACGCGCGAGGCGCTGGACGAGACGACGAAGCCACCGAACTCGCCGGCCAGGCGGGCAAGGGCGGCCATGCTCTCCTGCGTGTCGCTCACGACCAGGGTCAAATCGGCGGTGCGGATGATCAGGCGGGGCTGCGCCTCGGCAGGGGCAGCTGTCGGCATGGCGCGAAACTCGGCCTGAGGCGACGGCGGCTGGGCCGGCATCGGCGCAGCATCGAAAGCCGCCGGCGCGGCCGCACAAGCAGCCAGCAGCGGCACAACGAGGGCGATCAGAGCAATTGCGCGCATGTCTCCAGTTCTCCTTAGTCTCACTGTCATAGACGTCCGCGCGGCTGTCAAGTTCCACCCGGCGCAGTAAGATGTGCTTGATGAACGCCGACGCCTTCCGCCACCTCTACGCCTATCACTTCTCCGAGAATCACAAGCTCTGGTCGCTGCTCGCCCGGCTACCATACGAATGGTTCATCCAAGACGCGCGCTACTCGGTCGGTTCGCTGCGCCAGCAGGTGGTTCATCTGATGAGCGTGGATGAAGTCTGGTTTTGCGAGCTGCGCGGGGTCGAGCCGCCGCCGGCCTACCAGCCCACAGCCGAAGACGACCGCGCCGCCATCCGCGCCCGCTGGGACGCGATCGAGGCGCAGATGCGCGCTTACCTGGCCCAGCTCCGCGACGACATGCTGTTCGCGCGGCCGATCGTCGAGCCGGCGGAGGACAAGGACTTAACGGTCTGGCAAGTGCTTATCCACGTCGTCAACCACGGCACCGACCACCGCGCCCAAATGCTGCGGGCGCTGCACGACTTTGGGGTCAAGACGACCAGCCAAGACTACATCTTCTTCGCCTACGAAACGCACTACGCAATACGCAATACGTAATACGTAATACGTATTCCGTAGTGCGTAGTCCAGCGTGCGCCACGCGTTCTGCTTAACCCTTTCTTCACACCTGTCTTTGATAGTTCAGGCATGGCCACTCTCGCGCTTGATCAGCCGGTGAACAACCGGCGCGAAATTGTGGGCTGGGCGATGTATGACTGGGCCAACAGCGCCTTCAGCACCACCGTCGGAACTGTCTTCCTCGGCCCATACCTCGCCTCGCTGGCTGCCGCCGCCGCCAAAGCCAGTCCCGACGGGTTGGCCCGCTTCTTCGGCTTGCCGGTAGCGCCGGAGTCCTTCTTGCCCTATTGCATCGCGTTCTCGGTGGTGACGCAGGCCGGCCTGCTGCCCATCCTCGGCGCGATCGCCGACTATGCCCACCGCCGCAAGTCCATGCTCCAGCTCTTCGCCATCATCGGCGGGTTGGCCACCACGCTGCTGTTCTTCGTGCAAGGGGACCTATGGCCGCTGGGCGGCCTGCTGTTCATCATTGCCAACCTGTCCTTTGGCGCGGCCATCGTGTTCTACAACGCCTACCTGCCCGACATCGCCAGCGAAGATCAGCGCGACCGCGTCTCGTCGTTTGGCTGGGCGATGGGCTATCTGGGCGGCGGCTTGCTGCTTGCGATCAACCTGGGCATCTTTTTGCTGCGCGAGCAACTGGGGCTGGATGACGGGTTGGCCGTGCGCATCAACCTGGCCTCAGCCGGCCTGTGGTGGCTGGGCTGGTCGGTCTGGACGTGGCTCACGCTGCGCCCACGCCGGCCCGCGCGCGCCCTTCCGCCCGGTCGAGGCATCCTACAAGTAGCGTTTGATCAGCTCAGCGAGACAATGGAGACACCATCGCGGACGGTGGCCGGCTTGCTGCTCTCTCCCCTCATCGTCTTCGTCCTGTTCCCGATCGTTGCCCTGCTTGGCCTGCCGTTGGAGGTGATCTTCATCGCTGTGCTCGGCCCGTTGGTGATGATTGGCATCTTCCTCTGGCGCAAATCGCGCAGCCTGCCGCAGACGGCGCGCTTCCTGCTGGCTTACCTCATCTACAACGACGGCGTGCAGACGGTGATCGCCGTCTCGGCGATCTTTGCCGCGGCGCCGGTCGAGCGCGGCGGGCTGGGCATCCCAGTTGAACGGCTGACGCTGCTGATCCTGATGATCCAGTTCGTCGCTTTCGCCGGCGCGCTGTTCTTCGGCTGGCTGGCCGGCCGGGTCAGCACTAAGCGCGCGCTGGTGATCAGCCTGCTGATCTGGAGCGGGGTGGTGATCTACGCCTTCCTCGGCATGCGCGACTACGGGCCGTCGGCGCTGGGCATTCCCCAGGCCGAGCTGGAGTTCTGGATCCTCGGCATCTTCATCGCCACGGTGCTGGGCGGCAGCCAAGCGCTCAGCCGCAGCATGTTCGCCCAGATGATCCCGCCGGAGAAGGAAGCCGAGTTCTTCTCGATATATGAGATCAGCGAGCGCGGCACGTCTTGGCTAGGGCCTTTCCTCTTCGGCTTCGTCAACCAGGCTGTGGGCAATCTGCGGCCGGCCATCCTCTCGGTGGTGCTCTTCTTCGTGGTGGGGCTGGCGATCTTGCTGACGGTGAACGTCGCGCGGGCGATGACCGAGTCGGGCCGGCGCGCAGTCCGGCCAACACAGGCGCCTGCATAGCCGACTTACAATCGGCGCGATGCCTATCGCTCCAGACGATCACCCGCTGGCGCGCCAGCTCGCGCGCCATGTGGCGGGTGAGGTGCGCTTCGACGCGCCCAGCCGGCTGATCTACAGCACCGACGCCAGCAACTACCAGATGATGCCGCTGGGCGTTGTGCTGCCGAAGACTATTGACGACGTGATTGCCACAGTGGCCCTATGCGCCGAGCACGGCGTGCCGATCACCCCGCGCGGCGGCGGCAGCAGCCTATGCGGCTCGGCCATCGGGCCAGGAGTCATCCTGGACTTCACAAAATACATGGACGCGCTGCTGGACGTGGACGTTGAGCGGCGCCGCGCGCGCGTCCAGCCCGGCCTGGTGCTCGCCCAGCTCAATCGCCGGCTGGCGCAGCACGGTCTGCAATTTGGCCCTGACCCGGCCAGCGCCGAGCGGGCCGCTATCGGCGGCGTGATCGGCGCCAACGCTGCCGGCGCGCATTCCATCCGCTATGGCATGACCGCCGATAACCTGGTTGCGGCCAAGGTTGTGCTCGCCGATGGGACGCTGATCACGTGCTCGGCGGACGCGGGCGAGGCCGCCAACCATCTGGCGACAGATGTCGCAGCGCTCGCCCGACGCTACGAGGCGGCGATCCGCCGCGATTTCCCTAAAGTTTGGCGTCGCGCCAGCGGCTACAACCTGGACTTCATCGCCGAGATGTTGACCTATGATCCCCTGGCCCCCACCGCCTGCCTGACCGAGGCCAACACCAAGCGACAGGGAAGCAACCTGGCGCGCCACCTTGAACAGGTCAGCCGCTTCCATCTCACCCCGCTCTTCGCCGGCGCCGAGGGCACGCTGGGGATCGTGGTCGAAGCCACGCTGCACCTCTTCCCGAAGCCGCGCCAGACCGCGCTAGTGATCACCGCGTTCGAGTCGCTGGTCGAGGCCATGCGCGCTGTGCCGGCCCTGCTGACGGCGCAGCCGGCGGCCATTGAGCTCATCGGCGGCATGTTCATCCGCCTGGCGCGCGAGCTGCCGGAATGTCGCGGGCGCATTGACTGGCTGCCGGCTGGCGCGGTTCCCGAAGGATTGCTGGTGGTGGAGTTCGACGGCGACGACGCCGGCGAGGTGGCTGAGGGCGTCGCGCGGCTGGGACGCCTCGTGGCAGCCGAGCATCTGCCCTGCGCGCTCAATCCGCTGTTCGACCCGCGCGCACAGGCCGACGTGTGGTATGTGCGCAGGATGGGCCTGAACGTGCTCACCAGCATCCGCAGCCCGGCCAAGCCGATCAGCATCGTGGAAGACGTGGCTGTGCCGGTGGAGCGGCTGGCCGAATACGTGGAGAGGCTCAACGCCATCTTCGCCGCCAACGGCACGGAGGGCGCGTTCTATGCCCACGCCAGCGCCGGCGTGTTACATGTGCGCCCGCTGGTCAATCTGCGCACCAAAGAGGGGATCCAGCAGATGCAGCGCATTGGCCAACAGGCGCTCGCGCTGTGCCGCGAGCTGGGCGGCGCGATGAGCGGCGAACACGGCGATGGCTACGAGCGCTCACATCAGAACGAGGCCCTCTTCGGCAGCGAGGTCTATCGCGCCTTCTGTGAACTCAAAGACCTCTTCGACCCGCGCGGCTTGCTCAACCCCGGCAAGAAGGTGCGCGCGCCGATGATGGATGAGCACCTGCGCTATCACCCCACGCGCGCGCTGCCCACCACCCTGGCCTTTCGGGTAGATGGGTCGTTCGCCGGCATGGTCGAGCAGTGCAACGGCAACGGCGCCTGTCGCAAGCTGGAGGGAGGGGTGATGTGCCCGTCATACCGCGCCACGCGCGAGGAGATGCACAGCACGCGCGGTCGGGCGAACTTGCTGCGCGCGTTCATCAGCGAGAAGACGCTGAACGGCTTGCCCAGGCCAAATCTGGACGAGGTCAAAGCAGCGCTGGACTTGTGCCTGAGCTGTAAGGCGTGCGCCACCGAGTGCGTCGCCGGCGTGGACATGAGCAAGCTCAAGAGCGAGTTCATGGCCCACTTCTACGCCGCGCGCGGTATGCCGCTGCGCGCCTGGCTGCTGGGGCGCATCGGCGCGCTCAGTCCGCTGGCCGCAACGCTTGCGCCGATCTCAAACTGGGCGCTGAATCAGCCTGTGTTCAAGCGCGCCCTGGGAATCGCTGAACCGCGCGCGCTGCCCTCATTCACCCGTCGGACATTTGACCGCTGGTGGCGCAGCCGGCCTGCGCATGAGGCGCGCTTTCGCGCCGTGTTGTTCGTGGACACCTTCTCGCGCTATAACCACCCAGAGGTGGCCATCGCCGCGGTGCGCGCGCTGGAAGCCGCCGGCGGCGAAGTCGTTGTGCCGCCTTGGAAGTGCTGCGGGCGTCCACTGATGTCGCAGGGCCAGCCGGCGGCGGCGCGCGAGCAAGCGCGCTTCAACCTGGCGCAGCTCGCGCCGCTGGCCAAGCAGGGCTTGCCGATCTTGACCCTCGAACCGAGCTGCCTGAGTATGTTCAAGGATGACTACCGCGACCTTTGGCCCGGCGAGGCGAGCGAGGCGGTGGCCCGGGCAGCCATGTCGGTCGAGGACTTCCTCGCTGCGCACCTGCCCCCATTCAAAGAAGGGAGTGGCGCGCAACAAGTACTGTTGCACGGTCACTGCCATCAGAAAGCGCTGTGGGGCACCGCGGGAACGCGGGCTTTGCTCGCTGCCGCCGGCTACCGCGTCAGCGAGATCGAGAGCACGTGCTGCGGCATGGCCGGCGCGTTTGGCTACGAAGCAGAACACTACGACCTCTCGAAGAAGATCGCTGAACTTGGCCTATTGCCGGCGCTGCGCGCTGCCGATGGCGACGCTCTCATCGCCGCGCCAGGCACCTCCTGCCGCGAGCAAATTCGCCACTTCGCCGGTCGGGCGGCCTGGCATCCGGTGGAACTCATTGCTCAGCGCCTGGCCGGTTAATGTGCGCGCGGCAGGCTAAAGCTAAAGCGAGCGCCGGGCTGGCCGTCTTCGTTATCTTCCACCCAGATCCGCCCGCCGTGCGCCTCGACGATCGCTTTGCTGAGATACAACCCCAGGCCGGTGCCGGGTGTGCCGCGCCGCACAGCGCGTTCAGAACGATAGAAGCGTTCAAAGAGCTTATCCCGCTCTTCCGGCGCGATGCCGATGCCTTGGTCGGCTACGGTGATGATGACTTCTTTGGGCGTGGCGCGCCCGCTGATGCGAATCTCGCTGCCGGGCGGCGAGTACTTCACCGCGTTTGAGATGAGGTTACTGAGCACCTGGGTGATCCGCGCCTCGTCGGCGAAGACCAACGGCATGGTCGGGGAGACATCGGCGATGATCCGATGGGTCGGGGTCTGGGCCTGAAACTTCTTCGCCACGCGCACCACCAGGTCATCAATATCCAGCTCCACTGGCGCGAGCTTAAAGCTGCCGGTCTGGGCACGCGAGGCATCCAGCAGGTTCTCGATCAGCTCGGTCAGGTGGTCGGCTTCCTCTTCGATCACCCTGAGGCTTTCGCGCACTGTGGCTTCATCCCACTGGGCGTCGGCGCGGCGCAGGGTGCTGGCGTAGCCTTTGATCAGCGCCACAGGCGTCTTCAGCTCGTGCGATACGGCGGAGATGAAGGTGGCTTTCATCTCCTCGGCGGCGCGGATGCGGGTGAGGTCATGCACGTCGGCGATGATGTTGATGAGCTTACGCTCGCGGTTGAACAGGGGCGCAAAAGAGATCTCCACGCTCACCAGGCTGCCATTGCGGCGCAGCAGGTCACCCTCAACGAATAGCGGCGAGGACGCGCTCACCAACGGCCAGCCCTGTGCCTCGGCCTCTTCTAGGGCAATGCCGGCCCGCTTATGCTGTAGCACCAGCACCTCCTCGAACTTGCGGCCGATCGCCTCGCTGGCCGGGATGCCGAGCAGGTTCGAAATCGCTCGGTTGAAGATCTGAATGCGATGCGCCGCGTCCATGATCACCACGCCATCGGCGCTGAACTCCAGGATGGCGTTGAGCCGGCTCTTCTCGTAGCTGAGCTGCTCATAGAGCCGCGCGTTGTGGACAGCAATAGCAGCCTGGTCGGCGAAGCTCTGCAGCACGCGCCGGTCGTCGCGGCTAAACGCTCCGCCACGCACGCGAAAGACATAGAGCGCGCCGAGGAACTCCTCCCCTTCTATCTTGAGCGGCAAGGAAACGACCTGCCACAGCCCCAGTCCAACTGCCCGTGCGATGGCGATGAGGTTGCGCTCCAGCGCAGTGACCGCCTCGCCCACATCCTCTAGCTGGTTCAACATCGGCTGGAGCTGATCGAGGATTGGTTGGGGAATGCCGTAGGACTGGCGGATCGTGTAGCGCCCATCTGGCTCAACCAGCGCGACCAGGGCAGCATGGCCATTGAGCATCTCTGCGGCCTGTTGCAAGATCAGGCGCAGCACTTCGTTCAGATTCAGGCGCGAGGTGAGCGCACGGCTGATCTCCAGCAGGTAGTCGCGCTGTCGAACGCGGTAGTCCGGTAGCATCATTTCAGGCCGGCGACCGCGCCGGCCTGCTCTCCGCCTTATGCTTGCGAGATGGGTTCAACGCACCCTCTGCGGATGCTATTCCTTCACCCGCTCAATATACTCACCGGTGCGGGTGTCTATCTTCACCAGGTCCCCCTCTTTGACGAAACTGGGTGCTTGGATCACCGCGCCCGTCTCCAGGGTGACATTCTTCATCACGTTGGTTGCGGTATCGCCGCGCACGGCGACATCAGCCTGGATGACCTTCAAGGTCACAAAGGTAGGTAGTTCCACGCCGGCGATGTGCGAGCCATCCAGGACCAACAAGTTCACCATGTCGTTCTCGCGCACGAACTGCGCTGCGTCTCCCACCACGTCCTCATCCAGGGCGATTTGGTCGTAGTTCTCGGTATCCATGAAGTAATAGGTATTGCCGTCCCTGTAGAGGAATTGGGCCGGTCGCAACTCCGATTGGACGACATCTATGTCGCTCCCGGCGCGCACGCGATCTTCGATCACTTTGCCGTTATAGATGTTTTTGAGCTTCATGCGCACCATCGCGCGCCAGTTGCCGGGAGCGATGTGTTGATATTCCAACACGCGCCAGACATCGCCGTTATAGCGAATCAGCATTCCTCGGCGGAGGTCAGATGTGGTCGGCATAGCTACTAACCTTCACTAGAGGCTTCCCTTAGCGGTCCAAGGGATCTTGTTTGATTCTACTTCAAGGTACATTAATATTAGCTCATGCTCCAGCACACGCTATTCCATCTCTCCCGCCTGCCTTGGGCACAAGCCACGATCACCCGCCTGCCAGTGGCGCACCAAATGGCGCGGCGGTTTGTCTGCGGCGAGTCTATCGGCGCCGCTATTGACGCTGTGAGCACACTAAACGGCAAAGGACTGTATGCCACTTTGGACTTCCTCGGCGAGAGCGTGACCGACCAGCAGGCAGCGCGCAATGCAGCCGACGAATATCTGCGCGCCCTCGATGCACTTGCCGCAGCCGGCGCACGGTCCAACATCTCGCTCAAGCTCACCCAGCTTGGCCTAGACCTGAGCGAGGACTTCTGCCTGCGCAATGTGCGGCGCGTGGTTGCCCATGCCAAAGCGCTGGATAACTTCGTGCGCGTGGACATGGAGAGCACGGCCTATACGGATCGCACATTGGCAATCGTGCGGGCGCTACACGCAGAATTCGGCAACGTTGGCGCCGTCTTGCAGGCTTACCTTTACCGCACAGAGGCTGACCTGCTCGCGTTGACCGATGCTGGTATCTCGATTCGCTTGTGCAAAGGCGCCTATCGCGAGCCGGCGGATAAAGCTTTCCCCCGCAAGGCTGACGTGGATGCCAACTATGCCAAGCTGGCCCGCCTGTTGCTCGATCGTTGCGGCCAAGCTCAGCCGGCCAGGGATGGTCGCATTCCTCCGTTGGCTGCGCTGGCAACCCACGACGAGAAGTTGATCGCAGACGCTCAGGCGTATGCCAGGGAAAAGCAGCTCTCGCGCGATCGGTTCGAGTTCCAGATGCTCTACGGCGTGCGGCGCGACCTGCAAGCGCGGCTCGTCAGCGATGGATTTGCCGTCCGCGTCTACGTGCCGTATGGCACGCACTGGTATCCATACTTCATGCGCCGGCTGGCCGAGCGACCGGCCAACCTGTGGTTCTTCGTCAAAAGCGCCCTGGGCCGATAGCCAACTTAACGATTGGCGCTGGTGATCTCAACCTGGACCGTAGAGGGTACCACGCTCTGCACGCTGATATCCTCGAGCACGGTCACCTTGGGGGTCAACTGATGCACGCCTACCTCCAGCCCCGTGACGTCCACTTCCACGCGCACGTTATCGAGGGTCAAGCGGTTTAACGTGGGCTGTGGGCCGGCCAACACGATGTCCACCGTGAGCGGCGAGACCTTGGCAGTGAGTCCATCGCCGATGCCGACGATGATCGGGCGGCGAGATACAGTGCGCGCGCCCTGTTGCGGTTCGATCCGCACGCGCACCAGCACCGTCATGTTGTCGCCGATCGGCGAGATGTTGGGGGGCACGTTTAACCCGACGCGCTGTTCCACGTCCTGCGTAGCCCCAGAGACTGAGACCTCCAGCGTGTCAATGAAGCCGGGGAGCTGCTGGATGGCCTCGCGCGGCCCGAACACCGTCACCACCTGGGGCGAAACCGAGATGCTGGTGATGGCATAGCCTTCAGCCGGCTGGCCAACCGGCCGCACCCGCACCGCCAAGTCCTTGAAGTTGCTGAGCTGTTCCAGCGGGACGCGCACGGCCACTATCGTCGGCGACAGGACGATGTTTGTGATGGTTGCGCCGTCGCGGCTGCGGGCCATCGGCCTGGCCGTCTGCTCAACCGTTGAGCGCGCCCCCTCGATGTTGACCTTGACCTCTAGCCGCTCGAGCTGCTCGATGATTTGCTGCGCGCCGGTGACGAGCACCTGCTCCGGATCCGCCAGCGGCGGCTGCGCCCGATAACCGATCGCGGGCACTCCCTCCAGGACCACGCGCACCGGCACGCTCGTGCTGATCACCTCCGCGATCGTCACGCTGGCGGTCACCGGTCGCCAGGAAAGCACCATGGCCGGCGATGCGCGAACGACCGGCTCTAACTTCACCACATGTTCTCCCGCGCCCAGTTGCGAGAGGTCAACCGGCACCTGAACGCTGCCGGCGCCGAGCGCGTCAAATGTGCTCTGCGGCGCGCGCATGCGCACCGTCACCGAGGCCGGCAGCGTGCTGGCGAGGATGGTCTGATCATTAGGCGGCGAAACGATCACGACCGGTGCGCTGAGCGTGTTCTCCACAATCGGATCCTGCTGAAGCGAAGCCACGACCCAGACGAGAAACGCCATCAGCACGGCCAGGACCATCAGGCTGACGTTGTTAACCAGCCAGCGCGCCATGCGTACGAAGATTTTATCGGCTCGCCTGTGATGTGCGGGGGGCGTTCACCACCAGGGACGACCATCGGCGGCTGTTAAACGGCAAGTTACCTTTGCTAAAGCAGCGCGCCCTGCCACGCTCAGGCGCACGACGCACCAGCCCGCTCCACGGGGCAGCGCTTGGGCTGCCTGCGGCGCTTCACGCCGGTGAATAGAATCGCGCAGACGTTGAGCGCGCTCCGAATGCGCTCACGAAACCCTATAATCCGCGCCCATGAAGGCGCTCGAAGAACGCATCAAGGCAGAAGGGCGCAACCTTGGGCGCGGCATCTTAAAGGTGGACTCATTCGTCAATCACCAGGTCGATCCCGTTCTCATGATGGCCTGCGGCCAGGAATTCGCCCGCCTGTTTCGTCCCGTTAACCCCACCAAAGTCCTCACCGCGGAGATCAGCGGGATCGCGCCGGCGCTGGCCACTGGCTACGCGCTGGGCATCCCGGTCGTCTATGCCCGCAAGACCAAGCCGATCACCATGCCCGACACGGTCTTCCTGACCACCGCACCCTCGCACACCAAGCAGCGCGAGGTGGAGATCATGGCCTCGCCGGAGTATCTGCGCGCCGGCGAGCGCGTGTTGATCATTGACGACTTCCTGGCCACCGGCCAGACCATCCTGGCGCTGGCGCGGATCGCGCAAGCCGCCGGCGCGCAGGTGGTGGGCGTCGGCGCGCTGATCGAGAAGACCTTTGAGGGCGGGCGCCAGGTGCTGAGCGGGTTGAACGTGCCCGTTGAATCCCTGGCGCGCATCGTGAGCATGGACGATGGCCAGATCGTCTTCGGCTAAGCCGCTCTGGGGCCGGCTGATCGCGCTCATCCTCGGCGGGCTGATGTTGCTGTTGACCCAGCCGGCGGCCTCCGCCCCGGCAGCGCGCTTCGGCCTGCCCTTCGCCGACCCGCCCGGCCCGGACACCTGGCTGCTGGGCCAGCCTTACGGCAATACAGCGGGCGCATTTGCCCGTCGGCGCGATTGGTACCGCGCCGGCCAGGGCATTCACTTCGGGGTGGATTTCTCGGCCCCCTGCGGGACGCCGGTCGTCGCCATCGGCGATGGGATTGTGCTTAAAGTGGACACCCGCGAGCACGGTTCAGGCCCGCACAACCTGCTGATCGCCCATCCGAACGGCTACGTCTCGCTCTACGGCCATCTGTTGGAGCGACCGCTGTTGGCCGTCGGCCAGCGCGTGCGGCGCGGCGAGGTGATCGGGCAGGTGGGCGATCCAGACCTGACCTGTACCTCGCGCCCGCATTTGCACCTGGAGATCCGCGACCGAACGCTGCGGCGCGCCTTTAATCCCCACCTTTTGATCGAGGCCGATTGGGAGGCGCTGATGCTGTTCGGCCCAGCCGGGCGAAGCTTTCAACGCGACCTGGACGACCCGCGGCGCTGGCAGAGCGTGTGGGATCAGCCGGACGTGCGCTTCGGCGGGCCGCTGATCAACGACTTCCGCGATCCGTGGCCACGGGACTGGCGGCGATGATCGGCGCGTGCTGGGGACTCTCTTGCCTGGGCACAGCCGCGCTCGCAGCGCTATGCCTGGCGGTAATCGTCGGCGCGCCGGGCCAGGGTCATGTTGCAGCCGGCGTTGATCGGCCATCGGGCGTTGCCTTCGTCCAGCTCACCACCGGCCGCTGCTGTCCAAACCCCTTCTTCTCGCCCGACGGGGCGCGCGTGATGTTCCTAGATCGCCCTGCGCCGGATGCTCCGGCGGGGATTTGGTCGGTGGCAGTGGACCAGCCGTTGTCGGCACCGGCGCTCTTCGCGCGCCGGCCCGGACCGTTCAGCCGCGACCTCGCGTTGGCCGCCGACTTGGTCGGCGGGCAGACCATCGTCGAGCGGCTGCGCGACGGCGCGCGCTGGGTCATCCCTAACGGCGGACGGCCAATTGTCTTCTCGCCTGATGGGCGCTATGTCGTCTGGTCTGTGGCGCAGGGAATAGCGAACTTCGACATCCGCCGCGTCGAGGTCTGGCTGGCGAACGCCGATGGCAGCGGTGCGCGCCGGGTGGCCGTGCGCTTCGGCGGCGGGTTCGCTGGCTGGATGCCGGATGGAAGGGGGCTTTTGCTCAGCGGGCGGCGCAGCCCGCAAGCTCCCCAGGCGGAGTTGACCCTGCTGGACATCGCGCAAGGCGGCGAACGGACGCTGCTCTTTTACGAGCGCTTGCTCGGCCCGTCGGCCTCGCCCAATGGGCGGTGGTTGGCCTACATCGTGACGCAGGCGCGCGAGAACGGGGTCTTCGTGCTCAGCCTGACCCGACCATCGGCGACGCCTCAGCGGCTGGATTTCTTCGGCGCCTATCGCTGGCGCGATGGCGACCGGCTGCTCTACGTGCCGATGGCGCCCGGCGCGGCGGGCGACGAACTCTGGCAACTCGACCTGGCGCGCGGCCAGAAGCAGCAGCTCATCCGCGCAGAGGCCGGCTCGCCGTTTAAGATCGCCAACAACGACTGGGCAGTCTCGCCGGATGGCTCGCAACTGGTCTTCCTCTCCGCCCGCGACCGCAACCTGTGGCTGGTGAAACTGCCGTAGCCTAGCGTGCCAGGGGGATCACCAAGTCGTGGTCAAACGTCGTCAGCCGCTCGAAGCGCCCCTCAGGGGTGCACCAGTAATCATCCTCGATCCGCACGCCCCAGCCGCCGCGCGGGTCGTCCGGATCGTAGAGGCCCGGCTCGCTACAGAAGACGCTCCCGACCTGGAATTTCTCGTCGGGGCGCATGCCCTTCAGGCTGATGGCCGGCGCTTCGTGCACGGCGAGGCCGAAGCCGTGGCCGAGGCTGTGCACATAGCCGCGGGTCGTGGCGTAGTCCTGGCGAATGGTGGGGTAGCCGTTGGCCTCGAACAAGTCGCACACGGCTTCGTTGAAGGCATACGTGTGTTCCTCTGTGTTGAAGCGCGCCTCGGCCAGGGCATGGGCCTGCTTGACCAGTTCGTAAGCGCGCCAGACGTGCGCCGGTGCATCGCCCAAGCACCAGGTGCGCGTGATGTCGCAGTGATAGCCGCCGGGGCCGCGCGGGAAGATGTCGAAGACGATGGTCCTGCCGACCGTGATCGGGGCGCTGGGCGTCCCGCTGCTGTGGGGCACGCCGGCATCGCGGCCAACCGCGAAGATGCAGTCGCCCATCTCCAGGCCCAGCGCGCAAGCCCGCGTGCGGATGAAGCGCTTGACGTCGGCCACGGTGAGCGGCTGGCCGTCCGGCGTGCGCAGCACTTCGCCGGCCAGCCGATGCCCGCGCAGGTAGTCGCGCGTCTCGCCGATCAGCGTCTCGGTCAATTGGCAGGTCCGGCGGATGCGGTCCACCTCGTCGGCGTCCTTGGTGGCGCGGGCGACGCTGATCACGTCGTGCTCCGGCTCGGCCACCACCTCGCAGACCTCGGCGCGGCTGAGCGCGCTGAGCAGGCTATACGAGACGTTCACGTGGTCGACGCCGTAGAACGCCACGCGGCCCTGAATCCCCAGGTCGCTGAAGATGCGGCGCATCAGCGCGACGTCCGCGGCCAGGCGGTCGCCGCCGTGCTGCTGGATGAGGGCCGGCAGGTTGTAGGCCGCCTTGTTGATGAGTTGTAAGCCGGTCTTGGCCGCCTCGTCGCGCTCCATCGGGTGGTGGACCAGGTAGGCGTCGCCGTTCGCTTTGACGATCACCAGGCCGTTGGTGACGTGGGCATCGCCGACGAAGTAGGCAAAGGGCGCGTTGGCCGGCCCGAGGCCATCGCTGCCGAAGACCACCAGCGCGTCCAGGCGACGCTCGCGCATCAAGCAGGGGAGGTCGGACTTCATGGCGAGGGGCAGTATACTGAGCGACATATGAGCGAACCGCTGGTCACAGTGGTGATCCCGACGTTGTGCGGGCGGCGCTGGCTGCCCGATTGCATCGCTGCCCTGCGCCGGCAGACCCTTCGCGACTTTGCAGTGGTCGTGATAGACAACGGGAGCGACGATGGCACGGCTGAGTGGCTGGCCGCGCAACCTGATCTGCGCGTGATTCGCAACGCGCAGAACGTTGGCTTCGCAGCGGCGTGCAACCAAGGGATTCAAGCGAGCAAGTCACCGCTGATCGCCGTGTTGAACGATGACACGCAGCCCGAGCCGCGATGGCTAGAGTCACTGGTCAGCGCGATGCGCGCGGGCGATGGGCGACAGGTAGGCGCGTGTGCCAGCCTGCTGCTGTTTGCCGAGCGACCGGGCGTGGTTCAGAGCGCCGGCATCGCGGTCGATCGTGCGGCGATCGCATGGGACCGATTGCGTGGCTATCCAGCCGATGCCGCGGTCGTCCAGCGGGCAGGTGAGGTGTTCGGCGCGTCGGCTGGGGCAGCGCTGTATCGCCGCGCGATGCTGGACGAAGTCGGGTTGTTCGACGAGCGCTTTTTTGCTTATCTGGAGGACGTGGACTTGGCCTGGCGGGCGCAGCGGGCCGGTTGGCGCTGCCTATATGTGCCGGCGGCGCGCGCCTTGCACCGCACCAGCGCGACGAGCGGCGAAGGATCAGTGATGAAGTATCGCCTGTTGGGGCGGAATAAGGTGTGGCTTGTGGCGAAGAACGCGCAAATGCGCGACTGGCCTATTGTTGTGTTTTATGATCTAGCGGCAGTGCTTTACGCCGGCTTTATGCGTGGCGAGTGGAGCCATCTAGCTGGTCGCTGGGAAGGTATAAAGTGCGTGCGCCAGTTCACCATTATCCATTCGCTCACTAGGACACGCTGCTCGCTGCCGTTTGATTCACTCGTTCCGCCGTGGAGTGTGCCGAGACGAATGAGAGTTGACGTTGGCGTTGCTTCTTGAACACTACACGACAGGAGCAGCATCTCAGGTTTTCTCGCAAATAATGCAACACTAGTGAGATCGTCACTACATACAACAGAAAGCCAGTATTAGGAAGAGGGATTCATGACGAGGATCGTTCTCTATACAGCAGATTGGTGGGGACACGTGTGTCCGGTAATACGGGTTCTTAGTCCGGCTAGCCGACTAGGTTTCGAAGTCCTCCAAGGAGGCCACTGGGAAGGTGGTCAGTTTCTCGTCCAGCCGGAGATGGTTTTGAACGCAGACATCGTGGTGATCCAGCGGGATTTTCCCAGGTTCATTAAGTTTTATGAGCAGGTTATGGAAGTGGCTCGTAAAAATAGAAAGCCGGTTATCTATGAAATTGACGACTGGTTGCTCGAATTGCCTGCTACCCATCCCGACTCTCAGCGCTATGAGGCAGCACGTGTAGCCATTCTACAGGCCATTTTAGAGGCAGATGCAGTAACCTGTTCCACTACTGTGCTGGCAGCGCAGCTAAGCAAGTTCAACAAGAACGTCATACACCTGGCAAATTACTTAGATGAAAATTTATGGCAGGATGCGATTAACGAACCTAGACTGAAGAATCCAAAGAGCGCGCGCCCTCTGGTGATTGGATATATGGGAGGATACAGCCATATCTCCGATCTAGAATCTATTAAGCCCGTGCTGATGAAGATACTGCGTCATTATGGAGACAAGATCAGGATGCACTTCTGGGTATGTCCGCCACCAATTGCGTTACAAGGCTGGAAGAATGTTGTGTGGACAAGGAAAAGTTATGTTAATTACTCAGAGTTTGCTCGATATTTTAGTAAGCAAGAATGCGATATTTTTATCGCACCGCTAGCAGATTCTTTCTTTAATCAAGCCAAAAGCTCGATTAAATTTCTTGAATACAGCATTTTAGGGGTACCAGGTGTTTATAGCGATACTTTGCCATACAAAGATGTAATTATAAACGGGGAAAGTGGGTTTTTAGCTAATAATTTGCAAGAATGGGAGATGTATCTTGTGCAGCTTATAGAAAATTCCAATCTACGCCAGGAGATAGGGCAGCGTGCTCGAGAAACAGTAATGGAGCGGTGGCTTCTCGGCAGCCATGCTGAGAAGTGGCAGAAAGCCTACGAGCAGGTAACTGCTGCACAAGAATTTAAACTTCCCGGGGAAATCGTCGTAAACTCCTTGCGCGCGCTGGAGAATTGGAATCGCACAAAAAGCGAAGAGCTTTTACATTTACAGCTAATATCCTCTCAAATTGAAGCTGATTTTGAAAACGCGTTTTCTCACTCGGAGAAAAATATTAATAGTATCAAAGCCGAGCTGTTAACAAAAGAGCAGTTACTACAAGAAATATTTGCTAGTCCTGGCTGGAAGCTGATAACTTTGATCCGTGCAATTCGGTCGCGGATTGCGCCTCCGGGAAGTCTGCGCGAGCGAGTTGTGTTTCGGGCTGAGTCATCGCTTTATCGGCTCATCGCTCGCTTAAGAATTATAGCCCGAAACGCAAGACCGACGGTTGATAGCCAATCCGCTAGTGATTTAGCCAAGCCCATGCCTCCTCTTACATCGCCTCTTACGCAACCTCTAATTAGCATAGTCGTAGAAAGCAGTAACAAGGTTGATGCACGCTCAGTACAGGCGTGGATAGACAATCAGACATACCCATCTGCAGAAGTCGTAGTCTGGGAGCGAACGGCTGCGAGAGCTTGCCGAATAGGTTCTGAAGATGATTGCTGGGAAGCATCAACGCTACAATCGCTAATTGATGGATTAAGAGGTGCATACGTTTGCCTGGCCACGCCAAATTTGCTCCAAGAGACAGAGACGTGTTTAGAGAACGCTCTTATCGCATTAGAGAGCGAAGCCTTAATCTTTGCGATCATCTGGCAAGGCGATCCGTCGTCGGTTAAACAATGGCTGCGGCTGGGATGGATTCCAAAGATTTCTGAATATCCTTGCGTCTATATAGTGCGCAAAGATGCCGTGCGAGAAGACTTTTTGCCCGATTTGTTGAACATACCAATTCACGGTCAACCAGTTGTGGTTGGCAAGATTATTAGCCGCCCTGTCAACCGAAAGGTTGTTGAGGAAACCCCGCCATCAGATGCAGGATTGGGCGTGAGTGTTGCGGAGCCAGCGCATGTCGTTCTCTCGAATCTTGGGAAGATTTCGCCGGCCTTCCATTTGCATGCCAGCAACAGGATAGACATCCGCGAGAATGACATTTTGCTCTTGCCAACCACAGAGGGTGAGCAGAAAAGTGAAACTTCTTCGTACCCCACTCATTCCGATAGGAAGGTGATCGCCTTGCCCCCACTCCCCCACAAGGACAGCAGGCCAGCTGTGCTTGTCGTGATGCCTTTCTTGGCTGTAGGCGGTGCTGAACGGCTTACTCTGGAAGTGATGTATCAGTTGAAAGAAGAGATCTGCTTTATCCTCGCTACTGTTGAGCAACACAACCCCACGCTTGGCACCACGGCGGAGATGTTCTATCAGATAACCCCTTACGTGTTTAACACCTTTGATTGGCTATCACCTCACTTGCGTTTCTCTTATTTTGAATATCTTCTTAAAAGATTCTCTCCTCATGCGCTATATATAGCGAACGGCGCCAGCTGGATCTATGATGCTCTAGGTCATATCAAGTTGCGCTTTCCGCACCTGTGGGTAGCCAACCAAGTCTATGACCATCGCGCAGGATGGATCAATCGCTACGACCCAATACTAATAGGATATATCAATGCTCATATTGCTTGTAATAAAGAAATAAGTCGAGCTTATATCCAAAGAGGAGTTCCCTTTGAGAATGTGTACTTAATTGAACACGGTATTGATTCTGAACAGTTTGATCCGGAGCGATACCCTGAAGATGTCCGCCACATGATACGGGAGCGCATGGGAGTGCCCATAAAAGGCAAGGTGGTCACCTTTATGGGCAGGTTGCATCCTCAGAAACGCCCGATGGATTTCGTAGAATTGGCCAGACGCTTTGCTCAGCGGTCTGATCTCACTTTCTTAATGGTTGGCGATGGTCCTTTGTCGAAAGTGGTGGATGCTGAGGTGAAGCGCATTGGTTTAAGAAATCTAGTGCGGCAGCCCTTCCAACAAGCAGCTGATGTATTGGCTATTTCAGATGTGCTTGTGCTTCCATCCGAATACGAGGGCATGCCAATGGTTGTGTTGGAAGCTCAAGCCATGGGCAAGCCCGTAGTTGTAACAGACGTAGGGAATAACCGCGAAGTTATCCAGATTACGCGTGGAGGAGTTGTAGTTCAAACAATCGGTGATATCAGAGCGTTAGCGCAGGGTGTTGAGAAGATGCTACAATCTCCACCTGATCCGATACAGCTGCGCCGAGCAGTTGCTATCAGCTTCGATATACGAAGAATTGCAAGGCTATATAAAAATGCGCTACTTGGAGGTATATAAGTGCCTGATGTGTCTGTGATTATTCCTGCGTATAATCACGCTCGATTCATCGGCCAAGCAGTAGAAAGTGTCTTAAGACAGTCGGTAACCGACTTAGAACTTATTGTCGTTGACGACGGTTCCACAGATGAAACACACGCTGTGTTGAGTCGCTTCTCAGATCCAAGGCTCATCGTGATATTTCAGGAAAACCAGGGCGCGCATGCGGCGATCAATCGCGGTCTGAGGTTGTCCAAGGGACGCTACTTAGCCATCCTAAACTCAGATGACGTTTACCACCCCTCTCGCCTCGAGAAATTGCTGACTGTTCTAGAACAGGAAGCAGAAGTGGGACTAGTAGGCTCTTTTATCGAGGTGATTGACGCAGATGGGCGCTTGCTAGGTACGAAGCAAGCTTATAGAAATCTAGAACCTTGGCCATTACCACACCCTGAGCGAGCCTTCCGGTCAACCGATGATGCTCGTGGTGCCTTGTTAGCTGAGAACTTTTACGCCACCACTTCTAACTTCGTGTTCCGGCGTACGTTGTACGAACAGGTGGGCGAATTTAGGCCGTTGCGCTACACACATGACTGGGACTACCTACTCCGCAGCGCGCGCCTATTTCGGTTGGCAGTGTTTCCTCAACCTCTGCTACAGTATAGGGTCCATGCAAAGAACACAATTCGTGAAAACTTTACTGAAATGGTGTTTGAGATTTGCTGGTGCTTAGCGGTTCACTTGCCTGAGCATGTATCGGATGCGTGCTGGTTTGCACAGGAGCCACCTGCAAACCGGGCGGAAAGGCTACTATACTCAATTTACACGTTCCAGTGCGATCCGGTCTTGATAGTGATGTTGCTAAGATGGTTGCAAAGGGGAAGCGACTGGGCTTTGGAACTGTTGGCTGCTGATAATCCAGAACGAAGGGTTTACTTGAGCTTTATTGCTGAGCAGATTCGGGCGCGTGAGATGAGAAGCAAATCTTCTAGATCATCATCTCTTGTTCATGTACTCAGCAGAGCCAAAAACTATTTCAAGAACACTTTTTCTCGTTATAAATAGCACTATCTGCTGTGTTAATGCTGTCTTGTGCCGATGTTTTTATTAATAGTAAGGTTAGTGATAGAATGTGTGTACCATCAGCGTAATAATGCCTTGTCACAATAGGAGTTTTGATCTCCCACGTGTGCTAATAGCCTATGAAAAGCAAGAAGGAGATCTGCCCTTCGAAGTCGTGGCAATAGATGATGGGTCAAACGATGACACGTTAGATGTACTCCGCTCCTTTCGTCCAACCCGCTTCTCGCTCCGCGTAGAACGGCTGCCGAAGAGCCGAGGACCGGCCGCGGCACGCAATCTCGGGATCTCGCTGGCTAAGGCGCCACTCCTTTTATTTGTCGGGGATGATATCCTGCCTACACCGCGCTTGGTGCGTGAACACTGGAAGGCTCACCAAGTGTATCCGGACCAGAAAATTGCCATTCTGGGTCGGGTTGCTTGGTCGCCGGAGATACCGATTAACTTCGTGATGAAACACATAGACGGCGTAGGGGCACAGCAGTTCAGTTACTTCTACTTAAAGGACAAGCACGAGTATGATTTTAGACATTTCTACACAGCCAATATCTCAGTGAAACGAAGTTTTTTAGAACAGTGCACGCCTTGGTTTGATACCAGCTTCCCTTATGCTGCCTTTGAAGATGCAGAATTGGCCTTCCGCTTATCGCGGCGGGGGCTAAAGATTTTCTACTTGGCCGATCTTGTAGGCTACCACTATCACTACTATACCATCTGGGGGTTCACTGCTAGGCAGTATAATGTTGGAAAGTCCGCTTGGCTGTTTATCAAGAAGCATCCCGTCGTTGCGGTTAAGTTACTTAGAGCCGTTCATAAAAGGTCGTTGTTGTCGGCCTTCCTGCAGCGTAAGAAAAGAACTGTGCTAGAATCGCTACAACAGCTCGAGGAGAGCCTTTTATACTTGGCTAGCTTTTGCGAGTGGACGCCATGCCCATTTGCGGACGCCCTCTTCTTAGCAACGCTAGATTACTTCTACTTCAAGGGAGTATGCGATGCCGTATTTGCTGCTAATGCACCGCTCGCGTTAAGGGCTAGAAAGGCTTATATCCGCTTGGAGCTGCAGCCAAGCATTGAGAGGTTTATCCAGTTTGTTCCTGTATATGATAGGAACATTCTAATTCAGCAAATGGAGGCTCTTAAATGAAAAACCTTATTCTCTATTTGATTCTCTTAGCTATTTTGCTTTACAGCGCTTTTGGATCGGCTTCTAATCTTAACAGCGCTAGCGCTATTGCTTTCATTCGAGTCCCACAGGATACTGACCTGCAAACAGCGATTTACCAGATAGGCAACGGAGGCGTTATTGAGATAGCACATGGGACTTACTCTTCCCCGCCAGGTGGATTTGTCATCAGCGATCTGGGCAAGAGCTTCACCATACAAGCGGCAGCCGGGGCAACGGTCATCTTGGACGGTGGAGGCAGCCGTGAAATTCTAACATACATTAACTCTGATCCAAGTCGTGGCGGGATGGTCACCTTCAGAGGACTGACCTTCGCAAACGGCAAGGCAACCACGGATGGCAGAGCAGGCGGTGCCACGCTGCAGAGAGCTCGAGCCCGCTTCATTCGATGCACATTCCGGGACAATCAAGGCGTCCAACCTAGTACGGGTGGTGGTGGAGTATTGGTTGCCTTGGGCTCGAGAGTCACCTTTCAGAACACTGCATGGCAGTCCAACATGGCCATAAACGAAGGCGGGGGACTGGCTGTGAACACTCAGTCAGAGGTTTTTATTCATGACTCACTATTTATCAATAATAAAGTAAATATATCAGGTCATCGCCAGACATCAGCCGGAGGTGCTGTCCATGTTGGCAATAGTTCACTCTATGTATATAGATCGCATTTCGAAGGCAATGAAGCGGGCTATGTAGGCGGTGCTATCTTTAGCATAGGCAATTGGGGCAACCAATCCAACGTAGTCGTAGGCAATTCAACTTTTGTGCGCAATAAAGTGGCGCCGTTGTACTCGCTTCCTTGGCCGACAGAGGGAGGAGCCTTCCACGCTGAAGATCAGACAACAGCAATAGTTCAGGACTCGCGCTTTGCAGACAACGAAGCGATGACAGGAGGGGCACTCAGTCTATACCGTGCCGTAGTGAGCGTGTCACGCACAGTCTTCCAGAACAATAAAGCGACCGGGGTTGGGCCGGCCAATGGGTTTGGTGGAGCTATCTCTGCTATTTCTAATGACACGCCAAGCGATAGCGAGAATTATCGCGCTGCTCAGCTTAGCCTTGTAGACTCGGTTATTACCTCTACCCTCCTCAGCGCGGGACAATCAGGCGGAGGGATATACATCGCCGGAGATACAAACCGGGCTTACGGCCTTAATGGCGTTACACAACAGGGTAGTCTTGCGAATAACCGCGCCAGAGCAACTTTAGAAAGAGTAATTGTGTTTAATAACTCTGTGCAAGAGATGGCAGGCGTGCCCGGCACAGGTGTAGGGGCAGGTGTGTTCGCCGATCTGGCAGACATAACAGTAAAAGATTCGATGATCATTGCAAACAAGGCTGTTGGCACTGATAATAGCTCAGGGGGAGGGCTGGCCATCATCAATAACTCCCATGCATACCTTGAAGGAGTGACTATTGCCCATAACAGCGTGGGCAAATTTGGCGGCGGCTTATTCATCCAAGGATCCACTATCCAAGCTCAGAACTGCGCCCTGTTTGGAAATGTGGTTGACAATGGAATATACGGTTCTGCTATCTTCTCCGCTCCGGATGAGGCGCGAAATATAGATGTTAGCGGCTCTGTATCTAACTGTGCAATAGTGGGCAATGTGGGTCTATCTATCTTTGACGATGACAGGTCGAACGGCCCAATTAATGACCTTCGCTATAATAGTAACCAGATGCGTCCCGAACTTGACTTTTACAGAAATAGCATCGCGGGAGTATATAGTGTAAGTGGTCTTAATAGCATCACAATAGTTCGCTCTAGCCGGAATACCAAGAAGTCTCAGTTGCCTAACGCTGTCCGTCCGGCTTTACCGATCGGTGCCTTGCTGGCTGTTCCACCATACTCTCAGCCAACATCGCGCTACCTCCTAGGATATGGTTGGAATGGTAGCTCTGCACGTCTAAACGAGGTTTCACTTTCCACAAGGACAGGTATCGCTGAGGTGTCAAGAACGGGCGTGCACACCTTGACTGTCACTGGGAGCGGCACTCCCCTAACCTACACGTATGAGATACGCGACTTGTCGCGTCTAGTTTACTTACCAGTGATTAAACGTCGCTGATGTCATCATAAGACCCTGGCGCACTAGGCGATTCCGTATATGGGCCATGCCAGGTGCCTTCTAGTGCGATCAACCCGTATTTCTCTCGCGTTTTGCCGGGCAGCACGGTGAGACGAGCACAGTCGTTCCAGTAATCGTAACAATGGGTATCCTCCCAGTCGTAGATAGAAGCATCCAGTATGTAATCACCCGGCAGGAAGCGTAAGCGCTCGATGGTATAGTCTACATACCCCTGACCTTCAATGAAGGGTATCCTGTATGGTTGCATGGTATTGTTAGGACCAGCCAAATGAATATGTTTCTCGGCTTGAAAGAAAGCAATCCCAATCATGGGCTGCTCGATGCGCTCATAAGCAATGTAGTGCAGTCGAATTGTTAATTGACAATTTGTGTAAGTGAAACGTGTTCGTCGTCCATCAGCATCTATAAACTCTATATCATCAATTCGCGCCTCACCGCTGCCATGGTGTTGTCCTTGCTTGGCCGGTTTATGCACTATAGGCGATTTCACCTTCTGCTTTGCTGCTATTTTAATGATCGTATCTTCATAATAAGCCGCACTGACTGCCGCGACGTCACCAGAGGCTCGCAATCGGCCATGCTCCAACCAGATGCCATAATCGCAGATCTGTAGCACTGACTCCATGCTGTGGGAGACAAAGATAATCGTGATACCGCGTCTGCGTAGTTCATGAATGCGTTCTAAGCTTTTCTGCTGGAAGGCCTGATCACCCACAGCGAACACCTCATCCAGCAGAAGAATCTCAGGATTAAGGTGTGCTGCTACGGAGAATCCCAGGCGGGTGTACATCCCGCTGGAATAGTCCTTGACTGGTACGTCGATAAAATCCTCTAGCTCAGCAAACTCAACGATCTGATCAAACAAATAATCTATCTCTTTGCGGGTCAGGCCCATGATTGCGCCGTTCAAATAGATGTTGTCGCGGCCGCTTAACTCTGGGTGAAAACCGGCGCCCAGTTCTAGTAGGGCTGTTACCCGACCCTTGACCTTCACCGATCCAGAGGTTGGTTGAATAATACGGCTAATTAGTTTGAGGGTGGTGCTTTTACCAGCGCCATTGGCACCAATCAACCCTACAGTGCTTCCGTGCGGAACAGTGAAGCTGACATCACGCAGTGCCCAGAATATACTATCGTTGAACTGGTGTAGGTCTTGCTGATTACGCCGAAGCCGCTGAACAAACAATTGCCAAAAAGGCTCCGTTCTATCACGGTGCAGTCGAAAAGCCTTTGAAACATTATCGAACTCTATCACACTAGATGTGATATTTGCCATACCAAATATTTTGCTTGAGCAATCTTATTTGCAAGTAAATTTGCGCACCAACACACAACTCATAATAAACTGCGCAGCTTATGCTGGCCCACTTATCGCCTCGCCCGCTGCAGTGCATCCCGCAACTGGCGGTTCTCCTCCCGCGTCCGCGCTAACACGCGCTCGTATGCGCGCACCAAGCGATGGGGCTGAAGCGAGCCGTCGCGCCGGAAGCGCATCGCCCACGGCGTGATGAAAGAAGCGTCGAAGTCAAGGTCGTGGAACAAGCCATACAGCGCGAAGCGCTCCGCCCAGTGCTCCACCGGCTGGACGTTGTCATGCGTCGCCTCGGTAAAGTTGTGCGGCGTTGATGAGAAGAGCACGTCATCAGTATGCGCGGCAAAGTTGGCGATCGCCTACTCGCCCTCCGCCGCCGGCATGTGCTCCAAAACTTCGATGCAAACGATCAGGTCGTAGCGCCGCTCAAACGGCTCGGTGATTGACCCTAACCGGCAGTAGGGCTTGACGCTGGGGTGAACCTGGCTGATGGCGTATTCGGATATGTCCACGCCGTATGCTTCCACGCCGCGCTCGCGCAGCGCCTCGACCAGGAACCCCATCGCACAGCCGGCGTCGAGCGCGGTGCGCGGGTTTATCTCGCGCACGATGCGGTCGGCGATGCCGCCGA
>Ga0272447_1000647_pt1 | contig 24963 bp, 16 predicted proteins | sample YNPCB0133_FD_194589 | JGI IMG/M metagenome (GOLD analysis project Ga0272447, IMG submission 194589) | Hot spring microbial mat communities from Yellowstone National Park, WY, United States - YNP-CB-013-3 | ecosystem: Environmental > Aquatic > Thermal springs > Hot (42-90C) > Sediment | place... | reverse complement strand
TCCAACTTGGGGTGAAGGTGGGCAAGCTCGGATTGACAACAATTCGACTCTTGCGAGACCACAATGTGCTTTGGAATTCACCGTTTACATCAGGTCCATTACAAATGATGTTACATCTCATGATTGTGTAGAGCTGTCCTGCGTTTTCTGGTGATGCACCGCGTAATACAATCCATGAATGTATTACATTCCAGTTGTTTGCTTGCGGGCCAACGCAGATTTTCATCTCCCAAGCCCAGGAAGCGAAGTGGGAACAGGTCTCCATGCCCACCGAGTAATCGGGCAGCCGTTGAGCGGGCTGCAAAGGTATTTACTAATTGCCGATCAAGATTCCGTCCACGGTAGTACTCATGCACATGCTGGATAACATATTTACCCGTATACTAGATCAAGCCACTCGGATCGGTGCCATGGGCTGGGCTGTTCCCCAGGGCCCAATACAGATTGATATCGCCGGCGTCATAGCCCAGCGGGTCAAGGCTGGTCCAGCGGCCGAGGGTGGAGAAATAGTCGCGTTGTCCCCCCGTCAGCCCCCATTGCTGGCTTGTGCATCGCCAGCCAGGGCCTCAGCCATTGCACCCGACCATGCCGGTGATCACGATCTACTCGCATCGCTCGGATTTGAGACGCAACGAAGCCAGAAGAAGAAAATTGCTGTGTGCTGGCATCAAGGTTTGCCGGCACAACTTGTATATTCAAATAATGTGGATGGACGGAAAACGCCGTTCAGAAAGCTGGACAGAGAGAGGAGGTATAGCCCTATGCTGGAAGCTGCCCTGACCTGGCTGCAGAAAAACCACGAAGAAATCGCACGCAATCTTGCGGAACTCGTGGCCATACAGAGTATCAGCACCGATGGGGAACATCAGACTGAGATCGAGAGAACTGCCCAGCTGACCTGCGAACAGATGCGGCAGGCTGGTCTGCACAACGTCGATATCCTCCGCATTGGTGGCTCCAATCCGTACGCTTACGGCGAGTGGCTGGAAGCTAATGGCAAGCCCACGGTGTTCCTGTATGCCCATCACGATGTTCAGCCCATCAACTATGTGGAACAATGGAAGACCGACCCGTGGAAGCTCACGCGTCGGGATGGCCGACTTTATGGACGGGGCTCGGCGGATGATAAGGGGGCCATTGCGGCGTTTCTCGGAGCCATTGCCGCCTATCGCAAAACTGGCAATGCTCTGCCCGTCAATATCAAGATGCTCGTCGAAGGGGAGGAAGAGGTCGGCTCGAAGAACTTACTGAAATTCTTCGAGACATACAAGCAGAAGCTGCAATCGGATGTGATTGTGGTATGCGACACGGAAAACATTGAAGTGGGTGTTCCCAGCATCACCTATTCTCTGCGGGGCATCGTGATGGTCCGGGTGGATGTGGTGACGGCACGGACGCCGATTCACAGTGGGACCAGCGGTGGCAGCATTCCCGATGCTGCAATCGCTCTCAACCACATTCTCGGCCGGCTCTATTGGGGAAACGGGCCACTGCCAATTCCTCATTTTTACGACGATGTTCGTCCGCTGACAGAACGGGAACAGGCGGCCTTTCACCGCCTTCCTTTCGATGCCCAGAAACTCCGTCAAGAAATCGGCATGGTACCCACAGCCCGTTTTGCGATGGAGGAAGGCTACAGTTTCTATGCCCAAACCTGGCGTCGACCGGCGATCACGGTGATCGCCCAGGAAGCCAGTTCGCTCAAGGGGGCTTCCAATCAAGTGTTACCACGGGCTTCTGCGATCGTGAGCTGTCGCATCGTCCCGGATCAGAAACCGGAGAAGGTTCTCGCGGACCTGACCGCCTTTCTGACGCACGATCCGCCCTGGGGGTGCGAGGTTCATGTCACTCCTTACGGTCCTTCTGTGGACTGGTGGATGATCGATCCGAGCGGCCCTGCTTTCGAGGCGGCTCTCTCCGCTCTGCGCGATGGCTACGATCGGGATCCGGTGCCCATCGGTTGCGGCGGTACCATCGGATTTGTCGGCCCGCTTTCCCAACTCTTTGGCGGTGCGCCCGCCTTGCTCCTGGGCATCGAAGACCCTGCCAGCAACGCCCATGCTCCCAATGAAAGCCTCCATGAAGGTGATTTCCGTAAACTCATGGCCTCCCTCGTGCGACTCTTCGACAACCTCGGCAAGCTCACACCCGATCGCATCCGCTGAATGCTGTGTTTTTCCCCAGAGATGCTGGAATCGGCCCCCGGGATAATAGAAGGAAGCCACTCGCTTTTGTTCTCCGACTCCAAAAGGTGGCAGAATCCAATAAAAAGAGTCATCCGCTGAGGGCGGAGAAACGCCGACTCTGATCCTAAGGATGGCGCTGTAGTGTTGACGCAGAGCCCGGATCAGCGGGCAGATGCCGACGTAAGGCCCCTGCAGCTTCTTCCGGCGTAACAGCTACAATGTAGCAATGGAAACCCCACTCCAGGCCAGCCGGTCGAGCCAGGCGCGGTAACAATTCTAGTCGCCAGTGCCAATGCTCCCCGGAGCCGATCTGCCAAGGAGCTGTGTAAAGAATCCAGTTGTAAGCCGGTCGCTGGCAGGCATGATCCAGAGCGACCAGAATCTGTTGCCAAAGCTGGGCCAGTTCCCGAAAGGTCGCGGGGTCTTGATACTCGAATCGAGCTTGATGCTCCAGAGGTGTCAACCACAATTCGTAAGGAAACCGAGGAGCATAGGCAGAGAGCACAGCGAAATGCTTGCTCCGAGCGATAATTCGTTGTCCATGATCCAGTTCCCGTGCGACAAGGGCACAGGTCAGACAGTGACGCGTGCGTTGAAAGTAGCCCAGGCAGCTAGCACTTTCCAAGGACAGCAAAGGAGGAAGCACTGGAAGAGCGAGGATTTGGGAGTGGGTATGCCTCAGAGAAGCCCCGGCTTCCGCGCCGACATTCTTGAATACCGCTGCGCAGCTCCACATCGGCTCCTGGCTCAATGCGAGCAAGCGATCCTGATAAGCACGGAACAAATCGGCCAACTCGGTAGTGGTCAGGAATTTGGGATCGTCCAAGTGACGCGAGGTTTCGATCACCACCTCACTGCGGCCAAACGCCGGACTGGTGGCATAAGTGTCATCGGCCAGACAATACGACAGGGGCACATCGGGCCGCACCGCGGGATATCTGTTGGGAACCACCCGCAAGCGCCACTCCGCCGTTACCTCAGAACCGGGCAAGGCCGGATAGGTGAGAACAGCCGGCGGCGTCTGGTCTTCCTGACCTGGACAGAAGGGGCAAAGGGATGGATCATCCGGGATACTCTGGCGGGGCAACGGTGTCGTCCCGCTTTGAGGTCGTGCGGCCCGTTCCGGTGCAATAATGCTCCAGTATTTCCGGAAAGGGTCCCGACGGAACTGCGGCTGCTGCAGCATGACTCGTGGAATCTCGCGTATGGAGCACCCTGCCGATCCCTCCAGGTGCCCCGATAGATTTCCCCTAGGACCGACAGATGAAATATAGGCCACACCGAGACCGAGTGGCTGGAGCCTGTCACTTCTCCAGACATTGCCTTCATCGTCCTGGGCCGATGGTATGACCTGTTGGTGGCGGAGCCACAGAAGGAATCAAGCCCGTGGCACCGCCAGACGTGGCCGGTACACCCCCTGCCGGTTGTACGGTATTGCCCCCCGCCTGTGTTGAGCCATGCGTGACCGGCCGTGACCCTGTTGGAGGAGAAACGCTAGTGTGTCCCCCCACAGAAGGATAGTGCGGGTTAGCCGCCCGTCGATAAGCAATCCGCCATTCCGTCAACTCCCGGGTTGTCGTAATGCCCGCCAGAAAGTCCGGCCCGACTTGCTGATTGTTGTTCGTCTGCTGGCCGACCACGACCTCTCGCTCTTCCAGGATTTCGTAATGCGGACCAACATGCTGTGTGATAAGGTTCAACGCCGCTTGCCGATAGTAGGTGGGCCAATGATTGCTGTTTTCGGGAATGGCCACCACACCGCTATCCGCCTGTCGCTCGACGTACCGGGCCGAGGCACATCCACTCAGTCCCGCGAGCGTTCCCAAGGCCAGGAGTAATCCAACCCAACGCGGGTAGGCGATGCGACATTGCATCATCGGATGTGAAAAGCTTGCCATACTCCCCCTCCCAACATCGAATAGAGCCTACAACACTTTTCCCCCAGAACGTCCGATAAACACTTGATGCAGCAGGGCTATAGCAACCCGAACTGAGTCTGTCGAGGGCAATCGCGGTATCCCGGGAACCGTCCATTCCTAGCACCAGGGTAGGTCGAGCCAATCGGCTGTTGGGACCGGCGTCCCCCTCGGACTGTATCCGGCTTTCGTGGGGTAAGTCGGAGGGGTTATCATCCCACCGAGTCACCCCATAACCCTGAGGATATGCCATCCCGACAGACTTGAGAGGATGTGCCATCTCCGAAGACTTGGAATGCACGCCAAGATCCCTCTCTCAGACCAAGCAACGTAGCGATGGAACTCCGTTTGGAATCCGCCTCGGTTCTTCCGTAGGAGGTTATGCTGAAAGGAAAGGTACATCTGCCCACAGATTGAGCAATCACCTTTCTCAGAAAGATGACTCGGGATTATGCTCCCGGCTGCTGGCACTGCAATTTTTCCGTGTTTTTTCGCCCTGTTACGAGCATGTTCTTTCAGCCCTGTTGTGCGCGTGCTCTTTAAAGAACTCGCTGATGGTACGCAAATTGCTTGGAACGTCGCGCGAGGAGGAAATCCTCTGAGTCGGGGTAACAAGCAGAAGGCAACAAACAGAACCCGAGGGAACGGATGAAAACCGCCCAAGCCGGTTGGGTCTATCTGGTGGGTGCGGGTCCGGGCGCGGGGGACCTGATCACACTGCGTGGTCTGCGAATATTACGCAGTGCCGATGTGGTCCTGCATGATGCTCTAGTGACACCGGAGCTTCTGCGGGAAGCCCGGCCAGACGCCGAAATTATCAATGCGGGGAAGCGGGGTTATTGCCTGGGGAGCACACGCCAGGAGGCCATTCATGAGGCGTTGATCCACCTGGCACGTGCCGGACGCTCAGTGTGCCGGCTCAAAGGAGGTGATCCCTACGTCTTCGGTCGCGGGGGCGAAGAGGCAGAAGCTCTGGCTCAGGCCGGCGTTCCCTTCGAAGTGATTCCTGGCATCACGGCAGCCCTCGGCGCTTGTGCTGCCGCCCAGATACCCCTGACCCACCGGGCAGTCGGGCCTGCGGTGGTGCTGGCCACCGGACACCATGATCCGGATGGTCCAGATTGCACGCTGGATTGGGAGTCGCTGGCCCACATCGGCAACATCGTCTTTTACATGGCCAGTCGTTACCGCGCCGCTATCGCCCGCCGCCTCATAGAGCATGGCCTATCGCCGCTAACGGCTGCCGCTATCATCGAGAAGGCCACCACTGCGGAACAACGCCTGATTGTCGCCACTTTAGCCGACATCGCCTGCGATCCAACGCTTCCGGACGAAACCGGACCATCCGTCTTCATCGTGGGCGAATGTGTGCGGCACCGTAACGGTCAGTATCTACCCTGGGAAGGCTTGGTGGAGGTGACCAGTCCATGAGCGGAAGTACCACTCTCCTTCATCCTGCTTGTTCTGCTGAAGGTGCCGGCCGACCGCGGCTGGTCCTCATCGGTAACGGCATGGCCGGGGGACGATTGCTCGAAGACCTTCTGGCCTATGATCCCCACCGCTTTTCCATCACTGTCTTTGGGGAAGAACCTTACGGCAATTACAACCGCATTCTTCTCTCGGAAGTCCTCAACGGTACCCAGGAACCCCAGAATATCTTCCTCAATCCATTGCCTTGGTATGCGGAAAATGGCATCACGTTACACGCCGGTCACAAAGTCATTCGTATAGACCGCGAGCAGCGACGGGTCTTTTGTGAAGATGGCTTGAGCGAAACGTACGACGTATTGGTACTGGCGACCGGCAGTAAACCTTTCATCCCGCCGATTCCGGGCACCACACTCCGGGGAGTGTTTGTCTTCCGTACCCTGGATGATTGTCGCCATATTGCCTCCTATGCCCGGCAATGTCGGCGTGCGGTGGTGATCGGAGGGGGGTTGCTGGGTCTGGAAGCTGCTAAGGGATTGATGAGTCACAACCTGGACGTCACCGTGGTGGAAATGGCCCCGTACTTGATGAGTGTACAGTTGGATGCCGCGGGTGGTGCCGTCCTTGGTCAGACCATCGAGCGGTTGGGAATTCACGTCCGGACCTCTACCACCACTAAGGAAATTGTCGGACACACGCATGTCACCGCAGTCCGCTTTGCCGATGGCACGGAAATTCCTGCCGACATGGTAATCATCGCCGCAGGCATCCGGCCCAACATCGATCTGGCCCGGGAATGCGGGCTGCTTTGCGAACGCGCTATTGTCGTGGATGACCAATTGTGCACCTCCGACCCGCAGATCTACGCCGTCGGAGAATGCGTGCAGCACAACGGAGTCGTTTACGGTCTGGTCGGCCCCATCTGGGAGCAAACCCGGGTTCTGGCTCAGATCCTCAGTGGCAGCAACCCCCAAGCCCGCTATACCGGCTCACGCATTGCCACACGCTTGAAGGTGATGGGAGTGGACCTGGTCAGTCTCGGCCGAGTTCAGGATGTGCAATCCAGCGACGAAATCGTGCAGTTCAGCGAACCGGCCCGACAGGTTTACTGGAAGGCCGTGATTCGTAACGGACGTGTGCACGCTGCCTGTCTGCTGGGGGATTTAGGTCCGGCCGATCAACTTCAACGTCTCTTCTCCAGTGGTGCGGAAGTCCCCCAACGCCGGCTCGAGATTTTCTTCCCACCCCTAGCCACTGCCCAATCGGTTACTCTGGCCGACCTGCCCGATACCCAGCAAATCTGCGACTGCAACGGGGTAAACAAAGGGACGATCGTCGCGGCCATCCGTGCGGGGAAGTGTACCCTTCCGGCTGTGGGCAAAGCCACCCGGGCAGGCACCGGCTGCGGCAGTTGCAAGAAGATGATTAAGGGGCTGATCGAATGCTACGCCGACTCGGTCACCCCGGACCCCAGCGAGGACTGGTATGTTCCCGCCGTGCCGATGGATAAGCCTACTTTGGTTGCGGAAATCCGCCGTCGCGGCCTCAAATCCGTATCCGCCGTGCTGCGGGAACTCGGCCAGGGCGAAGACGAAAAAAGCAAAAACGGCTTGGCTTCCCTTTTGAAAAGCCTCTGGGGCAAGGAATACATCGATGAACGCGATGCTCGTTTCATCAACGACCGCGTCCATGCCAATATCCAGAAAGATGGCACGTTCTCGGTGGTTCCCCGCATGTATGGTGGAGTCACAACCCCGGATGAACTGATCCGCATCGGACAGGTCGCCAAGAAATATCAGGTGCCGATGGTCAAGCTCACCGGTGGTCAGCGGATCGACTTGTTGGGAATCCGCAAGGAAGACCTGCCCAAAGTCTGGGCCGATTTGGGTATGCCCAGCGGCTACGCTTACACCAAGGCCCTGCGCACCGTCAAAACCTGCGTCGGTAGTGAGTTTTGTCGTTTCGGCCTCAACGATAGTACCGGCTTGGGCATCGCCATCGAAAAGCGATTCCAGGGATTTGAGTTTCCCGCCAAGGTGAAAATGGCGGTGAGCGGTTGTCCCCGCAACTGTGCCGAAGCGACGGTCAAGGATGTCGGGGTGGTCGCTACCGAGGGGGGTGCATGGGAGATCTCCATCGGTGGAGCGGCGGGGGCCCATGTCCGCAAATCGGATGTCCTTTGCCGGGTTTCCCGTCCAGAAGACGTGCTCCGCATCATCGGCCGATTCCTCATCTATTACCGGGATCACGCCAAGTGGTTGGAACGGACGTATGACTTCGTCCCGCGGATCGGCTTGGACAAAATCCGAGACATTATCGTGCATGATAAGCTCGGATTGGGCGACTACTTCGACGCGGAAGTGGAAAAAATGGCCGCCGCCTACGTCGATCCGTGGTTGGAACGGGAATCCCCGGCTTACGAAGGGCAATTTGATGGGGAAAGCCGTATCCCGCTACCGATGGTGACGTGATCGTACCGCGGCAGATCTGCTCCCCAGTGCCTCTCTCCCCTGCAATGCTCTCTCCCCTCAGGACCATCGGATTAGAACCATCGGAACAGTATATCCTAACCGCCTGCGTAACCGGCCAGCAGAGTCGAACCAGCAGGCCGTAAACCTTGGAAGGGAGAATGTACAGTGATTGCGTCCTCGGAGTTGATCTATGTGACCATCGGCCCTGTATCCGCCATACCGCCAGGAATGGGTCGGGCTTACGAGATCGGCGACCACCATATAGCCGTTTTCCGTACTCGAGGCGGCCAGGTTTACGCGACGGCCCAACGGTGTCCTCATCGAGGGGGTCCCTTGGCCGATGGGATGCTGGTCGGAGGGCAGGTTGTCTGCCCCTTGCACGCTTTCCGTTTCGACCTGCACACCGGCGAATGTGAACAAAGCCATGTCTGTCCTGTGCGTATTTATCCCGTGGAAGTCACGCCTGAGGGGTTTGTCCGCGTCGGCATCCCCGCCTCGCTCCGTAGACCGGAAGATGGCCCCCGCGTACTGACGTCCTGCTGACCCGAGAAAGGATAGCAGCTGTGGCGATCCCTTTACCCCACCTGGATACTGCGGTTGCTGGACGAACCCATTGCCCTTTTTGCGCTTATCAGTGTGGGATGCTCCTTGGTGAAGCGGAGGACGGCTGGCGTATCTCCGGCGACCCCCATTTTCCCGTGAATCGAGGACGGCTCTGTATCAAAGGTTGGACGGCGACAGACCTGTTGCATCACCCTCAACGTTTGCGCCAGCCCTTACTTCACGGCCATCCTGTCGATTGGGACACCGCCTATGACCACATCACCGAGCGTATCCACCACCTGCAGCGGCACTACGGCCCTGAGGCGATAGGCGTTTTCGGTTCCGGGGCACTGACCAACGAAAAGGCGTATTATCTCGGCAAGTTCGCCCGGCTGGTGCTACGGACTCCGCATATCGATTACAATGGCCGTTATTGTATGTCCAGTGCCGCGGCCGCTTGCAACAAAGCCTTTGGGATCGATCGGGGCCTCCCCTTCCCCGTCAGTGACATTGCACGAGCCCGCACCATCCTTCTGGTGGGCAGCAATCCGTGGGAAACCCTCCCGCCGATGGCCCAGTGGTTTGAACAGCAACGGGCTTGCGGAGGCCGACTCATCGTGGTGGACCCACGTCGCACCGCCACTGCACGCGCGGCCGATCTTCATCTGGCCATCACACCCGGTAGCGACCTGGCCCTGGCTAATGGCCTGCTGTTTCTCGCTATCGAAGAAAAGCTGATCAACCTGGAATTCATCCGCACTCGGACGGTCGGCTACGAAGCCGTGCATCGCACGGTCCTCCATTATCATCCGGAGCGGGTGGAGCAACTCACAGGTTTGGCGGAATCGGCTCTGCGGCAGGCCATACGTTGGCTCGCGGAGGAACCTTCCCTCATCCTCACCGGTCGAGGTGCGGAACAGCACAGCAAAGGGGTCGATACCGTTCTGGGCTACATCAATCTGGCTCTGGCGTTGGGACACGTCGGCAAACCGGGGGGTGGTTACGGATGCCTGACCGGACAAGCCAACGGCCAGGGAGGACGGGAGCATGGACAGAAAGCGGATCAATTGCCCGGTTACCGCCTGATCGAAGTTGCAGACCATCGCGAGCAGGTGGCCCGCCATTGGGGTGTCGATCCGCAGACACTACCGGGAAAAGGGCGGAGCGCCTGGGAACTCCTCGACTCGCTTGGTCCGAACGGTATTCGGGCCTTGCTGGTCATGGGGTCCAATTTGCTAGTGGCCTCTCCGGATGCCCAACGCATCCGACAACGTCTGCTCAGTCTCGATCTGCTGGTCGTCTGCGATGCCTTCCTCCAGGAGACGGCGCAACTGGCCCACGTCGTCCTGCCGGTCACTCAATGGGCGGAAGAGGATGGGACGGTCACTAACCTGGAAGGCCGGGTGCTGCGTCGGCGTCGGGTCGTGCCTCCACCACCTGGGGTCAAAAGCGATCTGGAAATCCTCTGCGATCTGGCCCGGCGTCTCGGCCAGGGCCATCATTTCCCCACCGCGCAAGCCCACGAGGTTTTTGCAGAACTCTGCCGGGTCACGGCAGGCAGCCTCGCGGACTACTCGGGAATGAGCTACAAGCGTCTGGAGGAGCACCCCGGCATCTTCTGGCCTTGCCCACACCCGGATCACCCCGGCACGCCACAGCTTTTTGCCGAGCGGTTTTTCCACGCGGATGGCAAGGCCCGCTTCCATCCCGTGGAGCATCGAACCGCCGCCGAGGAGCCAGATAGCAACTTCCCTCTCTATTTCACTACGGGACGCAAACTGGAACATTACAACTCCGGCGCCCAGACCCGACGTGTCAGCCGATTGTCCCGCGCTTGCCCTCATCCGACCCTATGGGTTCATCCCGAGCTAGCAGCCCGTTACGGCATCCGGCAGGGTGCGGAAATCGTCATCGAAACCCGTCGCGGCCGGGCGACGTTTGTTGCAGAACTCAGTTGTGACATCCGCTCCGACACGCTTTTCGCTCCGTTTCACTGGGGAGAAGGCCAATCGGCCAATCTGCTCACACAAGGTGCCCTGGACCCGATCAGCCGCATGCCCGAATTCAAGCTCTCTGCGGCACGCATTGCAGCTGTCCGAAATCCTGTCTCCCTCGAGGATTTCCAGGATTCGATCTAGGAGACACTATGACTCACGTACCTCCAACACGTTTGGCAATCGTAGGCAATGGCATGGCTGCCGGACGGCTCCTGGATGAGCTGATCCGCCGGGATGCCTTGCACCAACTCCAGATCTGCGTTTTCGGTGAGGAACCGCACGGCTGCTACAACCGCATTCTGCTGCATCGCTTACTGACCGGCGGCACGATCGAGGACATCCTCCTCAAACCCCCCGCCTGGTACGCAGCGCATGGCATCACCTGGCACTCGACCACCGTCACCCAGATCCACCCGCAGGATCATCGATTACAGACGGCTGATGGTCGTTGGCACGCCTTTGATCAACTCGTGCTAGCCACCGGAAGTGCGGCGAACATTCCTCCCGTGCACGGTCTGCGTCAAGCCGATGGGTCATGGCGGGCGGGAGTGGTTCCCTACCGTACGGTCGCCGATTGCGAGCGTCTGCGCCAATACCTCCATCCGGGCAGGCAGGCCGTGGTCCTCGGGGGTGGCGTGTTGGGTCTGGAGGCAGCCAAGACGCTGCATGACCAGGGCTTGCACGTCACCGTACTTCATGCTGCCGAATGGCTTATGAATCGCCAGCTCGATGCGCCAGCGGCCCACCTCCTGCAACAAGCCCTGGAACGGATGGGGTTGTGCATCCGCACGTCGGCCCAGGTCACCCACCTTCTCGGCCAGACCTCCGTGGAGGGAGTGCAACTGGCTGATGGGACCGTCCTACCTGCCGATCTGGTCGTCCTGGCTTGTGGCGTCACACCCCGGGTGGAGTTGGCCCGCCAGGCGGGGCTGGAGGTCCGCAAAGGCATCGTTGTGGATGATCGGCTGCGGACCAGTCATCCCCACATCTACGCAGTCGGGGAATGTGCCGAACATCGCGGCGTGGTCTATGGGATTGTGGCGCCGCTGTATGAACAATGTGCCGTACTCTCCGACCTTCTCAGCGGTACACGCCCTCAGGCCCGTTATCACGGTTCCATTGTTTATACACGCCTCAAAGTGGCCGGGGTGGAGGTGGCAAGCATGGGCCGGATCGAACCGGAGGGTGAGCAGGATGAAGTGGTCCAGGTCTGGGAGCATCGCCGCGGCATCTACCGTAAGCTGATCATTCGTCGGGAACAACTGCTCGGTGCTGTGCTTGTGGGAGATGCTACATCCGCCGCTTCCCTGCTCCGGCACCTGCAACGGGGAGACCTGCTTCCCTCCAATCGCCTCGACTGGCTCGCCTCGCCCTACCGTAGCGATCTCGTGGAAGCGGAGGATCTCATCTGCCATTGTCATCAACTCCGCTCGATTCAATTGATCCAAGCCATTCAAAGGGGCTGCCGGACTCTGGCGGAACTGGGCAGTCAAACCGGAGCCGGAACCGGTTGCGGTTCCTGCCGGGGACAACTCGCCCGACTCCTCCTGCAACATAGTGCTGAGGCGGCTACACCTCTATGACAACCCGATAACACGAACTTCCCTCACCTGCCTCTCCCTGTTGCATCTTCGGGACCAAAGAACTGAGAAAGGAGCATCCATGCACGCGACCTGGGAGACGCTTTCTGGGGAAAGCACCGGACCGCGTCAGCGCGTCCTGTGGTTGTCCACATGGGCCTTTACTCTGCTTTTCGCGGTCTGGCTCATGTACGGGGTGCTGGGGATCAAAATCCGAGATGAGCTATCCCTGACCCCAAGTCAGTTCGATTGGCTGTTGGCCACGGCCATTCTCGCCGGTTCCCTGCCCCGCCTGCACTTTGGGATCTGGGCCGACCGCTACGGGGGCCGCGCCATCATGCTCCTGCTGCTTCTGCTGGTGGTGATCCCCACCTTGTGGGTCAGCTATGCCTCCACCTACTGGGAACTGCTGGTGTGTGCCGCTCTATTCGGCCTGGCGGGTAATGCCTTCACTGTAGGGATTTCCTGGAATTCCGCCTGGTTCCCCGATCAGATCAAAGGGACGGCTTTGGGAATCTTCGGGGCGGGCAATGTGGGTGCATCCCTCACCAAGTTCCTCGCGCCACCGCTGCTGGCCGTCATTCCAGCGGCAGGATTCGCGCAGGGAATTATTCCCGGTGGCTGGCGCTTCATTCCGCTGGTCTATGCTCTGTTGCTTCTTCTGACGGCGGCTGCCGTGTGGAAGTTGGGCCCCTATCCCGATCGTTGCCCTATTCGAGGACGCTGCGGCAAAAACGTGTACGCCCCGCTGCTACACCTGCGGGTCTGGCGGTTCAGTCTCTATTACGTCGTCGTTTTCGGAGCGTATGTCGCTCTGGCTGCCTACCTCCCGAAATATTACGTCGATGTTTACAATCTGACCTTGGCCACGGCCGGATACCTGACGGCATTGTTTATCTTTCCCGCCAGCCTGTTGCGCCCCCTCGGCGGCTGGCTTTCGGACCGCTATGGACCACGCTGTGTCACCTACGGCGTCTTTCTCACTATGACCGGGGCCCTGACTTTGATCTGCCTGCCCTCTCACTGGTTCAACCCCGGTGTGATCGGCTTTACGTTGCTGATGTTCATGATCGGATGTGCCATGGGAATCGGTAAAGGTTCCGTTTACAAATACATTCCCAACTACTTCCCCAACGATGTCGGTGCAGTGGGCGGAATGGTCGGCATGCTCGGTGCCCTGGGTGGCTTCATCCTCCCTCCGCTGTTCGGAGTGCTCGGCCGATGGTTGCAATCTCCCCAGGCTGCTTATCTGATTTTGCTGTTCCTCACACTGGTCAGCCTGATGTGGCTGCACGGGACAGTGGTACGGATCAAACTCCAGTCGCAGCTGCATACACTCCCACAGGTCATTCCCCTACCCACTTCTTTGGCAGATAGGAACAAACCGTCTTCCGGACACCCGTAACAGGATTTTGTTCCCTAGCCCTGCTAACGATCTGGCACGACAAAAATCACGGAAGGCGGAATGAGGGAGCCATTCACGCCTTCCCCAAGCCATCTATATCTCAATTCTAGAAGTGACTACATAGATCAATCACACTACCAACGTGTGTTGAAGATCAAATAGAAACTAGCAGCATCTGCACCTCCACTACCCGGAGGCTGAGTGTTGCGTAAAAAGTCCCCCGAGAACAGATAAGCATACGCTACGAGCAAGTCTGTCCTCTTAGTAATGTGGAAGTTGACGATGATATCCAACTCATTACCAATATAGCTGCCAGCGGTACCGGTCGGATCACGTCGAATAGCATTGCCCGCCACATTGTAGAGTGCATCTCGACTGCTCGCCAACCAGAAGTTATGGTATTGGAACCACAATGTAATCCAATTCGTCGGGTAGAGATACATAGAGAGGTAAAAATCATGAATATTCTGGCGGCCTATGATATCAGCCCAACCAAAGTAGAAGTGTCCGAATGGAAAGAGTTGGTTGAAGGTGGTGAAGTTTCCACGATTCGGATTGCGATCACCACTGGCAAATTCATAGTACACCCAGAAGGTGGGATTCCAGGGCATATCAACGAAGTGATAACCCAAACCCGCTGCAGCCGTGCCCGCTACGACGTCCGCACTCCCGCGGCGGCCCAACTGCATTGCTCCCTCAAAATCGAAGAGAATCCGATTGTCGATATCCCCAGCGAACCGGGAACCAAACGTATGCAACGTGACCGGAAAACGGTCTATTCCCAATTGATTCACCCGATTGGTATTGTCGTAGAGCATGTAGTAGAAATCCCAATATGTTCCTTTCTTTGGCTTGTAGGTGGCCCAGGCACCGATAAAATTCTGATTGTTATCGATAGAATCCAAAGCGGTGCGGTTGGGAATTACAGGCTGCAACCAGAATAAATCGGTATCCCACTTTTCACCTGTTCGGAACAGACGCACTCCTTGAAATGTCCGTCGTGTATTCGCCCACTCCAAGGTTGACACCAGTCGTTGTGAACCGAGAAGCAACTCTTGACGACCGATACGGAGATATACACCGTCGTTAGCAATTTGTCCCAGTTTCAAATCTACAAAGAGATTCAAGAAGTCGAAACGCGTGGCATCAATGGGTAGGAGCGGCAAATTGGCCCCCATGGTCTCCGCATAGATTCCTTCGACATAGATGCGGAAAATATCTTGATACCACAAATCTGTGTAGAGACGTGTACGTACCTGACCGTAGTCGTTGTATCGACCACTCAGTCGGCTATTTTGTTCATAAAAGTAACGTACCCAGTTAGCCCCACCCACACTGAGAAGCCAGTTGTCACCCAGATGTATGCGCTTGAGTCGGTCCAGGATGTCCGCCTGGGCATAAGCTTGGGGATCCTCCAGGTAGCGCCAGTCAGCATCGAAGTGCCCCGGAAACATCAAGACAAACGGAGGGTAGCCGTATTGAGGCGGCTTATCACGCACCTGACCCTGCAGGGCATCCAGCAGACTGTAATAACCGGTTCCTGTTGGCGGGACTGGAAATATTCCCGGTCGAGGCATCGGACGCACGGGCGGCACCCGTGAAAAATCGAAACCGCAGGGATTCCCTTGCGGAACGCACGGGTTGGGAACACCCTCCGATGGGGATGCCGATGGGACACTGCCGGGAGCAGAACTTTCGGCTGCTCCCATGCCGGAAATTTTCGGTTCCTCACCGGAACCGGACGTGCTCGCCATCGATGGTTCCGACACCGGCAGCACTCTGGGTACATCCTGAGCCTGGACTTGAGGACCCAATCCCCAAATCCCTACACCTAGCGTCACGATCCATCGCCAACGTTTCGGCCATCCCATATGTTGCCCTCCTTGGCTTATGATGTTCCGGAAAACCTGATACATCGTCTCGTTGAGATAGGCAGCACACATTCCTTGAGTTTTGTGCCATCAGCATGAATATCGCAACCGGCGCATCGGCGACTGCAAGCATGAGCCGTGCGAATGCAATAGCTGATAAGACCACCTTTCATAAACTCTGCATAAAGCGCATAACTGCTAAAAACCATTCCTGGGTTGTTCCTGCTATCGTTTCCATCCGACTGATAAACTGAGGAAGACAATACCCGGGGAAGTTCAGCTGATAGGTGCCGAGTTTCCCGACGATATGCTTTCTTTCTGGAATTCGGGCCAACAGGATAAGGATCTTTCCTGAACTTCGGACCAACTGCCTCGAGGCGTTTCCCCTACCCCGAGGTGTTTACTGATGAGGCATAGATCATTGGCTGAGATCAGGCTTCCAGGAGCAGCCGCAGCGGGTCACCGAGCAGTTGAACGAGCCGCGAGAGGAAACGACACCCATCGGCACCATCGATTACCCGGTGGTCGTAGGTCAGGCTGAGGGGAAGCATAAGACGTGGAACGATCTGCCCATCCCGCACCACTGCTTGCCAAGTGGAACGGGAAAGGCCAAGGATGGCCACCTCCGGATAGTTGACGATCGGTGTGAAGGCAGTTCCACCGATGCCTCCGAGATTGGAAATGGTAAATGTACCTCCCCGCATTTCCTCAAGGCGGAGCTGGCGGGCGCGGGCCTTCTCCGCCAGGCTCTGGACTTCGGCGGCCAGCTCCCGAATACTCTTTTTGTCAGCATCCCGCACCACGGGAACGACCAATCCCTCCTTGGTGTCAACAGCTATGCCGATGTGGTAGTAACGTTTGTAGATGAGTCGGCCGGTGTTTGCGTCGAAGCTGCTATTGAAATGCGGGAACTCCTTGAGTGCCGCTACAGACGCCTTGATGGCCAGGACCGTCATGGTGATCTTGGGACTACCAGGTGGCAAAGTATCGACAATCCGTTTGCGTCCCACTTCCAACTCGGTGATATCCGCCAGATCATGCTGGGTGACCATAGGCACAGCGTGCCAGGCCAGCGTCAGATTCTTCGCAATCGTCTGGCGAAGGGGGGACACTTCTCGGACTTCCACAGGGCCGTATTTGCTGAAGTCCGGTAACGGGGGCAGGTGGAAGGCGTCTTGGGCAGTTGTGGCAAGAGGGACCGCGGCTGAGGGTTGCCGGAGCCGCTCTCGTTCGGTACGAACGAAGTTTTTGATATCCTCCAAGGTCACTCGCCCCCCCCGCCCGGTGGGTGGCACTTCCCGTAAAGAAAGCCCCAGTTCGCGGGCCAGACGACGAGCAGCCGGACTGGCAGGAATCCATTCCCTTTGCGGCTCCTTTGCCACGGTGGTGGTCGCTGGGCCTGCAACGGTACCATTCGGGTGAGAAATTGGCTGGTCCTGCAGCCGATCTGCCGCCGAGGTAGCCGAAGCGGGAGTTGCAGAAGCCGCGTTGTTGCTCGTGAGCATCCGTCCTGCTGGGGCAGTCACGGCCTGCGAGGCTTGTGGAAGTGGCTGCACGCTCAACACCCTGCCGCCGACCGGGATCTTATCCCCGGGCTGGACATGCACCGCCGCAACAATGCCGGGACGATCGATGGGAACCTCGACAGCAGCTTTATCCGTTTCCACGGTCAGGACATTCTGACCCGCCACCACCGCATCTCCCGGTCGCACCAGCACGGCCGTGATCGTTGCGGAATCAATCCCTTCTCCCAACTCCGGCAGGAGGAAATCGCTAGTGATGTCTCGGGTGGTACTCCCCGAAGAAAAGGCCACCTTTTCCGTGGCCTTGGGATCGGATGCTTGGGATGAAGAAGAGGAATGGGATGAAGATGAAGAAGAGGAAGAAGTCGATGATGCTCCATCAGATGGTCGAGAGGAGGGCAATCCGCCCAACTGAGGTGGAGCGTTTTGTGCCTCACGAGCCGATCGGAGGCGTAGGATGGGGGTGTCGATCGGTATCTTGTCTCCCGGTTGGACAACGACCTCCTCAACGAGACCATCGGTATCAACCGGCACCTCGACGGCAGCTTTATCCGTTTCCACAGTCAAGACATTCTGACCGGCTCGTACATACTCTCCGGGTCGAACAAGGACTGCGGTCACTGTGACTGTATCGATCCCTTCCCCCAAGGGTGGCAAACGGAATTCCATGCCTCACCTCTGCACGTGGAGCAACGCAATTCGAATCTCAGACCGATTGAGGGTACGAACCATTTGTAGGGGCCTCGTATCATACGGACCAAGGTGGCGGGGCGTCGGGTGCAACTCCCATGGACTCTATCGCATGTTGAACTAGGGCACGCTCGATCTCACCACGCCGAGCCAAGGCGTAGAGAGCCGCGACGGTGATATGTTCGGCGTCGATCTCGAAGAAACGGCGCAAGGCTTTACGCGTATCACTCCGGCCGAAGCCGTCTGTCCCCAGCGCCAACAATCGCCCTGCGAGAAACGGAGCGATGAGTTCCGGAACCGCACGAACATAATCGCTAGCAGCGATGATCGGGCCCGGGACATGCCCGAACACTTGCTCGAGATAAGGAACACGGGGTTGGGCTTGGGGGTGGAGGCGATTGAACCGTTCGCATTCCAGGGCATCTCGGCGTAACAGGGGGTAACTGGTTACGCTAAAGACCGTACTGGCCACTTGGTATTGTTCGGCAAGGATGTTCTGCGCACGTAACACCTCGATGAGGATAGTACCGGAGCCGAGAAGTTGCACCTCGGCTATGGAACTCTGGGGGCGCACTGTGCGGAAGGGATAAATACCCCGTATAATCCCTTCTCGAATTTGCGGTGAAGGCATAGGTGGCATATCATAGCTCTCGTTGTACAAAGTCAAGTAGTAAAAACATTCTTCGTTACGGAGGAACATGGCGTGGATGCCTTCCTCGATGATGACGGCCAATTCGTAGGCAAAAGCGGGATCGTAAGGGCGACAGGTGGGAATGGTGGAAGCCACCAGATGGCTGTGGCCATCCTGATGCTGTAATCCCTCTCCATTGAGAGTGGTTCGCCCGGCAGTAGCTCCCAGCAAGAAGCCTCGGGTCCGAGCATCCGCTGCCGCCCAGATCAGGTCACCCACCCGCTGGAAACCGAACATCGAATAGTAGATATAAAACGGTATGGTATTAACTCCATAGGTGTTGTAGGCGGTCCCTGCTGCAATGAAGCTGCACATGGCCCCGGCTTCATTGATTCCTTCTTGTAAGATTTGCCCTCGGGTCGATTCTTTGTATTCTGTGAGGGTACCTTTATCGACTGGTGTATAAAGTTGACCGATACTGGAGTATATTCCAAAGGCTTTATACATAGGAGGCATACCAAAGGTTTGCCCTTCATCCGGGACGATAGGTACGATGTATTTTCCAATAGCGGGGTCCTTCATCAGTTGGGTCATAAGGACCACCCAGGCCAAGGTGGTGGACTGGCCTTTCCCTACCGGTGTGCCTTTCAGCAATGGCTCAAAAGCCTTGGGATCAGGCGGAGAGCTGGGGGTAAAGCTGGTGTTCCGGAAGGGTTGGAACCCCCCGAGAGCCCGTCGTCGATCCCGTAGGTATTTCATTTCCGGGCTGTCATCCGGTGGGCGGTAGAATGGAACTTCTCCGAGTTGTTCATCGGTGAAGGGTAATTCAAAGCGATCGCGGAACAGTCGCAAAGCGGCGATCATCTGACGTTTGCTGATTTCTTCGGGGGCAAGGCTCGGCTCCCGTTCGATCTCCACCGCCAACTTCTTCAACTGATGGGTGGTGTTCTTGCCTGCGCCACCGGTTCCCGGAATCCCGTACCCCTTGACCGTTTTGACCAGGATGACCGTAGGCTGTCCCCGATGTTCCACAGCCGCTTTGTAAGCGGCATAAACCTTGAGAGGATCATGTCCACCTCGTTTGAGGGTAGCCAGTCGGCTATTGGGCAGATGTTCGACCAAGGCTTTCAGTTCGGGAGTGTTGAAGAAATGTTCCCGGATGAACGCCCCGCGGCGATCCAGGTCTTCTTCTTCGCTGAGTACCACTTTGTTGCGGATCTCTTCCGGAGTGCGGACATCGCGTCCGATATACTCCTGGTATTCACCATCAACGACTTCCATCATGCGGCGAACCAAGGCTCCGGTGTGATCCGCTTGCAAAAGGGGGTCCCAATCCGAACCCCAGATGACTTTGATGACATTCCAGCCAGCGCCGCGGAAGATGCCTTCGAGTTCCTGAATGATCTTGCCGTTACCCCGCACCGGACCATCAAGACGCTGCAAGTTGCAGTTGATCACCCAGATGAGATTGTCCAGGCGTTCGCGTCCGGCCAAGCCGATGCAACCGAGGGTTTCCGGTTCATCACATTCGCCGTCCCCCAGAAAGGCCCAGACCTTCACCGGGTCGGTATCCAATAGTCCCCGGTCCCGCAAATATCGATTGAATCGGGCATGGTAAATCGACATGATCGGTCCCAAGCCCATACTGACCGTGGGGAACTGCCAGAAGTTGGGCATCAACCACGGGTGAGGGTAGCTGGAGAGTCCACCACCGGCCTGAAGTTCGCGTCGGAAGTTGTTCAGGTGCGTTTCGGTCAGGCGACCTTCGAGAAAGGCTCGGGCATACATGCCGGGACTGGCATGCCCCTGAAAGAAGATGACGTCACCGGGATGGGTTTCACTCCGTCCTCGGAAGAAGTGGTTGAAACCGATCTCGTAGAGTGTCGCTGCACTGGCGAAGGTGGAAATATGACCGCCCACGTTGGTGTTACGGTTGGCCCGGAGTACCATCGCCATCGCATTCCAACGCACGATACTTTTGATCCTCCGTTCCAACTCACGATTGCCGGGGAATGGCGGCTGTTCCTCGACGGGTATGGTGTTGACATAAGGCGTGGTGATCGAGCCGATTAAGGGACTGCGGCTGCGACGGGCCACCAAGGCCATCAGTTGTTCTAACAGATAATGGGCACGTTCCGCTCCGCCGTGTCGCAGGACCGCCTCCATCGATTCCAACCACTCCGCCGTCTCCTGCGGGTCGTGGTCCTCCCGGTGGCGTGCGGCACGACGGGCCAGCACGTCAGGTGTCGTAAGCATTCATCGGTCTCCAGTGTGCAACTGAGGGAGAGAGGTAGCGGCAGTGTCCGGGCAGCGACGGTAGCATCCGTACCTGTCGTGTTGTCTCTGCCTCATTCTTAGGCACGGAGGGAGTTCCCCTTTGCTACGCAACACAGATTAAGATAGGTTGAAGCCAGGGGATGTCCATTCGTCCTCGCGGTGAGCTTGCTCGGGATAGACTTACCATTACCACGGACCTGCTGGTTAACGAGCACCCAGAAGAGCTGAGCCGTCCTCCACCCTTGATCGGTATCCCACCGAAGATCTGAAAGGCTGATCCCATGACTTCCCAACTTTGGAGAATAACCAGTCTGGCCTGGTTCCTGGGCGGTGTATTCCTTCCCTGGGTGCTAGCATCGACACCCCAGAACATTCCCCCAGGCACTGTGGTCAGCTGGTCTGAGCCTTCCGCCAAAGTGCAACAGGTGGTCTCCACGTGGGCTCAAAAGGGGGGGATCCAGGTTGAAGTGAGCCCTTCTCTGGCGGACCTTCCCATTTCTCTTATGTTGGAGAACGTCCCATTGTGGGATGCGCTGGATCGAATTGCCCTCCAGGTTCAGGGACGGTGGTCTGTCCGTGCCGATGGCAAAACCTTGCAATTGCTTCCTCAAGGAAAAGGTCGAACGATCGCGACCCACAACGGTCCCTTTCGGATCGTCCTGCGATCGATTACGACGCGCTGGACGCCCGAGACCGCAGATTCTGCTTGCGACCTTCTCCTGCTGGTCCATTGGGAACCTCGGTATCCGGTGTACCGCATCGATACATCTCCCCGGATCACGACCGCTCGGGATGATCGGGGACAGGTTCTCGCGAGTGAGGTCACGAAAAGTTATCAGTACCCCTTAGCCTCCACTGCCGAGCTCCAGGTACGTCTGTTCGGCATCACACGGCCGGCGCAACGTATTGCACACCTGGAGGGAGATTTCCGGGCGACACTCACTGATCAACTCCTCGTTATACGTTGGGATACCCCGCCCCGTGACAAGCCTCTTACGCAGAAGGTCGGCCCCCTGATCTGCACTTGGAAATCCTTGCGTCGTGATCCTGCTTTGCAGCTATGGGAAGTGGAATTGGAGTGGCAATATCCCTCCGACCATCCGCACTTCGATAGCTATGAGGAAAGCAAATGGCTGCGTGACGTGAAAATTCAGTGGCGCACTTCGGAGGGCCGGCTCATACGACCTCAAGGCGAAGAGATTTATGCAACGGGTCGTAAGGTCCAAGCCATCTGCCAGTTTCCGCACGCCATCGACCCTCAAGCGGCTGGGGGGACTTTGCTCCTCATCACCCCGGCTCCGTTACGGGAGGTTCGTGTCCCTTTCCGCCTGGACAATATTCCGCTGCCCTGAAATCCCTGTCCACCCTCGCCTGGCTGGTCATGAGGCGCTGCCATAGTGGTAAGTTCAAGATGTAGCCGTTCGCTGAGTGGACATGATTGGTGTGGGCGGCTTTGGTGTTTTCCCAGCTTCAGGGTTCTTAGATGCCATCGCTGGAGGTGTGGGCGGCTTTGGTGTTTTGGCGGCTTTCGGGTTTTTCGATGCCATCGCCGGATCGGTCTTGCCCCTGCCTCTTGTATCATGAACGCAATAACATTCATGAGGCTTCCCCGGATGCGACGGGAATGTCAACTTCCTTCCATTGCACCATGAGGAATAACGTCGTAGAATCCGAGCAGGAAAGTTGTATAATTCACCCAGGGAAGTTGTTAGGAATAATCTCCAAGCGAGAAGATTACGATGATTTTTTGCCCCAAGTTGTGAACAACCCCTAGGTGACTTTGTATGAACCCCTATCAAGGGGAAAGGTGTCATGCCGGCGACATCCTCTCCAACGCGATTACGAACCGAATGGGAACTGCTGCAAGGAGCCTGGCGATCGGTGGCGGGTCCCTGTGAGGCCCGATTATTGATCGTCGGCGACTATTTCAGTTTCGAGTTCCTCGACGGCGACATTTACATTGGGACGTTCGTCTTGACGCCGGAGGGGATGGATATGCATATCCTGGCAGGACCCGCGGAGCACCGAGGTCAGACGGCTCTCTGTTTGTACCGTGTGGAAGGAGGTGTGCTTCAGTGGTCTGCCGGTCGTCCGGGGTCGAATCGCCGTCCGTGTTGTTTTCCGGAAGTGGATGATCCGCGGGCGTTGTCCTTTGTATTCCGGCGGGATCGCCGGCCGTTGCGACGGTGGCGCCCCCGTTCATCCTGAGGTCTTGTCATGCGTTTCCCCTGTCACGGTGTTATAAATCAGAGTATCTAAGACCCCAAAATCGGGAGGTTTGCCATTCATGAGCGTTGCTGTTGCGAAGGTTCCGACCCGGACTCCAGAAGCCAGCCGTGAACCGACGGAGGTCCATTATCAATACCCTGGCATTCCCACGACCTGCGACGGCGCTGAGGCCGTGGTCCATGTGGAAACGCACATCAGCCAGGCGGCTGGGGCTTATCCGATCACCAGTTCGACGACGATGGGCGGTGGCTTCAACGCCGCGGTCATGAATGGCATGAAGAACCTCTGGGGTGATCCCCTGATGTTCTTCGAGCCAGAAAGTGAACACTCTGCCGCCTCGATCTGCGAAGGCTTTGCCGTGGCCGGCGGTCGCGTCACCAACTTTACCAGCGGTCAGGGTCTGGTGCTGATGAAGGAAGTGCTCTACACCATCGCGGGCAAACGCCTCCCCGTGGTAATGAACATCGGGGCGCGGGCTTTGACCAGCCAGGGGTTGAACGTCCATGCGGGTCATGACGACGTCATGAGCGTGGCGGACTGCGGCTGGGGGATGCTCTTTGCCCGCAACGCTCAGGAAGCTGGTGATTTCTGCTTGATCTGCCGCCGGGTCGCCGAAGCCACTTTCACCCCCTTCTTCAACATCCAGGATGGTTTCCTGACGACTCATACCGTAGAAACGGTCCGTCTGCCCGAACCGGAGTTCATGAAGGAATTCGTTGGCGACCCCAAAGAAAAACTGATCAATCTGATGGACCCGGCCAACCCGATGATGTCCGGCGTCGTGCAGAACCAGGATTCGTACATGAAAGGGAAGATCGCTCAACGCTGGTATTATGACCGCATTGCTCCAGCGTTGGAAGAAGCCTTCGAGGAGTTCGCCCGTAAAACCGGCCGGCGCTATGGCTTCGTCGAGCCGTATCGTTGCGAGGATGCAGAATACATCCTGGTTGGCATGGGATGCTACATGGAAACCGCCAAGGCGGTGGTGGATTACCTCCGGGAGAAGAAAGGTATCGCCGCCGGATGCCTCACGGTTTTCGTCTTCCGTCCCTTCCCCGCCCGGCAGATCGTCGAGGCTCTGAAAAATTGCGTAGCCTTCACCGTCTTCGAGCGGATGGACGATCCGTTGTCCACGACGGGCAACCACCTGACGCGGGAAATCAAAGCAGCCTTCTGTGATGCGATGACCGGCCAGAATGGTCAGGAGAAGATTGACCAGATTCCGCGGATCTATCATGGCTCCGCTGGGCTGGGCAGCCGGGATGTCCGGCCTGGGGACATCATCGCGGCGTTCCACAACATGATCATGGACGGCCAGGACTACTTCTGTGTGGGTATCGATCACCCCTTGGCCTTGAAAGTCACCGAAGACCCGGATCTCCGGCCTCCCGGGGCTTTCTCGATGCGGGGCCACTCCGTCGGCGGTTTTGGCTCGGTGACGACTAATAAAGTGATCGCCACCATTGCGGGTAATGTCTTCGGTAAAGACGTCCAAGCCTACCCCAAATATGGATCCGAAAAGAAAGGCCTTCCTACCACCTACTACCTCACCATCGCCGACAGCCACATCAATCTGCATTCCGAACTCGAACGCGTCGAGCTGCTGGTGATCAACGATCCCACCGCCATCCTCAGTCCCCTGACTCTCAAAGGGCTGGTCCCCGGCGGCGCCATCTTCATGCAGTCGCCTTACACAGAACCGGAAGAAGTCTGGAAACGCATCCCAGAGTTCAATCGCCGAACGATCCGGAACAACAATATCCGGGTCTATTACTGCGACATGGTTCGTATTGCCCGTGAGGTCGCCAGCGAACCCGATCTGCAAATGCGGATGCAGGGAATCGTGCTGCTGGGAGCATTCCTGCGGCTGACTCCTTACGCCCGGGAAGCTGGTATGACCGATGAGCAAGTGTACGCCGGTGTGGAGAAGGCCCTCCGCAAATATTTCGGCAAGCGGGGCGATCAGGTGGTCCAGGAAAATCTCACCTGCGTCAAACGCGGTTATAGTGAGATGAAGGAAATCCCCCGTAGCATCATAATGGCGGAATAACTTCTTCGCCCTTGCAAAAGGTCTTGCGGTTCTGTCCGGGTAGAATCAGGAGACGAACAAGCCTGCACACTCGGGAAACCATCCCAGCCAGGAAATTCTCGGACTTGCGAGGTGATATATGGCCACAGCAACCCTACAAGCTCCCTCGATGAACGAGGCCCACGAG
>Ga0272447_1000644_pt1 | contig 25024 bp, 25 predicted proteins | sample YNPCB0133_FD_194589 | JGI IMG/M metagenome (GOLD analysis project Ga0272447, IMG submission 194589) | Hot spring microbial mat communities from Yellowstone National Park, WY, United States - YNP-CB-013-3 | ecosystem: Environmental > Aquatic > Thermal springs > Hot (42-90C) > Sediment | place... | reverse complement strand
CACGAAGGCACCGACTGACGGAATGAAGACGAGAATCGAGCCAGCGAGAACACCAGGAAGCGTAAGAGGAAGCAGGACGCGCCAGAAGACGTGCCACGCATTCGCACCGAGATCCTGTGCAGCCTCGACCAGCGTGAAGTCGAACTTCTCGATCGATGCATAGATCGGTAGGATCATGAAGGGAAGATAGCCGTAGACGAGACCGAGCACGACGGCGAAGGGGGTGAAGAGCAGAGAGAGAGGTCGATCGATCAGCCCCAGCCACTGCAGCGCGTTGTTGATGAGCCCATCAGCGCGCAAGAGGAGCATGATGGCATAGGTGCGCACCAGAAAGTTCGTCCAGAACGGGATCAGGACCAGGACGAGGAGTGCGTTGCGCCAGCGGCGTGGACTCCGGGCGATGACGAAGGCGAAGGGATAACCGATGACGAGACAAATGACCGTGGTGAGCAGGGCGAGCCACACTGACACGAGAAAGACGCGAATGTACAGCCAGTCGAACAAGCGAGCATAGTTCTCCAGCGTAAAAGCCCAGGCGACCGCTCCATAGGGGCCACGGTGCGCGAAACTGTAGGCGAACACGATGGCTGTCGGTAACAAGAAGAACAGGAGGAGCCACAAACCGCCTGGCCCGGCGAGGAAGAGAGCGCGCACTCTTTCGCTTTGCCGGATCCGCTCACTGGCGCGCTCGTGCCAGTCGAGGGAACGCTCTTGGACTCGTACACGATCGATGGTGCTCATCCTCGCGTTCTCCTCGTGCTACTCGGTGAGTATCCGCGCCGCATCGGTCGCCCAAGTGAGCGAGACAGGAGTCCCGACGGGAAGGAGCAGTCCCCCGTCCAAGCGGTTGCGGTCGTTCTGACTGCGGACGCGGATCGTCGTGTCATCGCTCACCCGGACGACGTAAAACGTATCGGTTCCGATGTAGATCACTTCTTCGATTCGCCCGTGCAGGAGCCCGTTAGCCTCCGGCGCTTCGACGGGAACGAGCCGAACCTTCTCGGGGCGAACGGCAACGGTGACTTGCTGGCCGACTGTGAGCTGGCGATCAGCCGGAACCTCGACAGGGAAGCGATCAGCGATGACAACGGTGGCCGCGGCCGAACTCGCAGCCTGGACAGTCCCACGAAGGAAATTCGATTCGCCGATGAAGTCGGCGACGAACCGCGAGGCTGGTCGCTCGTAAATCTCCATCGGTGTTCCCACTTGCAGAACGCGTCCGGCATTCATCACCGCGATACGGTCCGACATGGTGAGCGCTTCTTCTTGATCGTGCGTGACATAAATGAAGGTGATACCGACGGTCATCTGGAGGTGCTTGAGTTCGAGTTGCATTTCTTTGCGCAGCTTCAGATCGAGCGCTCCGAGTGGCTCGTCCAGCAAGAGGACACGCGGCCGGTTCACCAAGGCTCGGGCCAAGGCTACGCGCTGCTGTTGTCCACCGGAGAGCTGCCGCGGATACCGCTCCTCCATACCACTCAAGCGGACCAGGTGGAGTGCTTCGCGAACTCGACGGGCGATTTCGTCGCGCGGAATGCGCTTCATACGTAAGCCGAAGGCCACATTGTCGAAGACCGTCATGTGGGGAAAGAGCGCATAGTTCTGGAAAACGGTGTTCACGTTACGCCGGAACGGGGGCGTATGACCCATCCGGCGACCCTCGATGAGTACCTCGCCCGCGCTCGGATGCTCGAACCCTGCGATCATGCGTAGCGTGGTCGTTTTCCCGCAGCCCGAAGGACCCAACAGGGAGAAAAACTCTCCCTGATAGATCTGGAGCGAAACCCTATCGACTGCGACCACGCCATTCTCGAAAACCTTGGTGACATCGAGAAGTTCGACGTCGATCGGGCGCTCCAACGGTTCCATCCCTCCCATGCCGCTCGCGCATACTGTCTCGATCGCCAGGATTGTCGGCGTCATGGTCATTCTATACCGAACCGTGTTGCTGTCGACAAGCGCTTTCGGCTCCCTGAATCGCGATCGATCGGGGAATCGGCCAGCAGGTTCGCTGCGTGACGATGAGCGAACTCGGATACCAGTGCTCACGAACGTGCCCGACCAGGTAGAGCGAGCCAGTGACCACGATGAGATCGTTCGGCTGTGCCATTTCGAGGACCAGGGCGAGCGCCTCAGCTGGATCATCGACGGTGACTGCGTGTGTCCCTTGCGCCTGACAGGCCGCTGCGAGTTCGACCGGGTCGGCAGCAGTTCGTAAAAATGCTCGTGGGGTGGTGAGCACCACCATGTCGACACTTTTTGCCAGCATCGTGGCCATCGTCAGCGCATCGTGTCCTTCCAGGACGCCGAAGAGAGCTAGTCGACGCCCCTGCACGGACAATGCGTCCAGCGCTTCGAGCAAAGCCGCCATTTTTTGCGGGTTATGCGCACCATCGAGAATGACGAGGGGTGTCTCCTGGATGATCTCGAAGCGCCCCGGGAAGCGGGTGGTCACCAAGCCGCGTGCGATCGTTTCGTCATCGATCCGTCCTCCGATACGATCGGCGAACGTGCGGATGGCAGCGATGGCCAGTGCCGCATTGCGAGCTTGATACGATCCCAATAAGCCGATCGGAAAGGTGTGCCCAGTGCGGAGGTCAGTGAGTGTTGTGCCGAGACCGGTCGAGGTGACACCATAATCACTGCCTTCGCGCACGACCGTGAGGGATGCGCCGACAGCGTCGGCTTCCGCGGCGATGATGGCGAGCAACTCGGGATCAGTGACTCCGGTGATGGCGGGACGACCCGGCTTGATGATACCCGCCTTGTGCCAGGCGATGTCGCGGATTGTCGGGCCGAGCGTGCGGACGTGGTCGAGCCCCACGGTGGTAATCACCGCGACTTCCGGCAGGACGACATTGGTGAGGTCGAACCGTCCTCCGACGCTGACTTCGATCACGGCGACATCCACCCGCTCCGATCGCAAAGCCTGAAAGACGAGCGCAGTCCAAAATTCGCCGTAGGTGAGCGGTTGACCACCTCGGGCGATCCACGAGCGAACCGCTTGGTCCAGTATGGCGACCTCCTCAGCGAATCGCTCCGGTGCCATGAGTTGTCCTGCGAACTGGAGCTTCTCCGTTTCTACCTGCAAGTATGGAGAAGTGTGCAGGCCTGTGCGGTATCCAGCAACATGCAGGATATTGGCGATGAAGGCAGCGGTCGAACCTTTGCCCGAGGTGCCAGTGATGTGGATGACGGGATAGACCCGATGCGGGTTGCCGAGGTAGGCGAGGAAGTCACGCAGTCGTTCCATTCGGCGTTGGGCCCGCAGGCGGACGATCTCTGGCGGGATCCCAGGAGGGGGACCGGGTGGAGCTTGAATGAGTGCCCGGAGGTACCCAGTCGCCCATCGATAACGTGCGTCGGGCACGGACGCGTCGCTCATCGGATCCGACTCCTCCGGTTAGACTGGATGTGGCTGGTCCGACGATTCTCGCAGCCGGTGCAACCTGAAGTATGACGTTTCGCGAGAGAAGAGACTTTCCAGCCTGGCGGTTCTTCGCTCTCGGTGCGATCGGCAGCGCTGTTGGTTTCGGGTTCGTTGCCGGTACACTCGTGTTCGCCGCCCCTCTCTTCGCGATTTCGCCGAGTAGGATAGCTCAGCTCGTCTCTCTGCACGGCCATGTCCAACTGTACGGGTTCGTGCTCGCGTTGACGATCGGCGTTGCCTACTGGTTCTTGCCGCGGCTTTGGGGCCGCCCGCAACGTGGTGTCCCGTGGCTCGTCGGAATGTTCCTGTTCAGCGGTCTCCTGCTCCGCGTGTTCGGATCGATCCTCGATCGACCTCGGCTGGCTCTTGTGGGAGGCGGACTGGAGTTCGTCGCCTTCGTCCAGGCAGGATGGGACCTCACTCGCTCGGTTGTGCAAGCGCCGCTCGCTGGTAAGGCGCGTGATCCTGCTCTCGTCGTCGGCGTCATCGTGGCCGTCGTGGCGTTGCCGATGGGACTCGCGGCCGATCTGTGCGCGATGGTGGGCATCTGCTCGAGCGGGCGGGTCGTCAGCGTGCTTGTCGGATTCTACGGTGCGGCTGTCCCGATCGCGTTGGCCATGACCGGGCGCCTGTTCCCCCTGTATTTCCGGACGCGCGTTCCTCATCGGCGGTATCTGGCTTGGGCACTCATGATCACGACGGTCGGCCTGTGGTGGCGTGTCGGCGCGCTCGTCGCGGAATGGTCTTATGGGGTACGCTTCGGATGCGCCTTGCAGGGAGCGGGGCTAGTGGGAGCGATCGTGGCTCTGCGGTTGCTCGAACCGTGGCAGGTTCGTCCGGCAGCCAAACGTTCGCTGTGGCAGGATCCTTACGCCTGGCTGGCAGCACTTGCGTACACAGCGTTGGGTGCCGACGCTCTCCTGCTTCTCGGCGCGACTTTTCGTGGCGTTCTGCCAGCACCAGCTCTCGAGTGGCATCTAGTCGGCGTCGGCTACCTGATGGTGTTGATCACCGCCGTCGGCCCGTTGCTCCTCGCTGGTTTCGCTGATGAGCGCACGGGGGCAACGTGGCCTGGCTGGGTCATCCTGGGATCAATCCTCATGACAGCGAGCTTGCGGATCGGGGCCGCGCTCGCGCCGGGGGAGGCAGCTCGGTGGGCTGGTGCAGCTGCCGGGCTCATCGGAGCGACGACTGTCCTCCTCGTCGCATGGCACGCGCGAATCCTTTCGCTGAGGCGGAGCCGCTGCGCCCTGTAGGGATCTGACGTGTTACGATACATGACGGTTGCGAAAGGAAAGTGCCAAATGGCACGGATGGGAGAACCCGAAGGATGAGCGAGCTGACACGCGAACGAGTGCTCGAAGCCCTGCGTCCTGTCCAGGACCCGGAACTGCATCGGAGCCTGGTCGACCTTGGCATGATCAAAGAGGTGACCATCGAGGGAGCGAGCGTCCGCGTTCAGGTGGAATTGACGACCCCAGCGTGCCCCTTGCGCGAGCGCATCAGGGAGGACGTCGAACGCGCGGTGCGTGCGCTCCCTGGTGTGCAGACGGTCGAAGTTGGGTTTTCGTCGCGCGTACGCGCGGCGGGAACCGGTCTACCGGATCGTCAGCCCATACCCGGGGTGAAGAACACGATCGCAGTGGCGAGTGGGAAGGGAGGCGTCGGCAAGTCGACGGTCGCGGTCAATCTGGCGGTCGCACTGGCTCAAGAAGGAGCGACAGTCGGCCTCTTGGATGCCGATGTCTATGGTCCCAGCATTCCGCTCATGCTCGGAGCGGAGGAGCAGCCAGGGCTGGTCGACAACAAGATCATTCCCGGTCGTGCTTACGGTATCGCCGTGATGTCTGTCGGATACATTCTGGATCCGGAGAAGGCACTGATCTGGCGCGGGCCACTGGTTTCGCAACTCATCCGCCAGTTCTTGAGCGACGTGCAGTGGGGTGATCTCGATTATCTGGTCATTGACCTTCCACCGGGCACGGGGGACGTGCAGTTGACACTGGTGCAGACGATTCCGTTGTCCGGTGCGATTATCGTGACCACACCGCAGGATGTCGCTCTCGCCGATGCGATCAAAGGTCTTCAGATGTTCCGCGAGGTCAAAACTCCGGTTCTCGGTATCGTCGAGAACATGAGCTACTTCGTCTGCCCGCATTGCGGCCATGTCGCGGAAATTTTCGGCTCGGGTGGCGGCGAGCGGGTAGCGAACAAGTATGGAGTGCCCCTCTTGGGTCAGATTCCGATCGATCCGGCTGTCCGGGAGGGTGGCGATCGCGGCGTGCCGGTCGTCGTCGGCCAGCCTGGTTCGTCGACTGCCCAGGCCTTCCGGGAGGCGGCTCGTCAGGCAGCAGCGCGTCTCTCGGTGGAAGCCGTGAAAAAGCCGCGCAAGCCGGTGATGATGCTGCAACCCAAACGGTGAGGGATCGGGATACTGCTCCTGTCGCGCATCGCCTGGAGATGCTAGGATGGCTCGCCAGGAGGAGGGAGGGTATGCGCTGCCGGTGGTGTGGTGGTGAGGTGCCCAAGGGGGCTCGTTACTGCCCGTGGTGCGGGCGGGCTCGCACCGCGGAAGCCTCTGGTGGGCGGCGACGCGTGGTCATTACCGGTTTGGGGGCAGTGACGCCGCTGGGCTTGAGCGTGGAAGAAACGTGGCAGCGGATCTTGCGTGGGGAGTCGGGAATCCAGCGGATCGAGCGATTCGATCCGAGCGATCTGCCAGTGCAGATCGCCGGCGAGGTGCGCGGTTTCGTGCTCGGCGACTGGGTCGATGCCAAGACCGCGCGGCAGATGGCCATGTTCAGTCAGTATGCGGTGGAGGCGGCGGGTCAAGCGTGGCGGGATGCCGGTCTGGATAGTGGAGCGATCGATCCAGCGCGGGCAGCCGTCGTGATCGGTACCGGTGCTGGAGGCATGGCGACGATCTTGGAGACACATGAACTGGCCCAGCGCCGAGGCCTTCTGCGAATCTCGCCGCACTTCATGACGACATTCCCACACAACATGCCGGCGTATCATTTGGCGCAAGCGTTCCGTTTTCTCGGTCCGAGCCTGACGGTTTCGACTGCCTGCGCGACCGGTGCCCAGGCGATCGGGGAAGCCGCGGAGATGATCAGGAACGGCGCGGCGGATATCGCGCTGGCGGGGGGGACCGAATACTGCGTCTTTCCGCTCTTCATCGCGAGTTTCGCCGTGCAACGGGCTGCCTCCACCTGGAACGATCGTCCGGAAGAGGCCAGCCGGCCGTTCGATGCGGAGCGTCACGGCTTCGTCGTCGGTGAGGGAGCGGGAATCGTGGTGCTGGAGGCGCTCGAGCACGCTCAGGCACGCGGTGCTCGTATCTATGCCGAGCTCCTCGGCTATGCCTCGAGCAACGATGGATACCATCCGATCGCGCCTGATCCAGAGGGAAGTGGGGCAGCGCGGGCGATTCGGGCTGCGCTGGCCGATGCGAGCGTCGGCCCGGAGGACGTCGATTACATCAATGCGCACGCGGCGTCCACGCCGCTCGGTGATCGGGCAGAGACGCAGGCGATCAAGGCGGTCTTCGGGGAACGGGCCTATCGCATTCCGATCAGTTCGACGAAATCGATGATCGGGCACTTGATGGGTGCCGCTGGTGCGGTCGAGTCGATCGTCACCATCCTGAGCATCCGTGATGCCATCGTGCATCCGACGCGGAACTACCGGTATCCTGACCCGGAGTGCGATCTCGATTATGTGCCGGAGGGGCCGCGTCGGCACACGATACGGGTCGCCTTGAAGAATTCGTTCGGTCTCGGTGGGCAGAATTGCTGCCTGGTCTTCGCGGCGTGGGATGGAGCGAGAGGGCCGGAACAGAGCGAGCCGAGCTCTCGGCGTTCGGAGTAGGAGGCTGAGATGCCCAAGGGCTATGCTCCGGTGAGCGGGCTCGAGAGCCCGCGTTTTGCTGGAATCCGCACCTTCGCCCGCTTGCCCCATGTGCGAGAGCTCGCCGGGGTGGATGTCGCGATCGTCGGTGCGCCCTTCGATACCGGCGTGACCTATCGTGTCGGGGCGCGGTTCGGACCAGCGGCCGTGCGCGAGATGTCGGCGATGCTGCGAACCTACCATCCATCACTCGATGTCGATGTCTACGAGGTACTGTCGGTCGTCGATTACGGGGACTTGCCGGTCGTACCTGGTTACATCGAGGACAGCTATCAGCGGATCGAACAGGGACTGTTACCGCTCCTCGAGCACGATGTCGTCCCGCTGGTCATCGGTGGTGACCACTCGATCACTTTAGCGGAGCTGCGCGCGGTCGCGCGCCGTTACGGCCGGGTCGGATTCATTCAGTTCGATTCGCACACCGATACATGGGACGAATATTGGGGAAAGAAGTACACGCATGGGACCCCCTTTCGGCGAGCGGTGGAGGAGGGATTGATCGAGACGACGCGAGCGATTCAGGTCGGGATGCGTGGTTCGCTCTATGGACCGGAGGATCTCGACCAGTCGCGGGAGCTGGGATTCGAGGTGTGGACAGCGGACGACGTGCGGCGCACCGGACTTGGCGCGGTGATCGAAGCCATCCGGCGCCGAGTCGGCCAGGGGCCGGTCTTCGTGAGCTTCGATATTGACTTCCTCGATCCGGTGTATGCGCCAGGTACCGGGACACCGGAGGTCGGGGGGTTCACGACGCGCGAAGCGCAAGAACTCTTGCGTGGACTGGTCGGTGTGGACATCGTGGCAGCCGATATGGTGGAGGTCCTGCCCGCCCATGACGTAAGCGGCGTCACTGCCTTGGCTGCGGCCAACCTGTTATTCGAGATTCTGGGTGTTCTGGCCTTCAACCGGCGCGGGATGACGCGCTGAGATGCACGAGGTCCTTCTCGTACTGGTGTGGCGAAGTCGTTCGTGAGGAAGATCGATGGACGAGCGTGAAGACCAGGGTCGGGTGCGGTGGCGCCCCCGTTTCAGCGGGCTCCGTACCTTCGCGCGTTTTCCCCACCGTGCGGAACTGGCGGGGGTCGATGTGGCGATCGTCGGAATTCCCTTCGATACCGGCGTCACCTATCGGCCCGGAGCACGTTTTGGGCCGGCCGCGGTACGGGAGCACTCTTCCCGCATCGAGCAGTATCACCCGCCTCTGGACGTGGATGTGACCGAGTACTTGACGGTGATCGACTACGGTGACACGCCGGTCGTCCCGATGGAGACACTGGAGTCATACCAGCTGATCGAGGAGACGATCTGGACGGTCGTGGAGGGCGGTGTGATCCCGGTCGGGATCGGCGGTGATCACTCGGTGACGCTCCCCGAACTGCGGGCAGTCGCTCGCCGATTCGGCCCTCTCGCGCTGGTGCACTTCGACGCGCATGTCGATACCTGGGACACCATTTGGGGAACGCGGTACAACCACGGCACGCCCTTCCGTCGAGCCGTCGAAGAAGGAGTGGTCGACCCGGTTCGCTCGATTCAGATCGGGATCCGCGGTTCGCTCGGTGAGCGCGGGGAACTCGAGCAATCGCGCGAGCTCGGCTTCGAGGTGTGGACTGCGTGGGAGGTTCGACGAGCTGGAATCGAACGTGTTCTCGAAGCGGTCCGTCAGCGGGTCGGACAGCATCCGGTCTTCGTCAGCTTCGACATCGATTTCCTGGATCCGGCGTTCGCTCCTGGTACTGGAACGCCCGAAGTAGGCGGGTTCGCAATGTGGGAAGCCCAGGAATTGGTGTGGGGCTTGGTCGGGCTGAATATCGTTGCGGCGGATGTCGTGGAGGTCTTGCCCGATCGGGATCCGGCTGGAGTGACGGCGTTGAACGCGGCGAACATCGTGTTTGACTTGCTCGCGGTGCTCGCAGCGACGAGGAGGGAACGACATGGTACAGCCGAGCGCGCCGAGTGAGCACATTCTTTTCGGACGCGTACCCAAGCGAGCTGCGCAAGTGCGCCCGACCGTACCGATCGCTTTCCCGCTCGCCGAGGGCCAACTGCTCCAGATCACCGACGTGCAGGGCAAGCAAGTGGCTGATATGGTCGCCTTCAACCTGCACGACGTGCGCGAGTACCTTTCCACGTCGCATACCCGTGCGATCAATAATTCGCTCGTCCTCACTCAGGGAATGACGCTCTATAGCAATCGACGAAACCCGATGCTCGTCTTGCTGGAAGATACGGTCGGGCGTCATGACATCTTGTTCCCCGCCTGCGATCGTCGTCGGTATCTGGATGACTACGGTATTCCTGACCACCCCAACTGCAAGGACAACTTCCTCGCCGCTCTGCGCGAGTACGGAATCGAGGAAGACGATATCCCAGATCCTGTCAACTGGTTCATGAATGTGGGGATCGTCGCCAAAGGGCGGTTCGAGATCCGCGAGCCGCTGTCCGAGCGGAACGATTACGTGCTGCTGCGGGCGCTCATGGATCTCGTCGTGGCGGTCTCGGCTTGTCCGCAGGACCAGAATCCGTGCAATGCATTCAATCCGACCGATATTCTCGTCCGTATCTATGACTGACGACGCTCAAGCGATGAAATGCAAAAACGTGAGGGGCAAGCGCTCCGCTGGTGGAATCTCGACCACTTGGCCGTCGATCGCGACCGCATAGGTGCGCGGGTCGACCTCGACACGGGGTGAGGCGGTGTTATAGCGCATGGCGTTTTTGAAGACACGGCGGACATTGCGGACGGCTACGAGGCGGCGTTGCAGTCCACTGCGCTCGAGGTGACTCGATGTGGCGGCAACTGGTGCGACGAAGGCAACGCTCAGTGCAGCCGGAGCTCGTCCGAGTCCCCCGAACATCGGTCGGTAGATCAACGGTTGACTCCAGCGTGTGGAGCCCATTCCGTCGCCGACAGGTGCCCAGGCGACGAAGCCAGCCTTGATGACCGCAGCGGGTTTGGCTCCGAAAAAGGCGGGATGCCAGAGGACGATGTCGGCGAGCTTGCCCGGTTCGAGGCTTCCGACTTCGTGATCCAGTCCGTGCGCGATGGCTGGATTGATGGTGTACTTCGCCAAGTACTGGAGGATGCGCGGGTTGTCATCGCCGTTCCCGGATGCAGGGTCGTAGCCACCGCCGCGAATCTCCTTCATGCGATGAGCCAGTTGCCAGGTCCGGGTGATCACTTCGCCGATCCGCCCCATCCCTTGTGAGTCGGAGGACATGATGGCAATGGCACCGAGATCGTGGAGCACATCTTCCGCGGCGATCGTGCTCGCTCGTACTCGATCGCGCGCGGCGGCGAGGTCGCTTGGGATATCAGTGGCCAGGCGATGGACAGCGATAATCATATCGAGCAACTCAGCTGTACTGTTGACGGAATAAGGAATCGTCGGGCTCGTCGACGAACCGATGACGTTCGGCTCCGAGACGATCTCCAGGATATTGGGTGCGTGGCCGCCGCCGGATCCCTCTACGTGGTACGCGTGAATGGAGCGCCCAGCGATCGCGGCGATCGTCTCTCGCAGTGACCCAGCCTCGTTCAATCCGTCGGTGTGCAGGGCAACCTGCACACCAGCCTGGTCGGCGATGGTCAGGCACGCATCGATGACTGCTGGGAAAGCGCCGACATCTTCGTGGATCTTGAATCCAGCGCAGCCGGCTTCCAGGTGCTCGACAAGTTGTGCGGTGTCGGAGGAGCCGCGACCGAGCACGGCGAGGTTCAGCGGGATCGTCTCGAATGCTTCCAAGAGATGACGCAGATTGTTCACGGGATTGACACCCAGATCCCAGACACCGCCGGATCCCTGCGCGACGAGCGTCGTGATGCCGGCGCTGAGAGCAGCGGGGACGACACTTGTGGAAGAGAGATGCACGTGGGCATCGACCCCGCCGGGCGTGGCGATCAGTCCCTCAGCCGGGATGATTCCAGTAGCATTGCTGATGAGAACCTCGACGTCCTCCATGACGTCCGGATTCCCGGCCCGGCCGATCGCGACGATACGACCGTCCTTGATGCCGATGTTGCTCTTGAAGATGCCGAGTACCGGGTCCATCACGACGACGTTCGTGATGACGAGATCGAGCTTGCTGGGGCCGTGGTCGCGCCCGGCCAGCATGCCGTCGCGGACAGGACGACCGAAGCCGACGAGCGGTTCGAAGCCGGGCAGGGTGTCGTCCCGCTCGATACGAGCGTACAGGTTGGTGTCGGCGAGCCGGATGCGGTCGCCCGCTGTGGGGCCGTACCAACGAGCATAGTGTTGACGGTCGATCCGGACCGGCATGACAGTCCTCACTCCTCCGGTTCGTGACAAAAGCCTCGAGCGATCATCCGTTCGATAAGCGCCTCCAGGTCGATCGCGTCAAGGGGGCCATCGACCAAACCGTGAAAACCGCGTACGATCCGCTGCCCGCCGATCGGCACGACGGGGAGTTCGACGGTTTGGCCTGGTTCGATGCGCACTGCCCAGCCAACTGGGAGGTCCGGTCGCATGCCGAAACCCTTGCGCCGGTCGAAACAGAGTGCGGGATTGGCCTCGAAAACGTGGAAGTGGGCGGTGAGATGGATCGGGACGGTGCCGCGATTCGTGATGCGCAGGCGGGTGACGGGAAGGCGGGCATCGATTTCGATCGGATCGGGACCAGGGATGATTCCACCGGGCGGGACAGGATGCTCGCTCATCGGATGGGATTCCTGAGGGTCACGAGGCGCGTACCGTCAGGGAAGAGCGCGTCGATGTGGAGAACGGTGAGCATTTCCGGAACACCAGGGAGAACGTCATCGCGCGTGAGGAGGGAACTGGCATGCGCGACCACCTCCTCGTAGGAGCGACCAGCGCGTGCTTCTTCGTACACTTCGTCGCAGAGAAGGGCAGCAGCCTCCGTATAATTGAGCTTGATCCCGCGTGCGCGGTGGCGACGGGCGAGTTCAGCCAAAGTGAACACGGTCAACCGGTCGAGCTCCTTCGGGGTCACGTACATGGCTCGTGCTCCCGCGACGAACGCGCGATTCGGGACGAACAGTCTTGGAGGGATGAGGCATCCGTCAGCACTTCTAATCGAGTTCGATAGGGAATACGGTATTGTCGGAGCAGGTTCGCGACATTGACTCGGCGGTAACCGGACGGCAGCAAGGGGACACGGTGGCGGGAAAGAGCGAGCTTGGTCGGAAGGTATCGACCGAGTTTCCCTTGTCGGATGGCTTCCGCCAGGAGATCGAGGTCGGCCCGTCCTGGCACGTCCTCGATGGCAGTATCCGGTGGTCCGGCCAGTGGATCACGCTCGAGCCAAATATAGAGTCGACGCTCGGCCACAAGACGCTCCATCTGCCCCGATATCACGAGAAGGGAGGCGAGGATCAGGAGGTGAAGGGAATCCAGGACTCGGCTTTGGGAAGAGGCAAATCGTGGCCCTGCCCGGCAGCAGGCTGCAAGCGAAGCAGTGCCTCGATGTCGCTGCGGCGGTACAAACGTTCGCGCCGAATCCCGCGCCGGTAGCTCCGCAGGCGACCCCGGCTGGCGTACGCGTAGAGCGTCTCGCGCTTGACGCCGAGTAGGGCTGCAGCCTCGTTCGCCGTGAGATACTCGACACCATCGATTTCGATCATCGATCGCTCCCGTCACTGCTCCGCAGCACTGCAGTATAGCGCTGCTCGATGGTCCATGTCCATCGTGGATCGGACTACGGTATCGATTCTGTGATGTTCGGTGCTCCCTTTCGTCTCTGCCTCTTTCCGACCTGCGAGAGTGGATCGCCGGGGTTGGACGGTGCTGGGGCTGGCGGTGGGTTCGGAACGCGTGCGGCCTGGTACTCGGTACGGCTGCTTCGAATACGCGAAGGCGAGTGGAGTCGACGGCTCTCGTTTCTCGCTGGATCCGTCAGTGGAGACAGCGCTGGCGGGTTGCGCATTCTCCTGTACTCTCGGGAACGGACGAGGTTTGGCGCTTTCCGTGCCGGGAGAAACCAAGGCAGGTGCCTGCTCTCGAGCGTCGAACTCGCGAGAGGGAGCCATCACTCGATCGTCGAGGTGGACCGAGAGTACGCGACGCCGCGGGAGCTGCGTCATTCGGCCGGTATCGTGCGAGATCGGCGAGGAACGGCTGACCGCCTCGCTTCCTAGCACCCCATCGGGCTGATCGAGCTGTACGTGAGTGCAGCTCTGTGGTACACTAAATCAGTGTGCCGGTACGGAATCGCCGTACCAATCCAGTTGCACCGAAGGGGTGTGAGGTCAGGTGGCGAAGTCGGTTCATGTCGAGCTGCGCGAGAATGAGAGCTTCGACGCTCTCCTGAAGCGATTCACCAAGGAACTGCAGAAGGCCGGAGTGCTCCGTGATTACCGCGCGAAGCGGCATTACGTGAGCAAGTCGGAGCAGCGTCGGGCCAAGATCCGCAAGGCCGAGCACCGGCGGCGGCGCAAGCTCGCGAAGCTCGCCAAGAAGGGCCAACTCGGGCTCTGAGTGTGGAACGATCAGCGCGAAACGTGCACACGCAACCCAGGGGTTCGTCCTGGGAAGGTTTGATGCGCCAGACGTGGCTGTTGCCGGTGGCAACAGCCACGTTCGTGCTTTTCGTTGCCGGGTCGGTCGCCGCGGTGACCATGTGGTCCGTTGCACCATGGATCATCCCGCTGCTGGCGGTCCCTTCCTTGATCGTGACGTGGTTCGCGCTCGCTGTCGCACTCGCTGACCTGATGAGGCGTCCGGCTCACCGCTTTCCCGGGGGGCGATGGCTCTGGCTCCTGCTCATCGCCTTGTTGAACGTCGTGGCCTTCTTGCCGTACTGGCTCCTCGTGGCCCGTCGACCAAACGAGGAGGACTGATCGCGAGGTTGCCGCGCTTGCCCAGAACGCTGGGAACTGAAGAACGGCGGCAGACGCCTGACGAGCGACGGCGGTAACCGCCGACCCGTGAAGGATCACGCTTCCAGCCACCATAATCGAGCCACGCGCTTTGCGGACCTGCTGCTGCGGTCGATCTTTGCATCACTGCGCCCAGTGGTACGCGTTCTCGGTCCTCGGCCGGGTGCGAACGCCAGATGCTCACACTGGCCAGCGCTCCAAGCGCCAGGCAGCGTCCCAGAACATCCACTCGTAGCGGGCGGTCGTAACGAAGTGTGTCCGAATGGGTTGCCGGCGCGACTCGGGGAGGTCGGTCACCACCTGGTCAGCGACATCCAGTACCGCCTGGACGACAGCTGCGTACTCTTCCGACGCATAAGTGTCGATCCACTTCTGATACAGTGGGTTCGGTGAACCAGATCGTTCCAGGTGCTTGCCCACTTCCCAGTAGATCCAGTAACAAGGGAGCAGTGCACCAATGACCTCCTCGAACGGACGCTCGTAGGCCACCCGCAAAAGATAAGAGGTGTACGCGAGGTTCGTCGGCGCGTACGGCGTGCCTGCGATCTCGTCGGGAGAAAGTCCCCAGGCAGCGAAGAAACTCTCGTGCAAGGCGCGCTCCACGACCAGCGCTACTTTGGCGTGGTCGGCAAAGAGCTCGCACCACGTCTCGCGCGGTGCCTTGGCAGCAGCCAGCGCGAGACAGCGGGCATAGTCCTGCAGGTAAAGTGCGTCCTGCACGACGTAAAAGCGAAATGCTTCTTCGGGTAAGGTGCCGTCGGTCAGGCCGACGAGGAAGGGGTGAACGACGATCGCCTGGTAGATCGGATCGATCGAGCGCCAGAGCTCTTGGGTGAAGCTGGTCATCATCCACTCCTCTCGCTAGATGGGCCAGTTGGAGCCGGTATAGACCATGTCCCAGAAGAGGTACTCGTAGCGAGCAGTGGCCAGAAAGGCAGCCCGAATAGACGGTTGGTCTGCCGTGGTGGCTCGCTTGGCCAGTTGTTCACCGAGCCAATCGACCCAGCTCGCGAATTGCGGACTCGTCCAGTTTTCGATCCAGCGCGCATAGGCTGGCGCGAGACCGAGTTGTGCTCGAACAGCTGACCACGCGTCGTAGTATGCCTTTTCCGCACACCAGAGAACGGTGAGGGCTTCGACCAAGGACCCGGTGGCTGCGGTCGCTAGGAGGAAAGAGGTATAGCCGAGACAGATCGGTGTCGGCTCGACGGCGAGCGAGAGAGCGTGCTGGCGCGCGTACTCCTCGAATATGGTGAGTTCGTTGCGGAAGGCGACAGCTGCGTCGAGCAGTCCGCGTCGGAGCTCCTCATCCGGTGCGCGAGCGATCAGGAGGCCCAGGAAGCGGATGCCGTCCTGGACGAAGCGGTAATCCTGCTGAACCCAAAAGTGGAAGCGCTCGCGCGAGAGCGTTCCGGCCGCGAGTTCGTGCAGGAAGGGATGGTCGATCATCGCTTGCCAAATCGGTCGTGCTTCGGCGAGCAGCTCGTCGAGCAAGGTGCTGGGCATGGAGCACCTCCCGAAGATCGGCGACGTGCCTCCTGAACATGGTGCAAGGGGAACGGATCAGTGGATGGCCTCCCTTCGCTGGCATTACCCAGATCAGGTCGGTGCCGGTCGGCGGCGGAATCCTGAGCCACCCTCTCAGCCCGGTTCACCCGAGCTCCCGGGGCGTTGTGCACGAAATGTACCGTATCGTGGTGAGCGGACGGTGTCAAGCGGTCGGGTGCACGAGGCACATGATGCCGCGTAGCAGGTGCTGCCAGTGTGGCGTCACCATCGGGTCGTCGGCCTGGTGGCGCCGTGCGCGTTCCCGCGTAGTGGAAGACCTCGCGTCCGAGCGCGATTGGAAGGCGTTTTTGGTATGGGACATGGTGGAGCTCGGAAAGGAATCTTCGCCGCCAGCCCTCGCTCGTGGTGCAGGTGACGAGCCGGTGCACACCCCACGACGATTCGTCTCGCACTTTTTGCTTCGGTGCGTGGATCAGCCGCGTGGCTGGCGAGCGCGGAAGAAGCGCCGAACTGGTCGCTATACTAAGGCCGAGGTGCTGTGCCCACCGGCACAGGAACACGGCGACAGGGGGGATCATGAAGGGGATCGTTCTCGCGGGAGGACTCGGGACGCGGCTTTACCCGCTGACCTTCGCGACCAACAAGCACCTCCTGCCGGTTTACGACCAGCCGATGATCTATTATCCGATTCAGACGTTGGTGAAGGCTGGCATCGACGAGATCATGGTCGTGACTGGTGGTCCCCATGCGGGTGACTTCTTGCGAGTGCTACGGAACGGCCGGCATCTCGGTGTGCGCCATCTCGAATACGCGTATCAGGAGGAAGAACGAGGGATCGCGGACGCGCTCAGTCTCTGCGAGGAATTCGCTGATGGCGGGCATATCTGCGTGATCTTGGGTGATAACACGACGGACGCCGATATTCGCCCTGCAGTCGAGAGTTTCACGGGCGGGGCGCTGATTTTCCTGGCGCGCGTTCCCGACCCGCACCGCTTTGGATGCCCAGTTTTCGATCCGAACGACCCGACGCGGATTCTTCGGATCGAAGAAAAACCGAAAGAACCGAAAAGCCCGTACGCCGTGACCGGACTCTACCTCTATGACAATCGCGTCTTCGAGTTCGTCCGCGAGCTGGAACCTTCGCCTCGTGGAGAACTCGAGATCACCGACGTCAACAACCGGTATCTCGAACTGGGTCTCTTGCGCTGGGTGGAACTACAGGGCTTTTGGAGCGACGCGGGGACGTTCGAGAGTTTGCATCGCGCGAACCGATACTGGGCAGAGCGCCGCGGCTATCGTGACCCAGACCCTATCCTGCCGTCAGCACTTTCTGCTGGGCGCAGCACACACTGACGTGGAGGAACGATGTTCAAACGCGAGGCAACACGTGCAGCGCAACTGATCAACGCCGAGCTGGAGGCACTCGGGTACGGTCGTCGGACATTGGAAATGCGCCCGATTCCGTTTCCTGGCGTGTGGGGAACGTCGACGACCGTCTGCTACCAGATCGCGAACGAGCAATTGGCCGAGGAGTTGGAGCGGGTCGCCGCTGGTCTCTCCAAGAAGGAAGCGAAGCGGCTGGTGCAAGAACGTGTGCGCGAGCGTGCTCAGGCGATCGCCGAAGAGTTGGCTCGGCGCGTGTCGCAGCATACCGGATCCGCTCGGGTCGAAGCGATCAATGGCTACCTCAATATCGTCTACGACTCAAACCGCTTTGCGAACGATGTCTTGCGGACCGTCCTCGCCGAGGGCAGCGAGTTCGGGCGTGGCGAGGCTCGCGGCGAACGGGTGATGGTGGAATACTCACAACCGAACACGCATAAGGCCTTTCACGTCGGTCACTTGCGCAACGTGTGCCTCGGTAATGCGCTGAGCCGCATTTTGCGCTTCGCTGGGTTCGATGTATTGGAAGCGAACTACATCGGCGATATCGGTCTGCACGTGATCAAATGCCTTTGGTGCTATTTGCGCTTTCACCAGGGAGAAGAACCGCCTCGCGAACGGCGTGGGCGATGGCTCGGCGAAATTTATGCGGAGGCTGACCGACGCCTGAGCTATCGGCAAGATGTCATCGAACTCTTGAACGAGCTGGCGCGCGAGGATCAGGCCTTCGTGCAAGCCATCGATCGCATGCTGAAGGAACTCTGGCAGGAACACAAGGTCGGTGAGGACATCGCGTACTTGTTGGGCCAGATCGCGCACGGACGCGAAATCAAGCCTGATGCGTTCTATGACGACCAAACGATCGTCAAGTTCTGGCCGATCGTGGGTCGTCAGCTGGAACAGGAACTGGTCGAGGCGCGCGCGAGCGACGAGGGCGAGAAGGCTGCGGAGCGCATCCAGCGCTTGGAGGAATGGTACGACCGCTGGCGCCGACTGGCTGCCACGCTCGACTGGTGGCCGCATGTCCCTGAATGGGAGCGCGAGGTCCGGGAGACGTTTCAGCGCTGGGAGCGCAAGGATCCGGAATTCGTCCGGCTCTGGGAAGAAACGCGCGCCTGGAGTATGGAGGAGTTCTACCGGATTTACGAGGAACTCGATGTCGACTTCGACGTCTGGTTCTTCGAGAGCGAGGTCGAGGAGGAGGGTCGGCAGATCGTCCGCGAGCTCCTGGAACGGGGTATCGCCGAGATCAGCGGCGGTTTGCCGGTCGTCAAGATCGACGAAAAGCTTGGGCTGGAGAAGGAGACGTACCGCACGCTTCCCATCTTGCGGTCGGACGGGACGACTCTGTACTCGACGAAAGACCTGGCCTTGACGAAGCGCAAGTTCGAGCAGTACCACGTCGACCGTGCGATTTGGGTCGTGGACGTCCGGCAGACCCTGTATCTGCAGCAGATCTTCAAAGTGATGGAGCTGTGGGGATTCCAGCAGGCAGCGAAGTGTTATCACCTGGCTTACGAAACGGTCATGCTTCCGAGCGGTGCCATGAGCAGCCGGCTCGGTAACGTGGTGCTGTACGAGGATGTGGCGCGCCAGGTGTTGGAGCGTGCGCTGGAGATCATCGAAGAGAAGAATCCGACCTTGCCGCCGGAGGTCAAGGCATCGGTCGCGCGACAGGTCGGGTTGGGCAGCCTCAAGTACGGAATGCTCTCGCGGGACAACAATCGGGTCATCGTTTTCGATATCGAGGAGGCTCTTTCTTTCGAGGGGCATGCAGCTCCCTACATCCAGTATGCCCACGCACGGGCTTGCCGGATTCTCGAAAAGGTCGATACGTTGCCGGAGGGGCCGTACGCGCTCAATGCCCTGACCCGCGAGGAGATCGATCTCATCGAGCAGATCGCGCTCTTCCCGGACGAAGTGCAGCGTGCTGCCGACGAGTACAAGCCGCTCGTCATCGCCAACTACGTGTACGAGCTGGCCAAGCGATTCAACGAGTTTTACCGAGTCTGCCCAGTACTCCAGGCACCGGAGCCGCAGCGGTCGGCACGATTGGCGATAGTCGCTGCGGCGCGGCAAACACTGGCCAATGGCTTGCAGCTGCTCGGCATCGCTGCGCCCGAGGTGATGTGAGCCTTATCGGTCGAGCGATTCAGGGTGTCGGTGTCCCTTCCGGGGAAGGGGTCGCCTCGGGCGTGGTCGATTCCGCGGTCGGAACGACCGTCGGTACTGGTGTGTGCATCCCGTGCGGAGTGGGGGTTGCGGGCGGCAGCGTCGGGGTGAGTTGGGTTCCTGGGGTGGGGGTAGACGGGGTGGGTTCGGTTTCGACCGGCGCAGTCTCGGTCGGTTGCGGCTGGACCGGTGCCTGCACTTCGGGTGGTGGTGTCTGTACGGGCTCGACGAGATCAGGGGCCAATGGCTGAGCCGGTGGAGCGACCGTGGTGGAACGAACACGCGGTCGCGGCTGACCCTCGCGGGGCGGGAACATTTCGTCGAGAATCGCCTGGATCGCTGGCCAGTTCGGAATGAGGTAGAAGGGCTGGCCCGGTTCCCAGTAACTGGTCGTCGCCTCGAGCAGCGTGAAGGAACGGATGCGCTCGCGCGGAATTTCGCTGCCGAGCTTAGCCAGGGCGAGTACTTGCTGTGGGCTCAGGTCGGTGCGGACCGTATCGGCGAGCGCGTCCACCAGCTGCGGAGCCTTGCGGAGCAGATCGAGCCGTAGTCCCTGCTCGCGCAGCGCACGAAGCACCTGCTGTTGCCGGTAACCGCGCGAGAAATCGTTGTCGTCGTGCCTCGTTCGCACATAGCGGAGCGCTGTCCGGCCATCCATATGCTGGAGGCCAGGAGCGAAGTAGACGCGGGTGTAGTTGTAGTCTTCGCCAGGATACTCGTCGTCTTTGATCGGTGCTGGAACGTCGACGACGACGCCACCGAGCGTGTCCACGATACGGACGAAACCTTCGAAGTCGACCTCTGCATAGTAGTGAATCGGAATACCGAAGTTGTACTCGATCGTTGCCCGGAGCAAACCTGATCCGGTAAGGGGCGAACTCATTCCGAGGGGATAGGCAGCATTGATCTTCTCTTGGCCATATCCCGGGATCGTCACGAGGAGGTCCCGTGGAATGGAGAGCATCCCGACGTCCTTGGTGAGTGGATCGATCGTCACCACGATGATGGTATCGGCGCGGGGAACGTCTCCTGCTTCGCGTCGATCGACTCCGAGCAGAAGCACATTGATGCGATCTTTCTTGTCCCAATCGGGCAACTGTATCGCTGGGTCGTTCGGTGAGACCAGAACGACTTCCGGTGTGCCTTGGGCATTGATGGTGACGTTCGCACGCGGGATGGGTGTCGTGAACACGCGCTGATACGCCCGCCAGCTGGCCCAGGCGAGCGGAGCGAGGTAGGCAGCGATGCCAGCAACGATGACGAGAAGGAGAGTCGCCGTAAGAGCGGGGAGGGAGACGCGCCGGCGCGACGATCGCGGCGGGACACTCTCTGGAGCGTCGAGCGACTCGAAGGATCCCTGTCGAGCGGCTCGCAGTTGCCGAGCCGTGAATCGGGTCGGTGGAAGCGAACCATCAGGTGGACGATCGCTGGTCATGATTTCCCTCGGTTCTCAGCGAGCGCCGATGCGCCGGGCAGCAGTATAGCAGCCGTCCGGAAACGGGTTCCGGTTGACGCAGCAGCGGTTCCGCCCCATACTGGTGTCCGTACAGTGACCGTCGCGGTCGCCGAGCATCGAACGGGGGAGACACATGATCCTGTCGGATCGGGATATCATCTCCGCACTCAAGAGCGGTCGGATCAAGATCACTCCCGAACCGGACTTGGAGACGCAACTCGGTGCGTGCTCGATCGACCTGCATCTCGGTAATACCTTCATGGTGTTCGAGCACTCGCGCTTCTCCTACATCGACCCGCGGCAACCGCAATCGATCGGAGACGCGATGCGAACGATCGTGGTGCCGGACGGTGAGCCGTTCATCATGCAGGCCGGAGACTTTGCGCTGGCCTCGACGCGAGAGTACATCGAACTCGCTGACGATCTCGTGGGCCGACTCGAGGGACGGTCGAGCATCGCTCGGCTCGGCATTACGGTGCACAGCACTGCCGCGCTGTTCGAGCCTGGGTGGGCAGGCACCGCCACGATGGAGCTTTCCAATCTGGGACGCATGGCAGTCGCGCTCTATCCGGGCATGCGGATTTGCTCGTTTACGTTCGAGCAACTGAGCTCGCCGGCAATGGTTCCGTATCGGATGAAACGCGGGAACAAGTACGCCGGGCAAAAGGATCCCAAGCCCAGTCGCCTTGCCGAAGAACTCAGTCTCGAGCAGCTGCGTGGTCGATGATTCGCGTCACGGCTCCTTGGCTGGAGTCGGTGTCACGCCAGCCCGGTGATCCTCGTACCGCGCGAGGACGAAGAGCAGCGAGGAGAGCCGGTTCAAATAGGCGAGCAGATGCTCGTTGTGGATGTCCCCATCATGGTAGAGTCGGGCGACGAGTCGCTCTGCTCGTCGTACGACGGTCCGCGCAAAATCCAGCGCCGCACCGGCTACCGTATCGCCGGGTAACACGAAATGGCGTCCGATCGGGACACGAGCGCCGATCGCGTCGATCGTCACTTCCAGACGTTGGACGTGCTCTGCGGTGATACGGTACTTCTCCTGCTCGATGCCGGGAGCGAAAGCCAGTTCTGCCATCATCACATAGAGGTCACGTTGCACGCGGATCAGGGTCTGCTTGGTCTCCTGGTCTTGGGCGAGGGCGCGGGCGAGGCCGATCGCACAGGTGGCTTCGTCCAGGGTGCCGAACGTCTCGGGACGTGGGGCATACTTCGGGACGCGACCACCCAGGAGGTCGGTATACCCCTGGTCCCCTTTGCCGGTATAGAGCACGGCGTGTCCTCCTCTCACTTCTCAGTCCGGTCGAGCGAACTGGCGAGCCGCGACGGTGATGAGCACCAGTCCTAAGCCGAGCACGATAGCTGCATCAGTGAGCGGATCCAGCGGGTGGCCGAAGAGCGTCACACCGAGCTGATCGATAACTGGTTGGGGAACGCCCGATGAGGAGAGGACGACGCGCCTGATGGCGTCGATACCGTAGGTGACCGGATCGAGGCGTGTCAGGATAAGTAACCAGGTGGGCAAATTGTTGAGCGGGTAGAGAGCCCCCGACAAGAAGAGCAGTGGAGTAACCAGGAAGTTCATGATCAGTCCGAACCCCTCTGTCGAACGCATTCGTGCTGCAATCACCAGACCGATGCTGGAGAGCGAGAAGGCGAGAAGAAAAAGAAGAGGGATCAAGAGGAGGATCGTACTGAGGGAGAGTCTGACGCCGATCACGGGGGCCAGGATCAGAAGGAGAAGCCCCTGGAACATCGCGGTCGAGCTTCCACCCAGGGCCTTTCCGATGACGATCGACCAGCGCGGTACCGGTGCGACCAGGAGTTCTTTGAGGAAACCGAACTCCCGATCCCAGACGACGGAAACGGCGCTGAAGATCGACGAGAAGAGGACCGACATGCCGATGATGCCGGGATACAAAAACTGCAAGTAGTCCGGTCCGAACATCGTTCCGCCGAGATTACCCATCCAGGGGGAGAGACCTGCGCCGAAGATGGCCAAGAACAGCAGGGGTTGAGCGAGCCCGCCAGCGATGCGAGTCCGGTCGCGCCAGAAGCGAAGAAGGTCTCGTTGCCAGAGTGTGAGCACACCGATCGAGGCGCGCAGAAGCGGTGAGGGTGGTCGGACTGGCCCGATGAGTTCGATCGACGCCATAGCAGCGCATCCTTTCGATCTTCAGCGCCTGGCTCGTATCCGTTCGCGCAGCTGATCGAGGCTCGAGGGTTCTTCGTCGCGGATCTGTCTGCCAGTCAAAGCGAGGAACACATCGTCCAGGCTCGGGCGTCGCAAGCTGACAGAACGGATCGGTACCGAGAGCTGTCGCACCAACTCAGGAATGAACGTGTCGCCTCGCTCCACTTCCACGCGGAGTGTCCCATCGACGATCAGGGGCTGGAGACCAAAACGCTCGCGCAGCTCCGAGGCAGCTCGCGCATCGTCGGCTGTCGCCAGGACGATGATGTCTCGGCCGACGCGTGCCTTCAGCCGGTCGGGCGTATCGAGTGCGATGATGCGGCCGTGATCGATGATCGCCACCCGGTCACATTGCTCCGCTTCTTCCAAGTAGTGCGTCGTCAGGAACAAGGTGACGCCAGTCTCGCGACGCAACGTTTCCAAATAGGACCAAATTTGTCGGCGCGTCTGTGGGTCCAAGCCGAGCGTCGGTTCATCGAGAAAGAGGATTTCGGGACGATGGAGTAATCCCCGCACCAGTTCGAGCCGCCGTTTCATCCCGCCAGAGAACGTGCGGACGAGCTGGTGGCGACGGTTCCACAGTTCGACCAGGCGGAGAAGCTGTTCGGCACGTTGCCGCCAGAGAGTACCCGGGACTCCATAGACGCGGGCATGCAAAGCGAGGTTCTCCCACGCGGTCAGCTGGGTGTCCAGACTGGGATCCTGGAAGATGATGCCGATGCGTTCACGAACGCGGTGGGGTTCGCGGACAACATCACAGTTTGCGACACGCGCTCGACCACTGGTGGGGCGAGCCAGCGTGCAGAGGATGTTGATCGTCGTCGTCTTGCCAGCTCCATTGGGACCGAGAAAGGCGAAAAATTCTCCGCGTGCGACCGTGAAGTCGATCCCGGCAACCGCAGTGACGTCCCCGTACTGCTTGACCAGTTCGTGCACTTCGATCGCTGCTGTCATAGGCGGTCGCTCCCGGTCGATCGCTCGCTCACTCGTCGAAGTGTACCGCCCGTCGCTGACCGGATGAGGAAGCAGGTGACTTCTCCAGTCGGGAGCGACCGAGCTTTGACCCCCGAACCGTTGGTCAGCGGTGCACAGTGGAGACTGTCGCGGTTTTCCGTCGGTGCGCCGGTGCAAGAGGCAAAACAGTCTTCAGGGCTCGATTGGCAGTTGGGTTCCTCGAACACGCAGTCGTCGACAGCGGGGGCGCAAAGTGTTCCTGTAAACCGATAGCAGAGCGAGCGAATCGTCAGATCGAGCGAACGAATTCGCTCGGTGTGCGAAGAGGGATCGCGGTAAAAAGCTGGCACGGGGCGAAGCGCATTGCTCAACCGGACTGGAAGGCTAACCAAGAGCGCGTCGACCGTGCGCAGCCGGAGGCGACGCGAGACGGGAGCGCTGGTCAGCGTGGCACTGTTGGGGGGACGCATCAGCTTTCGGTAGTGGCGAGCAGCGGTTCATCGCGCTCGCTATGGAGTCAGGTGGCGTGGGGCACCGTGGCGGGAAGCAGCGCCCCGGTGTTGGACGCCGGTGTCGCAGCGTGTGAGCGATCGGCCCGACGGGGATCGCCAGCGCGATAAAGCAGGTGTGTCGAGGGGGCCAGACTCGTGATCCTGTGGGGCGAGGCTCGGGGAACAGCGAGACCGCGCGCGAGCAGCGACTGTAAAGCGCGACCAGCGGACCGCTCGATGGGTTGTGCTGATGAGGGTTGGGAGCGCCTTGTCACGGAATTGTAACCCGTTTTGTCAACATGTAGGAGATTGTTTCGGTGGAGAACGGGTAGACTACCGGGGGAGGGTAGGATGCAGTGGCGAATCCTCAGCGCCTGGTTTGTACTGCTCGTCGTCGGCGGAGCCAGCGCGACGCTTTTTTGGTCGAGTTTCAATCGGGTGGTCGGTGGGTTCGGAACCGGGCGTGATTGGCTGGGACTGGTGGGTGGGCTCGCCGGTGTGCTGGCGAGCTTGGTCATGGCGCGCTGGTATCTCCAGCGTACTGGCGCAGTGGTTGGTGAGGTGGAGAAGCGCGCAGTGGGAGACGTGGCAGGGGAAGGAACAGAAAGGAGGGGACAGCATGTCGGGCAGAGCCGGTCAGAAAGATGAGCGCTCCGAGCAGCATCCGGTCGGA
>Ga0272447_1000642_pt1 | contig 25055 bp, 23 predicted proteins | sample YNPCB0133_FD_194589 | JGI IMG/M metagenome (GOLD analysis project Ga0272447, IMG submission 194589) | Hot spring microbial mat communities from Yellowstone National Park, WY, United States - YNP-CB-013-3 | ecosystem: Environmental > Aquatic > Thermal springs > Hot (42-90C) > Sediment | place... | reverse complement strand
GTCGGTTCGCTTGGCCAGTCGTAGCGAATCGCCATCGCCTGCACGCCGCCGCCTGCTTTCAGGTGCAGGCAGGGCTGGTCTCGCTGTTCTGGCAGCAAGATAGGCAACACGTCGGTATCGGCACACCACACGCCAGGGGTGGGACCGCTGAGGCTGATGTTTTCTACCACCAGGGTGCGCGTCAGTCGGTAAACGCCGCGCGGCACGAACACCGCCAGCCCAGCGGAGCGGGCCGCTTCTATCGCTTTCTCGAAGGCGGGTGCATCATCGGCTTGGCCGTCGCCCTGCGCTCCGAACTCGCGCACGTCGATGCTCTGGGCATGGCGAGCAGGTGTACTTGCCTCTGCGAGCCCGCCACCGAAGGAGGCGAGACCGGCAAACGCGCCCATCTTCCACAGCACTTCCCGACGGGACAGGGAGCGATGTTCTGGTTGCATCTGAACCTCTCCTGATTGGGTTATTCCCTTAGTGTCCTTCGTGTCCTTCGTGTCTTCGTGGTTATCTGGAGAGAAAAACCACTAAGGCACTAAGAACACGAAGGGCACTAAGATTTTCTTCGTGTTTCTTTGTCTCCTTAGTGCCTTCGTGGTTTGTTTACTGAAGACAACCACTAAGGCACTAAGGTCAAGCGTACAGATTAGCCTGTTGCCCGCATCGGTGTCAAGCTAGCAGAGGAGACTGCGCCAGAGGGCAGGAAAAACGCAGATGTTTCGTGTATACTTATAGCCGTGAGTATCACGAAAACGGCGACGTTATCGGTGCGCGAGCAAATACCGGCGGTTTCGCTGTTTGGGGTGCGCGTTCATACGGTGTGCATGGACGAAGCGGTTGCGCACATCCTACGCTTCGTGCAGGAAGGCACTCCCCGACAGGTGGTTACCGCCGATTCGAGTATGGTGGTGATGGCGCAGCAGGATGCCTACCTGCGAGACATCATCAACCGTGCCGACTTGGTCACCCCAGACAGCATCGGTATCCTGTGGGCGTGTCGAAGGCAGGGCATCACCCTGCCAGAGCGCGTCAGTGGGGTGGATATTGTGGTCAGACTGGCTGAGATCAGCACCCAGACAGGCTTGCGTCTCTATCTGTTGGGGGCACAGCCTGGCGTTGCTGAGCAAGCGGCACAACGGTTGCAACACCGCTACCCTGGGGTGCAGATAGTAGGTACCCATCATGGCTACTTTTCCGCTGAGGCCGATGCAGCGGTCATACAGCACATTCGCAAGGCACGCCCCGACGTGCTGTGTGTGGCGTTGGGCATCCCCAAACAAGAGAAGTGGATTGACTGCCACCGCGAGGCGTTGGGTGTGCCAGTAAGCATTGGGGTGGGCGGCACGCTGGACGTGTTGTCGGGGCGGGTTCGGCGCGCCCCCTTGTGGATGCAACGGATGGGCATGGAGTGGTTATGGCGAGTGGGATACAACCCGCGCAAGATGGCGAAGGTAATGTTGTTACCGCGTTTCGCATGGATGGTACTCACCAATAAGCAGGCAATCGGGGTTGTTAGCGATGGCAGATGAGATAATCCTAACACAAGCGGGATATGAACAGCTAAAGCAGGAGCTGGAGCGTCTCAAAACGGTCGAGCGCGCCAAAAGTGCCGAGCGCATCCGCCGTGCCCGCGCCCAAGGCGACCTGAGCGAGAACTTCGAATACCACGAGGCGAAACGGGCGCAGGCAATGCTCGAGGGGCGTATTCGCGAGCTGCAACGCATTTTGGAGGTTGCCCAGGTGGTAGACCACCTCCCCGGCGAGGACGGCGTGGTGGTCGTGGGCAGCGTCGTGACCGTAGAAGATTTAGAGCATGGCGAAAAGTGGACGTTCCGCATCGTGGATACAGCGTCTGCAGCAGTGTTCGGCGCCGATGAAGAATGTGAGCATGTCTCAGCTGCTTCGCCGCTGGGGCAGGCGCTGGTGGGGAAGAAGGTGGGTGACATTGTGCAGGTACAGACGCCTGACGGCATCGTCGATTACGAGATACTCTCCATACACACCTGAACGAACGCCCCAGAACTGGCATAATCCATATTGAACACGATACATTGCCCGCCCTGCCACTTGGCAGGGCTTGGCAATCTCGAAGAGGGATGCGCAATGCAACTAAGCGTCATCGGCACTGGCTATGTGGGACTGGTCACTGGTGCGGTTTTTGCTGATCTGGGCAACGAGGTTATCTGTGTAGACAAGGATGAGGAGAAGATTGCCGCGCTGCGGGCGGGAATCATGCCCATCTATGAGCCAGGGCTGGAGGAGATGGTGCGCCATAACGTCCACGAGGGACGTCTTTCCTTCACCACCGACACCGAGGAGGCAGTGCGCCGTTCAGAAGTGGTGTTTATCGCGGTGGGCACACCCAGCCTGCCTAATGGACAGCCAGACCTGTCGCAGGTGGAGGAAGCCTGCCGCCATATCGGCCGCGCCTTAAACGCCCCCAAAGTGATTGTCAATAAAAGCACCGTCCCCGTCGGCACGGGCGATGTGGTACGGCGGTGGATCGAGCAACATGCACCTCCAGACCATCCCGATTTCGAAGTAGTATCCAACCCTGAGTTTTTGCGAGAGGGTTCCGCGATCTACGATACACTCCATCCCGACCGCATTGTGATTGGGGCGCGCAATCAGAACGCGGCGATGAAACTGATCGAGCTCTACGCGCCGCTGGAACGCCCCATGATTATCACCGATGTGAACTCTGCGGAACTCATCAAGTACGCCTCCAACTGCTTCTTGGCGATGAAGATATCGTATATCAACGCCATCGCCCGCCTCTGTGACCTGAGCGGGGCGGATGTGACACTGGTGGCGAAAGGCATGGGACTGGACAAGCGCATCGGTGACCAGTTTCTGCAGGCGGGACTGGGCTGGGGGGGCAGCTGCTTCCCGAAAGACGTGAGCGCGATGATTGCGACGGCGGATGCGTTGGGCTACGACTTCCAGCTGCTGAAGGCGGTTCAACAGATTAACCACGAACAGCCGCTCTACTTTGTGGGCAAGATGCGCGACGCGCTGGGCGGATTGGACGGAAAACGCATCGCCATTCTGGGTCTTTCTTTCAAGCCCAATACCGATGACTTGCGCGAAGCGAAGTCGCTGCAAGTGATTGCTGCGCTGCTGGCGGAAGGTGCGGAGATCCGCGCCTACGACCCCATTGCCATGCCGAAAGCACGCGCCATCTTCCCCCACATTACCTACTGCGAAAACGCATATGATGCTGCCACGAACTGTGATGCGGTAGCCGTGGTTACCGAGTGGAACGAGTTTCGGCAGTTGAATCTACAACGGCTGCGTCAGGTGCTGCGCCGCCCGCTGTTATTCGATGGACGAAATATCTACGACCCCGCGAAGGTGAGGCAGGCGGGGTTGGAATATTTCGGCATCGGGCGGGCAGCTAACGCTGCACCGTTTATCCGCGTATCCACAGGCTGAGCAAGGAGAGGGGTGTCGGTATGAGTTTCTTCAACCGTAATCTCGTTCTAGGACGCAATCCGCACTATGACAAAGCCATTCGCTTACTAGATCAGGGACTGTATCAGGAGGCAATTGCTGAGTTCGAACAGGTAGGCACTGCCGACCCAGCGGTGTATCGTTTGGCACGGTTTCATTTGGGACAAGCCTACGCTGAGCTAGGGCAGCGGTACCTGCAGGGAGGACTGCTCGAGCGCGCAGAAGCAGCGCTGCGCCACGCCATCGAAATACACCCACGCTTTGCCGACCTGCACTGCCATTTGGGCATCGCCTTGCGACAGCAGGGGCGTTACGCGGAGGCGGAGCAAGCGCTGTGCAACGCGCTGGAGATTAATCCCCGCTTCGCCTTCGCCAAATTGCAACTGGGCATTTGCTACCTGCAGCAAGGGGCAACTGAGAAAGGCTGGCAGGCAGTGCAGGAGGCGGCAGCACTGGAGCCGCGCCTTCACACGTCCACATACCATAAGGCGATGCAACTACGAGAGGACGGCGACTTGGACGGCGCGGTGGCGGCTCTAGAACAGGTACGCATTACTGAGGTGGAGGACGTTCAGTTCCACACGCGTCTCGGCGACGACCTGTACCGACGAGGCATGTATGCGCAGGCGGCCGAAGAGTATCGTAAAGCGTTGAACGTGAATGGACACTACCCCGACCTTTACAACCGTCTAGGGGTTGCCCTGCTGGCGCACGGCGACTTAGTCGGCGCGGAACAGGCTTTCCGAAACGCGCTGGAGATTAACCCCCGCTATGTCGAGGCACAGGCGAACTTGGTGCTTGCTTTGCGGGAAGCGGGCAAAGAACCAGAAGCGCAACAAGCACTGCAGCGTCTGGCAGAGCTCGATGCACACAACCCTTTGGTCAAGCCGCCTGTGAAATGAAACCTGCTCCTGCTCTGACTTTCCAAATAACAGCGCGAGACCCGCTCAGCTATGCGCGGTGTGGTATCCTACGCTTACCCCATGGGGAGGTAGAAACCCCCGTCTTCATGCCTGTGGGCACGCAAGGCACTGTCAAAGCCATGACGCAGGAAGAACTCGAACAGCTCGATTTCCGTATTATCCTATGCAACACCTATCATCTGTATTTGCGTCCTGGGCAGGAGACCGTTGCCCGCGCGGGCGGACTGCAACGTTTTCTTGCCTGGCACCGTAACCTCCTGACCGATAGCGGCGGTTATCAGGTGTTCAGCCTACAGGGGTTGCGGCGCGTGTATGAAGATGGGGTGGAGTTTCAGTCGCACCTCGATGGTTCCGCTCATTACTTTACCCCAGAACGGGCAGTGGAGATTCAGCACGCGCTGGGCGCGGACATCATCATGGCATTTGATGAGTGCCCGCCAAACCCCTGCAGTTACGAACAAGCGCGGGCGGCGATGGAACGCACTCACCGTTGGGCGGTGCGCTGCCAGCAGGTGCATGATACTGAGCAGGCGTTGTTCGGTATCGTGCAGGGCAGTGTTTACGAAGACCTGCGGGAGCAGAGCGCACGGTTTATCGGCGAACTCGGTTTTCCAGGCGTTGCCATCGGCGGGGTGGCGGTGGGCGAGGAAAAAGAGGAAATACACCGCATCGTGGCGTTTACCACGCCCCTGCTTCCCGACGAGAAGCCACGCTACCTAATGGGTGTCGGCGAACCCGACGACATCCTGCAAGCAGTGGCTAGCGGAGTGGACATGTTCGATTGCGTATTGCCAACCCGTTTGGCGCGCAACGCCGCAATGATGACACGGCACGGTAGGGTCAACCTGCGCAACGCACGCTTCGCCAACGAGTTCGGCGCGGTAGACCCTGAATGCGATTGCGCAGTGTGCGTTCGCTATTCGGCAGCGTATATCCATCACCTGTTCAAGGCGAAGGAGATCCTGGCGGCGCGCTTGGCGACCTATCATAACTTGTGCTTCTACCAGAGGTTCATGCAGGAGATTCGGCAGGCGATCCGACAGGGAAATCTGGAACAATTCGCTAGGGGGTTCCTTCAGAAGTACATGTCGGAAGAGGAAAGGCTATCCAGAGAGGAGTGAAACCAGTGATAACACTACAACAGGTCACCTTAAAAGACGTGCGCAGCTATCCGAAGGTGCGCATTTACATAGATGCTGCGAACCAACAGATGGCAGCCATCGGCTACACGGAGCATGGGCATCGGCATGCAGGGGTGGTGTCGTCAGTGACGCGCACCATCTGCGAGTCGTTGGGCTATTCACCGAGGCAGACGGAGATTGCTGCCATTGCTGCCTACCTACACGACATCGGCAACATGGTCAATCGGAACAACCATCCCGAAATCGGTGCAATCATTGCCATGCAGATTCTCGATGAGATGGGGATGGACCCTCGGGAGATCGCTACCGTGGTTGCCGCCATCGGCAACCACGAGGAAGGCGACGGTACGCCCATCGATTACGCTTCCGCTGCCGTTATCATCGCAGACAAGTCGGATGTGCATTACAGCCGGGTGCAGAACCCCCGCCCAGAGACCTTTGACATCCACGACCGCGTGAACCATGCGGTGCAGCGTTCCAACCTTTACGTAGAGCCCGATCGACGTACTATTCGGCTGGATTTGGAGATCGACACCACCTTTGCCAGTGTGATGGAGTACTTCGAGATATTCCTGTCGCGAATGGTGATGTGCCGCAAAGCCGCGGAGCAGCTGGATTGCCGCTTCTGCCTGCGCGTTAACGGCGTGGATTTGGGCTAAGCTTCTCGGTGGAAAAGTACCTGCATTGGGCAGCACAACGTCTGACCATGCGACTGTTAGAGATTGATTTGCTGAACTTCCGCAACTACGAAAGCCTACATCTGGTGCCAGATGGGGGATTAAACCTCATCACGGGCGCAAACGCGCAGGGCAAAACGAACCTGCTCGAGGCTATCTACCTGCTAGCAACGGGCAGACCCCTACGTGCTGGCAAGGAGGAAGAGCTCATCCGCTGGGGCATGAACGAGGCGCACGTTCACGCTCGTATCCACCGCCAGCAGTCACTGGACGTGGAGGTGGAAGCGCGTCTATCGCGCAGCCAGCCACGGGTTATGCTAGTCGATGGGCAGGCGTACCGTGCGGCGATGGCGTTGGGACAGTTTAACGTCGTGGTCTTCAGCGCAATGGACTTAGAAGTCGTGCGGGGACAGCCGGCGGACCGACGCCGATATCTGGACGTGGAGATTAGCATGTTCAGCCCAGCGTATGGGCGGGCACTGGCAGGTTACCGCCGCGCCTTAGAGCAGCGCAATCGCCTCTTGAAGAGCATTCGCGAGAGTGGAAGCCTGACCCCGTCGGTGTTGGACCTTCTAGACGCATGGGACGAGCAGTTGGTGCGATTCGGGAGCAGTATCATGATAGCGCGAGAGCGTTTCATTAACGCGTTGCGTCCGCTCGCGCAGGTCGCTCATGCGGAGCTTTCGCACGGACGCGAGACGTTAGACATCTGCTACGTCCCTTCCGTAGGAGGTATCTCGGAAGAACGCGAGCAAACAGCAGAATGCTTCCGTTTACAGCTACGCCAACTGCGTAATGAGGAGCTGCAACGGGGCACCACCCTTCTGGGGCCGCAGCGCGATGACCTGATGCTCTTTGTGGACGGCAAAGAGGCACGCACCTACGCCTCGCAGGGGCAGCAACGCACCGTCGTGCTGAGCCTAAAGCGGGCAGAGTTCGAGCTCGCCTTGCAAGAGCGGCAGGAGCCGCCTATCGTGCTGCTGGACGATGTGATGTCCGATTTAGATGACTTGCGGCGCGCCCAACTGCTGCGTATGGCGCTGCAGGGGGCGCAGGCCTTCATCACTGCCACCTCCGCCGAAACCTTCCCAAAGGAAATCTTGACTGTGGCCCGAATGTATCGGGTGGTGAGCGGTCGCTTAGAACAGGCAAGGTAAGATGACACGCCCCGACTTGCTACGCGATATTTTAGAGGAGACTGTGGATGCGCTGGGACTGCGTGAGCGGCTTAGGGCGATCCGTGCGTTACTCCATTGGGAGGAGATAGTTGGCAAAACGGTCGCAGCAGCGGCGCAACCCGAATCGCTGAAAGAAGGCAAAGTGTTTATCGCTGTAAAAAGCAGTGCATGGATACAGGAGTTACGCTTTCAGCAGCAGACCATCCTGCAGCGGCTGAACGAGTACGCGGGAGCGCCCATCTTTAGCGAACTGGTTTTTCGGGTAAAGCCGCGCTCACGCAAAACCAGCACGGCGCCCATGCCGTCCCAAGCGTCGCCAGTGGTGGAGCCAGAACTGGATGCCGCTACTATCGCCCGACTGCATCGGCTCACCGAACCGATTGCCGACGCCGAACTGCGGGCGAAGGTTACCGAGTATCTTGTTGCGTGCCACCAGCTGATGCAGATGCGCCAGCAGCAGGGGTGGCGCGCTTGCTCACGATGCGGCTGTTTGCACCCAGATGAAGGCTCAGAGTGTCTCTTCTGTCGGGGGGATTTGAGCTGAACTCGCTCGTTGGGCAGCGCGTAACCGCGCGTGGAACCAGCGCCAGAAGGTATCGGAGAAGCGTGCCTCGATACCTAACGCGAATAGAGGTGGCTTCGATGGCGCCGTAGGCAACTCCTCGATCTTCACTGCGTCTTTCTCGGTGACTAGGACCATCTCGGCATCACACTGCTCCGCTCTTCTCTGCGCCTCAAACAAGTCCTCTAGCGTGTAGCGATAGTGGTCGGGCAGTCTGCGCGTTCCCACTACTTCCGCTCCCAAACCCAGTAGCGTCCCTGTAAACGACTCGAACCGTGCGATTCCCGCCATCGCAAACACCCTCTTGCCTTGCAGGACCTTGACGTCGGTTGGGGCGTCACCACAATGAAGCGGTCGGATGCTCACGGGTACCTTCTTCCAGACGAAACAGGAGAGGCTGGGGAAGCGCATGGTTAGCTGAACGCAAGCGTGTTCGCCATTATGCACCAGCAGGGCATGGGCACGCTGTAAGTGTTCTACAGGCTCGCGCAGTACCCCTGCTGGCAGTGACCATCCGTTTCCAAAAGGGCTGTCTGCGTCTAATAAAACCAAGTCGATGTTTCGGTGCAGCTGCCAGTATTGGAATCCGTCGTCCAGCACTAGCACTTCGCACCCAAACTGTTGGGTGGCTACTTGTGCGGTCTTACGGCGGTCTTTGCCCACCAGTATGGGCACGCCAGGCAGTTGGTGCGCAAGCAACAGGGGCTCGTCGCCAGCCTGTGCAGAGGTCGCGAGAATTCGCTCACCGTCGGAAACGATGCCGCCCGTTCGGCTCATGGCGCCGCCGTAGCCGCGACTTAGCACAGCGACTCGGAAGCCCTGTTGCTGCAAATGGCGGCTCAGCGCAATGACCACAGGCGTCTTGCCAGTGCCGCCCAAGGTCAGGTTGCCAACCGATACCACTATCGCCTCAGCGTGGAACTGGCGGGGCAGCCTCCACCATAGATAGGCTTTCAGTCCAGCACTGTATAGCAAGGCGAAAGGAACCAAAAGGGCCTGCCACACTGGTAGCTGGGTGCTGCGCATGATATACTGCTCCGCTTCTCTCATCAACCGTTGGTTGGGTGCGCGGTTCTATGCTATACTTAATAGGAAGCCGTTCGTGCGAAGGAGGTTCCACGATGCCCGAGGAGACATGCGAAAGGCTCGCTCGTCAGCTCGCACGTTGGCGCGAGGTGCGGAATGTCATTTGTTCTCGTCTTAATCACAACCTGCGCGCCCCCCTGACCGCCATCGTTGGCTTCGCCGACCTGTTGGGCGACGAGCCCCTAACCCCCGAGCAGCAAGCATACGTGCAACGCATCCTCGACGCTGCCGACAAGATAAACGCCATCTTAGACGAGGTTCAACGTGCGCTTAGCGAAGCCGAACAAGAGATGTGAGATTCAGGCTCCCTCTGCCCGCGACCGAATGCCCTCCAGCACCATCTGTACGTTCTCTTCCAGCTTTTTGTGAATTAGGTTCTTAACCAGAGTGCCGACCAAAGGCACGTTATACTCGTACTCCACTCGGGAGCGAAAGCGTGTGCCCCCCTCTTCCTCGCTGAACTGCCACTCGCCTTCCATGCGTTGTAGGTCGCCTTTGAGCATCCGAAAGCGGCACGTGTGTGTGGCGTCGTTCCAGGTATCCTCCTCTGTCCACCTCACGCGCATGTTGTTGAACTCCCGCACCAGTCCTGTCCACTCAGTGATGGTACGGGAGCCGTCCTCACTCCGCTCCAGCACTCGCACCGACTCGAGGTCGGGCATCACCTCGGGGAACCGTTCCACCTCTTTGGCGATAGCGTAGACCTTCTCCACAGGTGCATTGATCCAGATGCTTTGCTCGATCACTGGCATCGCGTGTATGAACCTCCCGTCGTCGTTACCATTTTATCATGCAACCGTACGTTTTCGCAATTGATGGAGGAGTTAACGCTATTGACGAGAATGCAGAAGCGTTTTATGATAATCTTAGAACCACAACCCAGAAACATTCGGTCAAAGGAGGAAGGAAGTTGAGCGCACCGGTTTCGTCTGGAAGCTACCGTCGCGAGAAGCTGTTCATTGCCAGCTGCATCGCGCTGGTGACCACCGCAATGGCGTTCTCCATCCGCGCAGACATCCTGAAGGAGCTGGGTGTTACCTTCAACATCAGCCACGAACAACAAGGGTTTGTGAACCTGATGGGTATCTGGGGGTTCCCGATAGCCATCCTGATTGTGGGACCGCTGTGCAACGTCATCGGTATGGGCAGGTTGCTCAAACTAGCCTGCATCGGGCACATTCTGGGGATTGTTTTCACCATCGTATCGCCCCAGTTCGGCTTTCCTATGCTGCTGGCGTCTACCCTGTTGGTGGGGCTCGCCAACGGCACGGTGGAGGCTGTCATTAACCCCCTTGCCGCGACAATGTATCCCGAAGACAAAACGCACAAGCTGAACGTGCTACACGCCTGGTGGCCTGGCGGATTGGTCATTGGCGGATTGATTACCGCGGGACTGGCAGAGTACTTCGGTGCCAGCTGGCAGGTTCGCGTGGGCACCATCATCATCCCCGCCATCATTTACGGCGCGATGATCTGGAACGAGAAGTTCCCCCCCACCGAGCGCGCTGCTTCTGGGGTCTCCACTGCTGAGATGTTCAAAGAGATACTGCGACCGGGCGTGTTGTTACTGATGCTGTGTATGTGTATGACCGCCATTACGGAGCTGGGGCCTGACCAGTGGGTTGGGTCGGTGCTTACCGACACGGTTGGCATCCGTGGCATCTTGTTCCTCGTGTACACAGCGGGGTTGATGTTTGTATTACGCTTGTTTGCTGGTCCGCTGGCCAGAATCTTTACCCCCGTCGGGTTGCTGGCGATTTGTGCCGTGTTGTCAGCAGTTGGCTTATACTGGCTGAGCCATGCGTTTACGGCTGGGTTGGCGTTTGCCGCCGCAACTGTGTTTGGTATCGGCAAAGCCTACTTCTGGCCCACGATGCTAGGTGTTACTTCCGAGCGTTATCCGCGCGGGGGCGAGTTCCTACTGGCGGTAATGGGAGCCACCGGCATGATTGCCGCAGGCATCGCTGGTCCAGTAATGGGGCGCATCTACGACCACCACACTATCCAACACTTGACGCCTGAGATCCGACAGATTGTCGTGGAGGATAGCAAGTTCAGTCCCGAAAAGGCGCAGGCGATTATCAAGAAGGCAGAGGAGGGAGACTCCGCCGCCGCCGAGCAAGCGACGGTTATCAAGGAGGCGCTCCGACAGGGCGCAGCGATGGCAATCCGCTATGTAGCTATCCTGCCGGTCATTCTCGTGTTCTTGTTCGGGGCACAGTTCCTGTACTACAGGTCGAAAGGTGGATACCAGGCTATCCGATTGGAAGGTGGCGGTGAGGGTGGCGGTAGCGGCGGCTAACACATCCTGATAGCAGAGCGGTAGGGGAGGGGACTGCCGAAGCGTGTAACCCCTCCCCTTGTTTTGTGTAAGTGCGGTTACGATTCTTTTTCGCCCCTGTTGCCAGAGACTGTTTTATGTTATGATATTAGGTGTGTGTATGTGCAGGATGGAGGAGTGAAAAGGTTTCGCATGGCGATTTGGAAAAGATTGCTGGGACATTTCTCGCGGGACATGGGCATCGACCTTGGCACGGCAAACACGCTGGTGCACGTAAGAGGTAAGGGTATTCTCCTCCGGGAGCCTTCAGTCGTTGCTATCGAGAAAGACACCAAGAAGGTGCTGGCGGTCGGCGAGGAAGCCAAAAGGATGCTGGGACGCACGCCCGGCAACATTATCGCCATTCGCCCGCTCAAAGACGGGGTTATTGCCGACTTTGACCAGACCGAGAAGATGCTGCGCTATTTCATCCAGAAAGTGCATCGACGCTCTTGGGCAGCTCCGACGGTGGTAGTGGGCATCCCCAGTGGCGTCACCGAGGTGGAGCGTCGCGCCGTTATGGACGCGTGTAAGAAGGCTGGGGCGAAGGAGTCGTTTCTGATTGAGGAGCCAATGGCAGCGGCGATAGGGGCGGGCTTGCCTGTCGCAGATGCAACTGGCTCGATGATTGTGGACATCGGCGGAGGCACCACCGAAGTGGCGGTCATCTCGCTGTCGGGTGTCGTAGCAAGTCGCTCCATTCGTATCGCTGGTGACGAGATCGATGAAGCCATCGCGGCTTACGTACGCCGCACCTATAACTTGTACATCGGCGACCGCACAGCGGAGGAGGCGAAGATACAGATTGGCTCCGCCTATCCGCTGGAAGAAGAGACCGAGATGGAGGTGCGTGGACGCGACCTCATCACTGGGCTACCGCGTAGCGCGAGGATTACCTCTGAAGAGATCCGCCATGCCATCCAAGAGCCGCTTAACGCCATCGTTGAGGCGGTGAAACTGACGCTTGAGATGACACCGCCTGAGCTCGCGGCAGATATTATCCATCGGGGTATTGTGCTGGCAGGGGGTGGTGCCCTGCTGAGAGGACTGGATTGCCTTATCTCCAAAGAAACCGGTATGCCCGTACACGTAGCCCCCGACCCGCTTAGCTGCGTTGTGATTGGCACTGGAAGGGTGCTAGAGGAGATCGAGACCAACCCCAGCTTGCGCAAAGTGCTTATTGGTACGAACCGCTCTTAGTAGACGTGAGCGGATGTCTTTATGTATAACCTGTGGCGCGACAATCGGGTTCGGCTAATTATGCTTCTTGCTCTCGCTGCTCTCATTTTGGGCATCCAGCACAATCGTGCTATACAGCGGGGAGCAACTAACCCGTTTGCCGAGGCGGTCATGGCTATCCTTGCACCAGTACAATCTGCCCTTCGTTCCGTCGCCAGTGGGCTATCGGACTTCGGCTATGGCGTTCTTCACGGCCGTCGCTTGCGCGAAGAGAACCGTCACCTAAGGCAGCAGCTGGAAGCCATGCGTGCTGCTGAAATCGCTCAGGAGGAGCTGCGACAGGAGAATGAGCGGCTGCGCCGGTTGCTACAGTTCGCCCAGAGCAAAAAGATACGCCCACTCGCGGCGCGTGTGCTTGGAGTGCAACCTTCTGCCTATTTTCACACGCTCATTATAGGCTGTGGACAGGCGGATGGGGCGCGACCGCGTATGGTCGCGGTTACCGATGAGGGCTTGGTTGGGTTGGTATATGCAGTCACACGTCACACGGCGCACGTGTTGCTGATTACAGACCCCAATGCCAGTGTCGGTGCGCGAATACAGCGTGCCGAGTCCCGAGCGGTTGGCGTTTGCCGCGGGCGGGGGGACGATTACCTCCTGCTAACCTTTCTGGGGAAGGATGCGGACGTGCGACACGGGGATGTGGTAGTCACCTCAGGATTAGGCGGAGTATATCCTGCAGGCATTCCTATCGGCACGGTCGAAGAAGTGATGGACCAACGGCAGTCCGGGATGCGTGAAGCACGGGTGAAGCCGTTTGTGAACGTGATGCAGGTGGAGGAGGTCTTGCTTACTCAGGCGGAGGGGCAGACTTCGTGAGACCTCCTGTGTGGATGAAGTTAGTATTGCTGATTGTGCTTGCTACTGTGATGCAAGCGATGTTTGCGCATCGTTTGCAATTCCGCGGGGTTCAGCCCGATTTCAACAAGGTAGTTCTCATCGGTATTGCTGTCAACACGTCAGTGCATGTCGCAACGGCTTACGGCTTCCTCGCGGGGTGGCTGATGGGCACTGTAGTGGGGATGTCGGTAGGCAGCTACCTGGTTAGTCGCATGGTACTGGGAGCGTCGTTGGGTCTACTGGAGCTGCGCGTATTTCGCCATAATCCGATTGTGCTGGTGTTCTCTGCGCTAACGGGCAGTATGCTGTGCGAGGCGGTGTTTTACCTGTTTTCGCCCCAACCGAACGCCCCCCGCTGGGCGTATCAGGCGTTGGGTGAGAGCGTTTACAACCTGATTTTCATTCTGCCTGTAGCCGGGTGGATACGCCGCATGGTACCGCCGACACCGAGACTGAATTACACATCATAGAGACAGCATGGAGGAAAACCATGACCACAACGCACATCGAGGGGCGCAACGGAGCGAACCCCTACCAAATGGCGCTGGCGCAGCTGGCGATTGTGGCGGAACTGCTGAACTTGGATCCAAACATCCACGAGTTTCTCAAATACCCCGAGCGTGAGCTAACAGTCAACTTCCCAGTACAGATGGATGACGGCACAGTGCGTATCTTTACTGGCTATCGTGTGCAGCACAACCGCGCCCGCGGCCCTTCCAAAGGGGGTATCCGCTATCATCCCCATGCGGATTTGGACGAGGTGCGTGCGCTGGCGATGTGGATGACGTGGAAGTGTGCCGTCGTCAATATTCCCTACGGCGGCGCGAAAGGTGGGGTCATGTGTGACCCCAAAAAGCTCTCGTTCAAAGAGCTAGAGCGTCTTACCCGCCGTTATGCCACCGAAATCAGTGTCATCATCGGTCCAGAGAGCGACATCCCTGCCCCCGATGTCGGCACCGACCCGCAGGTCATGGCGTGGATTATGGATACCTACAGTATGCACAAAGGCTACACTGTACCGGCAGTCGTTACTGGCAAACCGATCCCCGTCGGCGGTTCAGAGGGGCGTATTGAGGCGACTGGACGGGGACTGGTGATGATAGCCAGCCGCTGTTCACAGATGCTGAATATCCCCTTGCAGGGGGCGCGGGTGGTCATTCAGGGCTTCGGCAACGTAGGTAGCTCCGCTGCGAAGTTTTTCCACGAGGCAGGGGCGAAGGTGGTGGCGGTCAGCGATGCGCTGCACGCCGTATATAACCCCAAAGGGCTGGATATCCCCTTGTTGCTGAAGCACTGCGTGCGCCGAGAGGGCACACTTCCCCAATATGCAGAGGGGGAAGTCCTAACCAATGCAGAGATGTTGGAACTGCCCTGCGACTTTCTGGTGCCTGCTGCGTTAGGCAACCAAATTACCCGCGAAAACGCCGCCCGCATTCAGGCACGGGTGATTATCGAGGGGGCAAACGGCCCCACAACTACAGAGGCTGACCGTATCCTGAGCGAAGCGGGGGTGTTTCTGGTGCCCGACATTCTGGCCAATGCAGGCGGTGTCATCGTCTCCTATTTTGAGTGGGTGCAGGACCTGCAGAGCTTTTTCTGGAGCGAGGAGGAGGTAAACCAGAAACTGGAGCGTGTGCTTATCAGCGCATTTGAGGAGGTCGTCCAGATGGCAAAGAGCCGCAAGGTGGACATGCGCACCGCTGCTTACATCATTGGCGTGGGTCGGGTCGCTGACGCTATCATCACGCGAGGAATCTACCCGTAGGGGACATGTATCGAAAAAGAGGGAGGTGAAAGATGAACACACACAAGGTAATTATCATCGGTTCCGGACCGGCAGGATACACTGCCGCCATCTACACGGCTCGGGCAAACCTGCAGCCGGTGCTGTTTGAAGGCTTACAGCCCGGTGGACAGCTCACTATAACAACCGATGTGGAAAACTACCCGGGATTCCCTGAAGGCATTCTGGGTCCTGAACTCATGCAGCTGTTTCGCCAACAGGCGGAGCGCTTCGGCACGAAGATTATCGCCGATGCCATCACCCGAGTGGACTTCTCGCGCAGACCGTTCCATCTCTGGGATAGCGCAGGGAACCACTATGAAGCGCACGCAGTCATCATCGCTACTGGTGCCAGCGCGAAATGGTTGGGCTTGGAAGCGGAGCAGCGGCTGCAGGGCAGGGGAGTCTCTGCCTGTGCAACGTGCGATGGCTTCTTCTTCCGCGGTAAGGAAGTCATTGTGGTGGGTGGTGGCGACACAGCGATGGAAGAGTCGCTGTTTCTTACCAAGTTTGCTTCCAAAGTCTACGTGGTGCATCGACGCGACCAGCTGCGCGCCAGCAAGATCATGCAGCAACGTGCCTTCGCCAACCCCAAGATCGAGTTCATCTGGAACACGGTGGTGGAGGACATCTACGATGTGAACGTGGGCAAGGTGACGGGCGTGCGCCTACGCAACGTGAAGACCAACGAAGTCTGGGACAAACCGGTAGACGGCGTGTTTATGGCTATCGGGCACAAGCCGAACACGGAAATCTTCGCCGGTCAGGTGGAGATGGACGAACAGGGCTACATAATCCTGCGGCAGGGCACTTACACCAGCGTGGAGGGGGTATTCGCAGCAGGCGACGTTGCCGACCATGTTTATCGACAGGCGGTAACCGCTGCAGGCTCTGGTTGTATGGCGGCTATCGACGCCGAGCGATGGCTGGCGGCGCAGGGCATTGAGTAGAAGCAGAGGGGGATTTCGGGGAACAGGTGTCGCTGGGCAAAGGCACTCGCCTTTGCCCAAACATCTCCCCTTGACTGTTGCTACCGCAAAACGTGGTATAATTGAAGATGGTTAGCAACGCAAAATAGTTGCCAGCGTCGCGAAAACAGCGTACACGCTAGCAGCGACAGCGTCAAAGCAGAGGAGTGAGACTATGATCACCCTGACCGAACGAGCGGCAAACGAGATTCGGAACATTATGGAAGCGCAGGGCAAAACCGACGCCATGCTCCGCGTGTTCGTGACAGGCGGAGGTTGCTCCGGGTTGCAGTACGGAATGGCGATCGATGACATCGTAGACGAGGGCGACCAGGTTTTTGACTCGCATGGCATCAAGGTCGTCATCGACCCGCTTAGCCTTGGCTACATGAGCGGCTCAGAAGTGGACTTTGTGGAGGACAGCCTTGGCGGCGGCTTCAAGATTGACAATCCAAACGCAGTCCGCTCGTGTGGCTGTGGGCAGTCCTTCGCCACCGACGAGGGGCAGACGGCGGGCGGTTGTGGCAGTTGCTGTTCATACTAAGACGGCCTTTTCTCCCCTTGCAAGGTGTGGAGTTGGTGGAGGTCGGCTCCCCCCTGTTGACTATGAGGGCAGGGGAGCCGACAGCACTTTATTCTCACGACACCGCAGGCTCCAAGAGAGTAAGAGTTCCCGCCGTAGCATCTAGTCGCGCTCGCACTCCTAACGGCACGGTTAGCGGGTTCGGCACGTGCCCGAACGGGAAGCCAACGATGGCGGGTTTGCCCAGTGGCACGATAATGTCCTGCCATACCTGCTCAATGGCTAGGCTTTCTGCTGGGTCAGGGACATGCTGCTGCCAGTCGGTGATTTCGCCAATGACGAACCCAGCAGCCTCACTCAGCACGCCAGAGCGTTTGAGCTGGGTCAGCATTCGGTCGACTGCATAAGGGGCTTCGTCCACGTCTTCAATCACTAAAATCTTGCCTTTCGCATCGATCTGTTCGGGAGTACCGCAGGTGGCAGCGACCAGACACAAGCAACCGCCTGTCAGCTCGCCCTCTGCTACGCCAGGCACCAGCGTCTGGACATCTCCTTCGCGCGTGTCATAAGTGCCTAACGGTTCTGTCTTCTCTAAAATGTCGAACATGTTCTGAATCGCCAGTTCGGAGATACCTCGAGAGAGGGTAACAACCATCGGGGCGTGGTATACCACCATGTCGGCATGGCGCAAGAAGGCTAAATGCAGGGTAGTGATGTCGCTGTAGCCAATTAGGGGTTTAGGGTTAGCGCGAATAGTATCCCAGTCGAGATAGTCTAATATGCGTGATGCCCCATAGCCCCCTCGTGTGCAGAGGACAGCTTTCACGTCTTTGCGGGCGAACATGGCGTTGAGGTCAGCAGCGCGGTCTCGGTCTTCGCCAGCGAGGTAGCCGCGGCGGTCGAAAGCATGTTCCCCAAAGACCAGTTTGTAGCCACGCCGTTGAATCTTTTCAATGCCCGCTTGCAGCGCGTCCCGTGCCTTATAGCTACTGGGCGATACCACGCCGATGGTGTCGCCCGGACATAGGGCAGGCGGTTTGCGTCGTGCCATCTACGACGTCAGTTCCTCCTTCCGCGTTGCTGAGTTCTGTATGGTCTCTTCCGCTTGCTCCACTGCGACAGGTGCTGGTATTGGCTCTCCTGCTAAGGACTTGAGTTGTTCCAGCGTTCGCGGGGGCTCGCCCGACTTTGCCCCGATGCGATTCAGTCGGCGTAGCATCCGTAACAGGTCGCTGTCTGGCGCGCCGTTACGGTAGCTTTCCTGTATCGCCTGCTCTATGGCGAGAAAAAATAATTGGGGCTCTCCGATACGCTGGTTGATCTCTTCATCGGCACACTGGCGGGTATATTCGCGGAGCAAGGAAGATAGCTGCGCTACTAGAGGTATTACCAGCAGATGCACCAATTGCCAGAGCAGGCTCAGGCGCAGTCGGCTCTGAACGTACAGGGCACCTACAAAGGCAGCGGCAGCCACGATGAGTAGGAATATGATGCCCGTGGTGAGGTGTCTGCGCCAGATTTGCTCCTCCACGTAATTGCGAACAGCGAGCAGAGCCAACAACCGATGCGGCATCCGCTTCAGCAAGGAGCGCTCCACCCACAGGTTCTGCTTTTCCCAACGCAGAAGCTCCTCCACGGTATTTGCGTAGCCGTCATCAAACGCGATGACCTGCGGATCGATCTCTGGCAGCCTTGCCCACAGCAGGTAGGTACGCAGCCATTGCACGAAAGGGTGGTTCGGTTCCAGTGGCGGATTCGATTGTTCGTGATACTCGTCGTTCTCGACCTGTTCCATGCGCTGACCTTATACTCGTAAAGCATTCACCTGATTATACTCTTTGGGCGGGTGTTGGCGTGGGATGCCCTTTTTCATTGCGAGCCGAAAGCAGCTGCGCCTCACCCGAGGCTTCTCTTGCGGCACAGGTAGGTGGGTGGCTGCGCCGCACACTGCGAAAGCATACCACTCTGAGGCAACATCTTCGAATGACGCATACCTTGGCTTCAGTTTTACGTAGCGGGCAGATGGTCTAGCCATCTGCCCGCTACCGCGCGGCAAAGGCTATCCGTCTTTACCTGGGGTGGGTACCGCCGCAGTGCGCGTTGCCAACTCCACCTGTTCCACGATAGAGCCGCGCTTGCTCCAGTAGATGGCGAACGCTAGCGCCCCGAGTGCGACCAGTACAATCGCTGCGCGAGCAAACGGATTAATCGGCTGGATGACCACTGGCGCAATCAGGATACCCACGAGGTTCATCACCTTGATGAGCGGGTTGAGCGCAGGGCCTGCGGTGTCCTTAAACGGGTCGCCAACGGTATCGCAGATGACCCCCGCCTTGTGGTACTCCGTGCCTTTGCCACCGAACAGACCATCTTCGATGAGCTTCTTGGCGTTATCCCATGCGCCGCCCGAGTTCGCTAAAAGCACCGCCATGAGCTGACCAGTGAGAATGGCGCCAGCGAGGTAGCCCCCCAACGCCTGCGCCCCCTTTACGGGGTCACTGAAGCCCATTCCGAATCCTACCAGCACGGGTAGCGCAATCGCCAGCACGCCCGGACCGAGCAGCTCTTTCTGGGCGGCGGCAGTCACGATAGCCACGCAGCGTCCATAGTCGGGCTTTTCGGTTCCTGCCATGATGCCTGGTCGCTCACGGAACTGCCGACGCACCTCTTCAATCAGCTCGAACGCCGCGCGTCCTACTGCCTTGATGGAAAAGGCAGAGAACAGGAACGGCGCTGCACCGCCAATCAACAGGCCGATGAAGATTTCCGGCACGTCGACGGGCAAGCCCAGCACTTTGGTCAGGTCAGGGTCATACAGGCGGGCGTCTTCCACGAACGAGTGGAACAGGGCAACCGCCGCCACGACCGCTGTGGCAATGGCAAAGCCTTTGGTCAATGCCTTCGTGGTGTTGCCCACCGAGTCGAGGCGGTGTACGATGCGGTCGCCACTCAGTTGTCCAGGCACTACCTTCTGCTCCTTCAGTGCGCCAGACATCTCGAAGATGCCGTTGGCGTTGTCGGAGATGGGACCGAAGGTGTCCATCGCTAAGATGAAGCCCGTCGTTGCCAACAGCCCCAGACCGGTCAAGGCGATACCATAGAAGGAGAGTATCGGGTTATCGCCAAACAGTGCGGGCGGGAAGATAAATAGCGGCAGCAACAGCGCGATAACAATCGCCCCAACCGCCCACACACTGCTCTCTAAGCCCGTAGCAAAGCCCTCGATAATCATGGTCGCCGGACCGGTTTTGGACGAGTAGGCGATTTCGGTCACAGGCTTCTTTCGGGTGGAGGTAAAGTATTCGGTCAGGCGTTCAATTAACAGTGCCATCACCAAACCAGCGGCGTTGGCGAGGAAGAAGCGCCACCACTCTACCTGCCTGCCACCCAGCTCTGGCTTCAGAGCGATGTCATTCATCAATAGGTAGCTGACAATCGCAAAGCCCACCAGAGCAATCCACCACGAGATATTGAAGCCCATGTTGATGGGACGCATTGGGTCGAGGTCTTCGCGGTCTTCCCCGCGCACGCCCAGTACGCCGATGATGGAAGCGATGACACCCACCGCGCGTACCAACAGGGCGTACACGATGAGTTTCATCACGGAAGGACCTGTCAACACACTTGCGGTCGCTGCGCCCAGAATAATCGCTGCGACCAGCGTGACTTCGTATGACTCGAACACGTCGGCTGCCATTCCCGCACAGTCGCCCACGTTGTCCCCCACGTTGTCGGCGATGGTCGCGGGGTTGCGTGGGTCGTCTTCGGGAATACCTGCTTCCACCTTGCCCACGAGGTCGGCACCGACGTCCGCTGCTTTGGTGTAGATTCCGCCACCCACGCGCATGAACAGGGCGGCGAGACTGCCACCAAATCCGAAGCCCACCAGCACCTTCATGGCATCTTCCTTGAACAGCAGGAAGATGACGATTGCGCCAAGCAGCCCCAGACCGACGGTAGCCATCCCCGAGACGGCTCCCGCACGGAAGGCGGTCTCCAACGCGCCTTTGAACGTCGTCAACGCCTGATTGGCGGTGCGCATATTGCCCTTTACCGCCATATCCATGCCGACCACGCCTGCAAAATATGACGCCGCCACGCCCAAGAAGAAGGCCATCGCGACGCCAAAGGCAAGGATGGGCTTATCGGCGTAGACGGGGGTGTACAGTAGCCACAGTCCCGCCGTAATCAGCAGCACGAACCAAATCATGGTCTTCGCTTGCCGCTTCAGGTAGGCGTATGCGCCGTCCTGAATAGCTCGCCCCACTTCCTGCATCTTCTCGTTGCCGGGGCTCTGGCGTAACGTCCACGCACGCAGCCACAAGCCGAAGCCAATGGCCATCAGGGCGAATAGCAGCACCACCCATAACACAGTTCGCTCGGTGGGACCGAAGGGGGGAAGGTCAATGGCTTCCGCGGCGTGCGCCCGTGAGACGGCTAGCAACGCAAAAAGCGCGGACGCCAGCAACGTGACTCGCTCGCGTCCCGCCTGTATTATCAAATGCATCGCTGCCTCCTATCCTCCTGTGTTTTCCGACGAAGTAAAACGCGTTGGGAAAGGGAGTGAGTTTGTGGCTGGATTAGCAAGCAAACTCACCATGTTATTATAGGCTGAGTTTTGCCATATGTCAAGTCGGTAGGGGGCGCGACCGCCAGACTCGTCGGGCAGTAGAGACCGCGACAGAGCACGAGCAAAGCGTCGCATTGGACGAGTCAACGCGGCGCAACAGGGCATGAGGGACCTCCGCGCGTGGTTGCGTGTGGAGGTCGGTACAGCGGTCATGTATCAGCCGCCGCGCTGTCTGCTTGGCTAGGATGCGTGCGCAACCGTTTCACCCACAGGGCATAAACCTCGCGCTTTGGCCGACCACTGCGCTTGGCTGCCTCACGTATTGCCTCATTTGGGGTCAGCCCTTGCGCCATTAGATTTTTGATGGTTTGCAGCAAGACGTCTTCGCCCCATCGAGTAGCTTCGTCCTCTGCGGGTAGCAGGATCAATGTGAACTCGCCGCGGGGCGGTGTTTGTTCGAATTGCGATAGCCACTGGGTTACCGTTGCCCTTCGGGCTTCTTCGAACTGTTTAGTAAGCTCGCGGGCCACAAAGATTTCGCGCTCGCCCAGCACCTGCCGCACATCTTTGAGCAACGCTACCACGCGATGGGGGGCTTCGAACCATACTATGGGCCGCCTCTCGCCTGCCAACGAACGCAGGTAAGCGCGTCTTTCAGTGCTTTTGCGAGGCGGGAATCCGTCGAAGATAAACCGTCCCTCAGCCAGGCCGACAAGGCTCACTGCTGCCGTTACTGCCGACGCTCCAGGCACGCACGCGATGGTTATTCCTTGTTCGCGGGCACGTCGGATGAATGCGCCTCCGGGGTCGCTAAGGGTGGGCGTGCCCGCGTCGGTCACCAGTGCGATATGCTCACCTTCGAGCAGACGCTGCACCAGCTGTTCGATCTTCGCTGGGGGTGTATGCTCATGCAGGCTGGTGAGGGGAGTGTGAATGTCGTAATGGCTTAGCAGCTTGCGGGTGACGCGCGTGTCCTCTGCGGCGATGAGATGCACCTCTCGCAGCACCCGCAACGCCCGTAGCGTGATGTCCTCCAGATTGCCGATGGGGGTCGCCACGACATACAGCACGCCCGCTGTCGCTACCACGGTGTCATCACCTTCACCGCGAAGCGCGTCTGCGTTCTGGAGGCGTTTGGGTCGCCAAATATGAGGAAGATGTCAGAGCCGCGGCGCACTTGCTGGCGGTAGGTGAAGTAGAGAGTGTTCATCTCGTGGAACCGACCAAAGCCGCTGCCCCTGCCGACATATCGTCCACCGATGCTGCGCTCGGAGTCGATGTCGTAGGTCAGGGTAGCGATGAACTGGTGCAGGTTGCGGTCGGGCGTGTTTAGGTTGCGATAAAGGATACGGCTTTGCTCGTAATGAAGCATCAGGCGCAACCGCTCAGTGAAGGGCACGCCCTGTAGGAATCGCCAGTAGAGGCTATCGCCCCCCGCCACTTTACCCACTGTGATGACAACGTCCCCTGCGTTGTAGAGCCGACGCGAGTTCCAGCCAACCATCGCGGAGAGCGTGCGATCGTAGTAGGGCGGACGGCGGTAGAGGTTTGCGCTGAGCCAGTACACCATGGCATTGCGCAGAGTAACCGACACCCAGCCGCTGAGGGTATCGTCATAAACACCACCATCCAAGTTCCACCGCTGGTTACGCACGATGCCCGCATCCATTAGCTGCACGGGTCCGTTGTCCCAACGTTTGTTATAAATCGCCATGCTGTCATAGCCCCGCAGTCCCACCTCTGGCGCGTAGCCAAGCGTTGGTGCGAAGCCACGGGATATGAGGTATACCTGCCCCCCGAAGCTGATGCGTCCGTCGCCGCGCTGCCGCCAGAAAATCAGCCCCATCTTCTCGCCGACTGGCATCTTCTTCCCTGTGGTACGAAAGTAAAGCACACTCACGTTGGCGAATCCATCGGGGAAGGCAGGGTAGAACATTGCTCCGCCTCCCACTGCCGTCGCATAAACGTCAGGGCGGTCGTCGTAAACGAATTGCACCTCAGCATGGGAGCGAGTGGTCATCTGGTAGGCTAGTCGCCCAACGGTTGCCCACTGGTCTGCACCGCGACTGACCAGCGCACCGTAACTCCATCTGCCCAGCGTACCGAAGGACTTAAGCGCAGCGTCCACTGCTCGCACGTTACCGCTGTAGAACATGGTAGTATCGGGGAAGTAGCCATCCCCTTCCACGAAGAAGGGGCGGGTTTCCCTGACAAGCCGGGGCACGTAGCTGAAGGCGACGCTATCCACCTCGCGGGCGACGTTCTTGAAATCGAGGTTGATGGTGAGCAGAGAGGTAAGCCCGCCAGACATCTGCCACTTAATGTCTATCCCACTGCGCCATTCGGTCTTGCCAGAGGCGGAATCCAGTTGGGTGTACGGCAAAATCACGGGGGGTGGCAGCACCTCGGGCAGCTGCAGGTCTGTCCAGCGGGCGCGCTTCAGGCGGTCTATCGTGGTGCCAGTGTTCGGATAGACGTACTGCAAGTTCAGTCGCGGCAGGTTGCGCAGCAGCAGCACGCCCAATTCCCTCTGGCCACGAGGGATGCGCAAAATGCGAAACGGCACAAAGATTTCGGCGGACCAACCGTTGCTGTGTCTAGAAGCGGCCGCCCTCCAGTCGCCGCGCCAGCGGATGTTGCTGATGCTACCGCCAGGAATGCTTTCATCCTGAGTGCCACGCGCGTTTACTCGAAAGGAGTAAGGCTCTACGTTGACGCCTGACGGCTCGACCGAAAGCTCCACGTAATCGTCCTTCGTGAGGTCTGCGCCGCGGCGGGTTTCCTGTGCCAGAATCTTGTCGGGGTCAGGGTCGTGGCAATCGAACGCCGCATAGATTCCTTCCGTTGTGTATGTCAGCAAGCAGCGGGTGGGCCACTCGGCTTCGCGTTGCTGCCTGTAATCCCAAAAGGCAGTGATTTCTAGCGCGTTCTCCCATTCGTCAGGGAGTAGTACTCCGTCGATGACGGGTGGCCGCAGAACCTGCTTGGCGGAGATGACCTCCATATCCGCTTCTACGCCTGCAATCGCCCAACCCACAATTAGGCAAACCACGACAACCTTCCCCATAAACCACCTCAGCCTGCGAACAGGGAATATCGCGTGACTCGATCTCACCCGGTCCTCACCGCCAGCGGTCTGAGGACGCATAGCCGACTACTCTATTAGTGTTACAGGTTATCATACATACTGGTGGAGAAGTTGTCAACGGCAAAGGGCAACTGACAGTCGTTAGAGGGGCAGCGAAGAATCACCGAAACCCGGGCAGCCAGACCGCGATTCCTCGCTGCCAAGCAGATTAATACGGGGATAGCGTTTTTGGTAATTAAGGTGATATCTTCACCTCATACTGACCTTCGCCGTACTCCTTCCCCGCGATCACGGCGACCGTGCCGCGCGGCACGGTGACCTGCACACGTATCTGCTCGCCCTCACGGAACAGCGCGATTTTGACCTCGCCGTGCGGAGTGGGGACGACCCCCTTCGCCCACTCGAGGTCGCCCAGATACGGTCGCACCTCGAACCGCGCAAAGCCGGGTTCCAGTGGACGCACCCCCAGCACATACGACGGCAGCGCAAACGCCGGGGCCGCGCTCCACGCATGGCAATGGCTGCGGGTGGGCCACTCCTGCCCCAGAAAGCCGGGGAACGTCTCCCAGCAGGAGGTCGCACCCGCATGAACCATCATGCCCCACCAGCGGCGTATCAGCTGCAGGATGCGCCCGATGTCGCCCGCCTTCTGCAGCGCCTCGATGGTGAACGCCATCATGAATGGGCTACCCACACGCACCCAGCCTTCGGG